>Ga0307513_10001820_pt1 | contig 30259 bp, 24 predicted proteins | sample 15_EM_MG_FD_202174 | JGI IMG/M metagenome (GOLD analysis project Ga0307513, IMG submission 202174) | Populus trichocarpa ectomycorrhiza microbial communities from riparian zone in the Pacific Northwest, United States - 15_EM | ecosystem: Host-associated > Plants > Roots > Unclassified | place... | reverse complement strand
ATTGCCGTTCAACCAAGTGTATTCTTAGACTGAAGGTCTGTCGAAGTCTGCTGTCTCCTGCTAGCCAGGAGACTGGTTTAAATACAAAACCCAAGAGCGATAGCCTTCCTGCAATCACAATCATTACGAGTAGCTACGCACATACCGGAATCCTGTAATCCTGCAAGACCAAAGAAAGAAACAAACCAACAAACAAACAGTGCTCAGCCTTCGCCAGTGCTACATGACCATTCCATACCCGGAATCCTAAATATAAACTTCCAACAAAGCAAACTAAACATAGCAATACGATAGCATAGCCTATCTGACTCAGAGACAGTGGCGGAGCTGAAATCAAATCAAATAAACCAAATATAAATCAACTAAACATAGGAGATCCTGCACTGCCCACTCCTGTGTACCGTTACCGGAACATGTATACATGTTACAATCACCACATCACTCATAGTTTGTCTGCATCCCCACGCTGTCCTCAGAAATTCCCGGCCATCTCCTTCATTTTTCTCCACATGTGCCCAGCTGTCATTTCTAAGACCTGCCATCTGTGCTCCCCCCCTCAGTCCTTACCCACACCCTACCATCTTCTGATACACCTTATAGTTCCTTCCGCAATCATCGCAGTCCCCTGCAGTCCGCCTCAGCAGCTGTTTTTCTGTTTGGCTCAAAATATTAAATACCTAGCATGTAGGGCCCGGCAGTCCCTCAAGAAATTTGCCCGACACAGGACTTCCACCAGCGGTCCAGGTCCATTGTATCCCGTCCATTCCTCTAGGAATTATACCCTCCATTGCTGTGGGGCCCCTGGACTGTTCAGAACCTTGAGCTTACTGTCGGAGGGGAAGGGTTGTAGTATATGTACTTGTGGCTCTAGACTCGTTAGTGTAAAGCAATGTCCCATGGCCAAGCGATCCTCAGCCTGTAGCTTTTTACTACCACACCTGGGACATGGCTTGCACCGTTGAGTAATACTCTATGGGCCAATTGGCAATCTGTTATCCCTACCCGATACTACTTTTATTACGCGCTGTCTGATGGAGTAACCCTATCGTGTAATGCCATATTAGGACATATTAGCCAGTAGGGCCAGTCACACATGTTGACGATAACTGATATATCAGATGTTTGTGTGATAGAGAGTCCACCGCACAAGTAGCTACCACAACCTGTATTTAGTCTCAGCTGCGTTTTCTTTCTGTCTAGCTGATAGCCATCATGACTCACAAATTGAATAGTGCAAACACTTTAGCCGGCCTACCACCTTCGTGGGGGATTTCTTTTCATGACCCTTGCCTCACGGCATCCTCCTAGCGGTGCTTATACGGTGGCAGTTGCCCCTGGGCACCGCCAGACCTCCATTACTTTATTCTTTGAAATTCTTGTTTCACAACCTTGCTTTCCTCTTCGTATTTCAAGTTTTCTTTCAATTCCTCACTTTGTAACATTCTCCGTCTCGACATTGATCATTACCAATCTTATCCATGATGACAATTATAAATAACCCCATGAAACTTTGATCGTCAAGGGTGTTTTTACCTTTTTCGATTTTTAAGTTTTGAGATTTGGGCGTTGTCGCGGTTTTGGTACTATAGACCGCCGTAATCCCTCAATACCCAATATTTCACCTTAAAGTGCGTACTTGTACTTGTATCTCACACCGATATATACTTTAGGCCGCCAGGCAAGAGGCACCTGTATCCATGCACTTAAAGTCTTAAGCACCAACCTAGCACTCCCCCATAGCAAAAGTTTCCGGAAGAGGTGGCGGCTAGCCCTACCACTTTTTATTAGGCGGCCATGCCTAAGTTTGGGCCAAGCCAAAGTCCATTACGAGTACCGGTATCCAGTGTTCCCAACGGGCCAGGTAGGCCAGGCCGCAGCAAAGCCTGGCCTGGCCTATGGGAATTCTCTAGGGCCTGGCCTGGCCCGAGCCTGTAGGCTTGGTAAGGGCTGAGCCTGGCCTGGCCGGGCCCGCCTATAGGCCGTATAGGCTTAGTACCGATTGTCTAATAGACCGGCCTGGGCCAGCCTACTCTTAGTGAGCCACTATGCAGCGTCCGCGGCAAAAATTCACAATCAATGTTCTCCGATTACTAAATAGCATTGAAAATATAAGAATAGTTTCGCTTTATTAGCAGAAATACCACAGATACAGTAGGTAATTAATTAAATTAATTGTAGAAAAAAATCGAGGACACAGAAGTTGAAAGAGGTGGGGGAATCATGATATCCTTAAAGCGATCTCTTCCCAACGCTAATCACCGGGCCTATAGGCGCCTATCAGGCCTGGTAGGCTTTCGCAGGCCGCTCGAATTTGGCCTAGATCGGCCTAGGCTATCTCCCGGAGCGGCCTGCCTTGGCCCGGCCCGTTGGGAACACTGCCGGTATCTCCGGAAACCTCCCTAAGGAGCAAGTAATTGGCGCTTAGACACGCACAGGCAATTAGGCCTACCATTAAGACAGCTCTTTAATCCCCCGTTCTCCGATGCTTGTGCATGTGCTAGCTTATTTTTATTATTATCAGGACACTTTGGCTCCAATGCTGATACCAGGTTGTCCGGATACTTTTGAAATTGGCCCCAACCTCCTACAAACCCCGAGTAGATGGAATAATTCACTGCTTGAGGCTGATTGGTTCTATTTTCAACTTAGATGGCACCACCTCTGCGGCCGCATTCGCAAAATTCCCATTCCCTGCCGAGTACCGTACAAGTACCACAAGCCACCGGGAACGCTTCGCTTACCCTGTCCTTCTATTATTTAGTAGAACAAATTGTGATAAGAACCTACAATGTCCCTAGAAGCGTATCCAAAAGATTTATCTAAAAAAAGACTCTAGCTGGCCCATTGTGAATAGATATCGCTCTGAGGTATAAAGAGTATGAGAGTTTTACGAACGTGGGTGTACTTTCCGGAGTTGAAAAAGCCAGTATTCGGTTTCCGACCTTCTTGTAATTATTGGGGGAGAGCGCTATAATATTAAGTAGCCTTTTGGTAAGTAGTCCGGAAATGCCCCCCCCCCACTGCTCTCCCGACATGTGTGATTAAGCTGGTGGGCATTGTACTGCATTAATCCAGCTTCAACCGGAAATGAACACTAATTTCTGAGAACACGCTAGTGCACCTTCCCGCTCGTTTCTCGGTTGACACGTTTCATGGCACCGAGCTGATCGCGAGACGAATTATACGAACGTGTGGAATGGAAAGTCTGTCACCCAGACCCCCCCACCTCCGCACTCGCATCTATAGCCGGGGTAGCTAGTAGGTATCCGCCAAGCACAACACCATACGATTCGTTAAGCCAGATCATTTATAGACATGGCAGCGAGCCTCCTATGGGGGGTACTGTCTCTAAGTAATTATTCGCAATCACCTTAGGAATCCTTACCAGATCAGCACCCCTTCTCCTCTATTTATTAAAGAGAGCCCTTTATAAAATTTACCTATAGCTGTGGGAATAAGGCGAGGGAGAGGGAAAGAAGAGAAAAATGGATAATACAAGAGAAAAAATGAAGTAGAAGGAGGGACCGGGAAACCGGAGAAAATCAAATACGATAAGGTGAAGACTGCCTGCCAGCCATGAACAAAACCTCCCCACAATAACCAAATCGGTTCACCCCACCGGCGGGACCACTCTGCACGTTGTAGGTAGAAACTCATAAAACCTCCTCGCTCGGCTAAGCTACAGAGTGATATCCAAGGTCAACCCAGATAGCATGGTATGTTTCTACCTCCACTAAAGACCCTAGAACAATAACAACAGCCAATATATACATGTTTCCTAGTTCGGCATAACCTCCAGAATATTGGGATTCTAACACTATACCAGTTCTCATACTGGTCCGCATTCTGGATATTCCTATCATTCCCCCACTTGAAGCTTCCGGCATTGCCGTGACCGCGACCATTCTCATGGCAACTCTCACACCAATACCACTTCCATTACAACGGCGATGTGCTCCAGAAAAGGGGTTTCAGGCGGGTATGATAATATACATGTGCATTCCCTCGCCTACCGGTTGGAAGGATGATATCCGGGGGCACTTCCATCTGCGACACGCTCGGAAAAGGAAGGAATGGAGGGGGTTTCCTCAAGGCGGCGTCTCTTAGGCCTTAAAATGGGACTGCAGGTTGCCGCTTGGTGAGCCTCTAGCAGCGCTACTACCGTCTGATGGCCCCATCTAGAGGCGGACGTAAGCGGTGTTTGACCGTGGTTATCTGGCTTGTTGGGGTCAACCTCCTCCCGCTCGAGCAGCATTCTCACTGCCCCGCCATGTCCATGCCTAGCGGCATACAACAGCGGCGTTCGACCATAATTATCTGACCTGTCGGGGTCGATCTCCGCCCGCCCCAGCAGCGTTTTCACCGCTCCCTCATGTCCATTCCATGCAGCGAGTGTGAGTGGTGTTTGGCCGGCATTATTTGGCTTGTTGGGGTCGACCTCTTGCTGCCCGAGTAGTATTTTCACCACTCCCTCATGCCCACTCGAAGCAGCATGCCACAGCGGTGTTTGGCAGGAAGTATCTGCCTTGTTCGAGTCGACCGCCTCCCGTCGGGGAAGTATTTTCGCCGCCCCCTCAAGTCCATCGCAGGAGGTACACGAGAGTTGCGTTTGGACTCCAATATCTTGCTTGTCAGGGCTGACCGCTTGCCATCCCAGTAGCGCTCTTACTGCCCCCTCATTTCCATACTGGGCAGCATACGAAAGGGGTGTTCGGCCATCCTTATCTGCTTTATCGCGGCTGACTTGTTCCTGCCCGAGTAGTATTTCCACCACTTCTTTGTGTCCTCTCCCGGCAGCGTGTGAGAGCGGGGTTCGTCCGGATTTATCCGGCCTGTTAGGATTGACCGCTGCCTGCCCAACAAGCATTTTCACCACACCCTCGTGCCCATTCCATGCGGCACACGCGAGCGGCGTTCGGCCCTTATTATCCGGCTTCTCGGGGTTGATACCTTCCCGCCTAAGTAGTATTCTGACTACTTTCTCGTGTCCTCTACTACTAGCGTGCGAGAGCGGTGTTCGACCGTATTTATCTGGTTTATTAGGATTGATTACTTCCCGCTCGGCAAGTATTTCCACCGCTCCCCAATGGCCATTACGGGCAGCCCATGTAAGCGGTGCATACCCCCAAAAATCTCCTGCGTTGATATCATAACATTCCATCTCTATCAAAGCAGCTACTAGCTCAACAATTCCAAAGAACGATGCACAGTGCAGTCCACTAAACGGCAAACTCGTACTGGTTTTCCTAAGATCAAGGTACCCTGCATGCTTTAAAAGCCATTTGGTGGATATGTGGCCATCATAATCCCGAAACAGCTCCAGGGCGAGTGATCTTGCGTTATCCGATAGTTCCTTTTTCGCATGGACTCCCCAGTATAGAGAACAATATTCTAGGAAGGGTGCGTCGGGCATCTCGGGATGGGGGTAAGCTGAAAGAGCCTTGACCTGTTTGGAGTTTAGGTAGGTTAAGCAAATCTCCGCCATCGCCGAGTGAGGTTTATCGAAAATATCGGGGCGTGCGGAAAGATACTCTTTCAGAGTGAAGTGGATTAGTCGCACGGTTGATGCTTTCTTGTCAACAGTTATAAGCCCTTGACAGCAGCCCAGCAATGTTGACATCGAAGGAACGTTGCTGGCATCGATTTCCGTCAAGCCTAGCTCTACTGATAGGGCATGGCAGAGCTCATCTGCTTTGAACGGCCTTTCCGCGTGGCTAATCCACATCAACGCTGCCATTCCGAGTCTAGATTTGTCCCCATCCTGCGCCATTATACGTTCAATCGTCGCACCGTACGCGTCTCCCAATCCCAATCCATCCGTAATGTTCCTGAGTTTTTCTCGCCTCCGATATATTGTCGATTCTTTCAAGATTGCATCGATATTTAAGGAAACGAGCAGAAACCTAAATATATTTATTAGCGGATGGAGTGGAGAGGGATATGCGGCATTATTGTAGCTACATACATCTCGGATATATTTTCGGGAATCTTCTCTAGGATGTCCGCCTCGAGACTCTTATCCATGGCATCTGGCGTTTCGTCCTCTCTCAGTCTAGCACGAATGTATGTGATAATATCCTCTCTGATAGAGCCTATAGATACACTTGCCACATGTCCAGCAAGACGTCTTTCGACCTCGGCTCGAATATAAGGTCTTCCAGTCGCGAATATTCGAGTGCCCGGGGACTTCTCGAGGATTTGATTGAGCGAATCAAAGAGCTTAGCCCGTTGAACTCCCGGACATTCGTCCAGGCCATCAATGCACATAACCATAGTCTGTACGGAAGTGATTTCCTGTAGCATCTTCACCATGTCAACGAGTTGCGGTCCGCATCCACCGATGGCCTTTTTCTGTTCTTGGAAGGCCCGCGATATTTCCTCCGGAATCTCTTCCATTCCACCAATGGCCTGTTTCAGCAAGGAACCCAACATACTCGCTGTAGACTGCTCCTCCCGCGCTGCAAAATCATGGTAAAAACACGTGACGACGGTATTTTGTCCTCTAGCTTCATCGTGCAATCTATCCACCACGAGAGAACTGACATCCCAGCTTGTTAGCACTAACTCTTTCTTCTCTCTCACGAGAATAACCCTTGTCACCTGATAAATGTCTTGCCGACCCCCGGATTTCCATAGCAAAACAAGACTGCACTATCGCCCTCCCCACCACTCCCGTCATACCACCTTCTAAATTCTTCGGTTTGCACAAGCCATTCTCCAACATTATCGACGCGTCGTTCTTGAATGTCGCGATGTCGCAGCTTCGGCTCAAGGGGTAATAGCCAGGCTAGGAGCTGAGACCGATCGTCGGTAGCGTAGTTATGCCATACATTAAAAGAGTTTGTGTTAAAGTTGTGGGAGAAGTTAAGGCTATCATCGGTGGTATATTGAGACATCTTTCAGCCTTTGCCACTCGAGTTGTTGTAGGAGAGGAGTAATCGAGTAGATTCGGTTTGTGGTATCCCTAGAAGCGCAAGAAAAGAGGGGCCTGGCTGAAGAAAGTGGGAGTCGAATCATAAAGAAACACAGCAGGTACTGGTGCTACTATATACTTAGGCTCAGGTAGTACCGGTAGTGAAGAAAAGTGTGGTTAGGCCACCCGAACCCTGTGAAACCAATATCGTCCAAGTTGCTATTCTTCACCATTTCCGGATAGGATAAAATCCGCTAATTTTTTTTTGTTGCTGCCTAATATGCATGGGTTTCAATGAGGCTGATTTCAAGGTGCAAGTACGAGTACCGGGACAGGGTCCTGCAGAGGGTTATTGAACGATGTTTAAGGTTAACTATAAGACAAAATATCCCTGTCTACCCCGGCTAATTGTCCCCTACCCTTGAAATATATTAGGCTTCCCTGTTCAATATCAGAGGAGCTCTTCCAATGTTCCGAACAAAGGGGACACAAGCAATCCTCCCATGATCCCTACCTAATACCCCACCTCAAGACACCTATCTCATACCGATATTCTTCCCGGGCCGCCAAAGGTCGCTTAAGCCCACTTAAAAAAAACTTTGCGCCTTTGATCGCTTAGTCCACCATAAGCTCTCATGAGCATATGAAAAACTGCGCGACTAAGACCACAACTAACTTAACTTGAGGCACTACAGAAAATTTGTACCTAGAGTGTTCAATTACAAGGGGACTTTTTCTCACACTGATATTATATGTTCTATAAAGGCACCTTGGGGATCTTGTTTCCCGGCCGATGACACCGCCGGACACAGTGCACGTACGATAGGAGAGGACTAAAGTATAATAGGTCATCGAATTCGCGATCGCGCATCATACTCATACACCCTGAGGAATGGCAAATCCGTCACTAGCGAAACCCCTACCGAAAGTAGTGTTTACCAACAAGGCTGGCCTGAAAGCGCTGGTCATTCACCGGATGCCCCCCGTCCCGGGCGACCGGGGCCCAGCCTTGTTCGAGCTTGAGCTCGCGAAATACCACCCCGTGCCAAACTCATTCTTGAACACAAAAAAACTCTCTTAATCACACACGTTTGCTGACCGGGAACCTAACTCAACTCATCCCGCAATTTATCGTATCAGTTATCGGCTGCCTGCATGCATCCGCGGCGATAGATAGGTAACTGCGGAATGTTGTTCCATTATTCATAATATGAAATACTGTATGTTGACGCTTTTTGATAGATTAGGTGTATCAAATGCGGCGCTAAAACACGTGGTTGAGGGAGGGATAAGTGACGAGGATTGTCTGGCAGAGCCGCAATCTCGGCGGGGTCGCTTCTCGCCATCTTGGTCGCACAAAACAATTTACCCCGCTAAGCAATACAGACGCTCTAAAAACCTCCAAATCGTTAGGGAAATCCACTTATCGAAGCGGAAGAGGGGTTTCCGGTTCCGATGTTGATATTCAGGTAAACCCCCTCTACTCCTTGGAACATTAGTCGGCCGCCCTCAGCTATCGTAACTATGATACTAGGGGACTGTGCCACAAGAGGAAAGAAAGCTAGCGAGGGACTAAAAAAAGTAAAAAATAGGTATATTGGTTGGGACTCCGGCTGCCAGAGGAGGAGGTAATGGCAATTAGGACAAAAACCGATCATAAGCGATAGTTGCTTCCGTTCTCTCTTTGGCCGAGGGTGTTGCGGCTTCTGGCTCCCACAGCCACTACGGGGGGACTGAAGCTTTGGTGATGCTGAGTCATCACCAAGAGTTTATATATGGATTAAGGATACAGTATTCCACACCATAGCGAGCGCCCGGCATAGCGAGCCATCCCCCCAAATACCAGCCACTATTTAGATCCGGATTGAGGTTCAGCCAATAACATTGCCTAAACTTACAGACGGCTCGCTATGCCATGGAATACGTTACCTTATTAACGAAACGAAACGGCGGCTATGAAACACTATGAGTTCTCAAACCAAAAACGATCGGGCACTCTAGACCGGGGAAGTTCACTTCATTCAACGACAACTTTTTCTCAACAATTAACTAACGACAAAGACGGGAGTACATATCAACCACAAAGACATCCTATCGCACAACGAGCCACTACTCATGCCCATACTCGTCCATGTAAGGTGTGATCTCCCCTTTCCCTTGTTTACCCTCCCGAGCTAACCAAGGAAACTAAACTCTCATGGCCTACAGCCTCCGCGCTTTCCAGCTCTTCCACGCTGGCCTTACAGTGCTCCCACTTTGTCACAGCTTTCCCACCCGTTTCACTGCAAAACTCACGGGCATTCCTGCATTCGAAAAGCTTTCCCGAAAAGCCCAAACACACACCTAAAACTAAAACGGATCTCTGAAGACATAGACAACTGCGTTCCCGGAAGCTGCCCGAACAATAATGGAAGTATGAGAGCATGCCGAGCAGCATGTAAAATAGCCGAGAAGATGCTCGCCGATACGTGTAGCCGCTAAACATACATGAAGAACAGTACGATACCCGTAACACAAACCAAATATTGAGGCTGAAAGAGCGCCCGAGTATTCTACAAGTACCCCCACACCTCGCTCCCAGCCGCCGACTGGATAACCACCCACTCCTGTTGCCCAACGCCAATCTACCGGCGCGATCATATTTGGCGAATGCGCCCAGTGGAATGTGGGAGTGGTGCTGTGTACCGTAAAATTTCGAAAAATTGGGCTGGCCCGGCAGTGGCCTTAGCTAAATTCGCAATGCGGAGCACCATTATAGACGTCAGTACGCAGGGCGGGGGAGGCGGGCCTAGAAGAAATGCCCTTCGCGTCCCCTATCACCACTATTTATCTCGCGATCGATCTGGTAGCATGAAACATTCCGGTCGAGAAGCCGCCGGGAGAACATACCCTGAATCTTGGTTGGTATTCAGAGACTAAAAAGACTGCCGGTACAAACGACAGAAGCATCACCGAGGGGCTAGGTCAAGTAGTAGGGATCGGCTCACACGGGGGAGAAGGCCCGCAGGCCCAGCGCCCCAATGGTTCCATATTATGCAGGTGAATTAGACGGGAAATACAGAAGTTTTTTTTCTCACTTTTCTTTTTTTTCTAGTTCCGTATTGTATGATACAGTCACTAGACACAAGTTTTGGTTATTGCAGAATACTGAGACAGTCTGTGGATCCGGCGAGTATTTAGCAAAAGGCAGATAGTGGTATTGCGATGGTGGAAAAAAGTGAAGGACCAAATATGAAATATTATTTTAGCAGTAAAAGAATCAGAACAAACCACCTAGTAGTTTGTTCTCGCGTAGCATATGGGGTTTTTCAGGGTGGGGGAGTTGGGGGGGGGGGGTGTCTTCGGTTTCCGCTTAACCTCGGCTGAGTAAGCTTTCACTGCGGCCTTCATCTTGTGACCATGACTCGCATCTTAGCAATGGCTCCGAAATTGTAAGGCGTCATGTTAGGATAAACTTTAGCGCAAATTATAATTAATGCAGGAGTAGTGCGGGGAAGTGAGGCCCTATTGCCTTTAAAGGCCAGACCAGGCCTATAGCTTCAATTTTGTCCCCTAACTGTAGTCGTCTCAGCCGAGTGATATCTCATGAGTACACCCATCTGGCACATGCTTAGGCTAGATCAATGCTGATTATGGGTCGGCCCAAAGCTAGAGGATTGTAGGACTCACCAAGCCTCGCAACTGGGCCCGGGCAGATTGGGCCGGGCTGGGTCGCCAGGGTGGCAAGCCCGGTTGCCCTTTCCCGCCGATCTATTTATGGTAACTAGGCATCGTGATAAATTTAGGTACGGCCGTTATTGTTGGGAATTGCCTCAAGAACTCTTATTCTATTATACCGCCGTTCCTCGGCCTGAAATGAAAATCAAAAAAATCGATATATACTTTATTTCCTACTGTACTTAGGCTAAAGGGTGGGCAGAGAGAAGAGAAAAAAGAGAAAAAACCGTATGAGAATCTAAAAAAAGCACGGTGAAGACTTTGCAGTTGGAGGGAAACAAAGACGATAATATAAAAACCGAAAGCTATGAACCGAACCTTTTTGTCATAATAGAACTTTTTACCCCACCAACTAGACTCGACTGTGCTTTGAGAACATAAATCCATAAATTGCCACACGACTGAGTTAGACGGGAGGTTTCACACCTGGGTGATGATATATATGTGCATCACCACCTTATGGGATTGCTACTGCCTGCGAAGGAGAATAACTACTGACAGTTTCCATGAAGAATATTCTCCGAAAGGGGAGGAATGGGGGTGATTTCCACGAGGTGGGATCTCTTAGGCCTCAAGTCGCTCTGGAGGTTACCGTTTCGCCGTGACGCTGTAGCACTGCTACCACATCCTGATAGCCTTTGTCGGCTGCGTGCATGAGCGGTGTTTTGCCACTTTTATCTGGCTTGTCGGGCGTGACATCTTCTCGTTCGAGGAGAAATTTAACAACTGCCTCACGTCCATTCTGAGCAGCATACGAGAGGGGTGTCTTTCCCTGGTGGTCTGGCTTGTCGGGCGTGACATCTTCTCGTTCGAGGAGAAATTTAACCACTGCCTCACGTCCATCCTGAGCAGCATACGAGAGGGGTGTCTTTCCCTGGTGGTCTGGCTTGTCGGGCGTGACATCCTCTCGTTCGAGTAGCAATTTGACCACTCCCACATATCCACACCAAGCAGCAAACGAGAGCGGTGTTTGGCCGCGATTATCTGGCTTGTCGGGGTTGACCTCTTCACGCTCGAGTAGTATTTTCACCACTTCCTCATGCCCATACACTACAGCATACGAGAGCGGTGTCCGGCCCCACCCATCTGGCTTGTCGGGGTTGACCTGGTCACACCCAAGGAGTATTTTCGCCACTCCTACATGCCCATTCAAAGCGGCAAAAGAGAGCATTGTCCTGCCGCGATCATCTGTCTTGTCGGCGTCGACCTCTTCACGCTCGAGTAGTATTTTTGCCGCTCCCTCATCTCCACTCATAGCCGCCTGCCAGAGTAGTGTTTCGCCCCATGTATCTGGCTTGTCGAGGTCGGCCCCTTCATACTCAATGAGTATTTTTACTACTTCCTTATTTCCCGCCTGAGCCGCTAGAGCGAGCGGTGTTCTGCCCGTCGTATCTAGCCGGTGGGGGTTGACCTCTTCCCGTCCGAGCAGTATTTTCACAACGCCCGCATGGCCAGTTTGAGCAGCATTCCCAAGCGGTGTCCGGCCGAGATTATTTGGAGTGTCAGGGTGGACCTCTCGCTGCCCGAGTAGTATTTTCACCACTGCCTCGTGCCCATTCCGGGCGGCAGAGGAGAGGGATGTCCCCCCGCGATGATTTAGCTTGTTTGGGTTAACCTCTCCGCGGTTAAGTAGAATTTTCACCACTTCCTCATGGCCTTCCCGAGCCGCTAATTCTAGTGGTGTGTACCCCCAAAAATCTCCCGCGTTGGTATCATAACACCCCATGTCTAGCAGAGCAGCCACTACCTCTATAACTCCGAGAAGTGATGCGTAGTGCAGCCCGGTAAACGGAGAATTTATACCCCCAGGCAGGCTAAGATGTGCCGTTTCTTCCAAGAGCAATTGGGTCGATATGCGGCCTTCACATTCCTGAACGAGCTGCAGCGCGAGTGATCTTGCGTGGTCCGAGAGTTCACAGTTCGCATGGGCTCCCCAGTACACTGAGCAATATTTTAAAAAGTTTGTGTTCCGGAGGGCAGGAAAACCATCACCATCTCCTGGAATGGCCTTTACCTGCTCGAAATTTAGATAGGTCAAGCAGATCTCGGTCATTTTGGAGTGAGGTTTGCTGAAAATATCCGAGGAAGTGGAGAGATACTCTTGTAGAGTAAAGTGGATCAGTCTGACGGTTGATGCTTCCTTATCCACAGTAATCAGTCCTTGGCAGCAGCCCACCATTGTCGACACAGAAGGGACGTTGTCCTCATCGATATCTGTGGAGTGTAGCTCGACCGCGAGGGCGTGGCAGAGCTCACCCGCCATCAATGGCCGTTCCGCATGACTGATCCACATCAAAGCCTCCATTCCCAGTCTCGATTTATCCCCGCCCTGCGTCTTTATCCGTTGAATCGTTGAACTATAGGCATCCTCCAATCCCAATCCACCCTTCATTTTCCCCAGTATTTTTCGTCTCCGAGATATTGTTGGTTCTTGCAGGATCGCTTCGGTATTTAGGCGAACCAATAGAAACCTAAAGGTATCCATTAGCGGTAATCCGGAACGGGATCTGGAGCATTCTTGGTCTTGCAGACATTTCTGACATATTTGCTGGAATCTCCTCCAGAATATCTACCTTCAAGCTCTCATCCATCGCATCTGGTGTCTCGTCGAGGCCTAGCTTAACATGAAGATATCTCTTGATATCGCCTCTGGTAGAATTCACAGAGACACTAACAACTTTTCCAGCAAGACGGTTTTCAATCTCAGCACGAATATGGGGTCTTCCAGTCACAAATATTCGAATTCCCGGTGACTGCTCCAGGACTTCTTTCAGCGAATCAAGCAGCTTGAGTCGCTCCACTCCGGCACATTCGTCGAGGGCGTCAATACACATGAATGTTGGCCGTGAGGACGCGATGACCTGCAGCATTCCCACAAGATCGGCGAGTTGGGGTTTGCGCCCACCAACGGTCCTTTTCTGCTCTTGAAAGGCCCTCGATATTTCCTCCGGAATCTCTTCCATTCCGCTAACTATTTGTTTCACCAAGGAGCTCAAAATGTTGGTCGCAGACTGTTCCTTTCGCGCCGCGAAGTCGAAGTAAAAGCATGAAACGGCCGTATTCCGTCCTCTGGCGTGATCGCACAGCTTATCGACTATCAGCGAACTACCATCACGGCTTGTTAGCACACCCCGAAATCGGCTTCTTCGCTCCTCGCTGAATAATGCTTGTTACCTGATAAATGTCTTGCCCACTCCTGGACCTCCATAACAAAGAAGAACTGTTTTATCACCTTCGCCTTCTTCACAAAATCCGCACCACATTTTGAACTCCTCAGTCTGTGTGAGCCACTCTCCGATGCCGCTTATACGGTGCTCTCGAATGTTGCAATGCCGTAAGCTGGGCTCCGTCGACGACAGCCAGGTTAAGAGTTGAGGCCGATCATCGGGCACTGTATAGTAGTTGAGCACATTATTAGAGTTCGTAGTATTGAGGCAGTTGATACTGTCATTAAGGGTAATTTGAGACATCTTCGGGGCGTTATTCTTTTTTGCTCTGTTGCAGAGGAGTTTTTGAGTGCAGTTGGTAGATGTTCTTAGAGGCGGAAGAAAAGCGGGGTAGAGTTAAGCAAGGCGTCCCCAGGTATTACAGCAGCGTCACACATTCAACCACTTAGGACCCGTTTACCAATACACGGCCGTCAAGCAACAGGAGACGGTGCCGACCGTCAAGGGTGGAAGCGAAATCCAGTGGCAAGAGAGAAATACTTGAATATTATTGGTCTGGAGGACTTCAAGAAGCCTCTAGTAAGTCAAATGAACAGAATCACATAGAAGAGCTCCAATAAATATAGAGATTTTATATTTGCCACAAGTTTGCCACTGGATCTCGCTTCCCCCAGTTTTCCGATTCATCTTACCGGTACAAGGGACAGGCATAAAAAAGTGGTACGCGGCAGGGGTGGGGTGGGTTGATTTTGGAAAAAGTTCTGGTACGCTGCAACTAAACCACACTTAGACAGAAAATATGTTGAGAGGGTAAAGGACATCTTAAACCCCATCCTTTACCATACAGTTACCAACTCCAAGGGGTAAGTATTTTGAACCAACACTCCTGTGTGCAAGAAAATAAATGGGTGGGGATGACAGAGCAGAGCAGCCTCTACACATAGATCCAAAAAAAATATTGATTTCTTCAATAGGCCACTGGGCTTTAAAGCCCACTAATCATAAGGCCAGCATTAAACATGGTCCAAGTTTAGATGTGTTCAAAATGTGAATGCGGCACAATCTATTCTATGTGGATAATACTTCGCAAGTACAACGGGGGTTGCGATCCACCCTTAGCGAGGAGGTGAAGAAGGGATTGGTAGGAGTTCTGGTTCTTAATTCTTCTAAGCCAGGTGGGCGGTAGCACCTTATTTATAGAAAAGTGCGTGTCCATATGTGCAAGAGAAATATAGGGAAAACAATGTAAGAAACATAAGTGCGAACATGTCTGACTCTGAAATCCAACCAAGTAAATCCCAAATAATGTGCGTGAAAACAAAAGGGTGTCGAACGATTATTAGGAATATCATGACCAAGGATGGTGCATAAAAGATGCATAAACAACCGTAAAATCCTAAACACCTGATTGGAAAGAACATGTTAAATCCCGAGATATTATCCTGAAATAAACAATAAAATACCGTAATATATATCTTAGCAGTAGTAATGTAAGCGGTGGACAGGCGGAGCCGAAACACAAACTAAGTAAAAGAATACATGGTAGTATGTTGAATATACATAGGAAATATACAAAGAATTTCAACACTTGCCCACATTATCTACAGCCCAATAAAGTAACCATTCGCTGATGCGCAGGTTTTGCCAAGATTTTGGTACATATATCAGCAAGATTGTTAATTGATTCAACCTTAATGAGAGCGAACAAGTTGTCTTCCAGAGGTTCGCGCGTGATGAAGAAGTCGACGGCGATATGCTTTGTTCGAACGTTGATCTGAGGGTTGGCAGCCAAGAAATTTGCACCGGTATTATCAGCATGCATAGCGATTGGAACATGAAGGCGAAGGTCGGCGAGGCCTTTCAGAAGCCATCGAATATGGGGGGTACCGGACGACATGGCAACGAATTCTCCTTCGGTAGTTGATTTGGCAACAAAGAATTGTTTCTTTGAGAGGCAGGAGACACAACAGTTATTGAATAGAACAATGTAACAGGAGGTGGATCTTCTTGTATCGTGACAGCCAGTAAAGTTAGCGTCAACATGAACATCGATAGCGTTCGTTGTTGTGTACGGGTAAAATAGGCCAAGGTTTCGCGTTCCGTTAACATATCTAAAGACGTGTTTAGCAGCCTTTATATGTTCGTCGGTAGGGCAAGAAGAAAAGTGTGCTAGAAATGAAATCGTATACGCTAGATCGGGTCTTGTGCCGGTAACGAGGTACATGAGGGAACCTATCATTGATTGGTATGTGGTAACTTGCTCTTTTGGTTGTTCCGTAATCCCTTTAGTAAGTGTAATGCCTTTTGGTAGGGGATGGATTCGATGTTCGAGTTTTCCATTACAAATCGAGAGAGGATAGTACCGATGTATCGTTCCTGGGTAAGAGCAATACCGTCTGATGTATACGTGATATGGAGGCCGAGTAGAAATGAGGCTTCCCCGATGTCCGAGATCTCAAATGCTGTTTTCAGGACTTTGATACGAGTGGTCAGGTGGGGCCTATCGGCCGAATATATTGCAATGTCGTCCACGTAAAGCGATATGTAGCATTCGAACTTGTTGTGGATAAACCTGCAGGGGTCTTGATGTGATGCGGTAAAATCTTTGGAGGTTAAGAATTTAGGGAAGAGAGCATACCATTCGTTCGCAGATTGCTTAAGTCCATATATGCATCGGTTAAGTTTCCATACTTTGTCTCCGTCACTGAACCCTGGTGGCGGTAGCATGTAAACTTCTTCTTTCAATTTACCGTAAAGGAAGGCAGATTTGACGTCGAACTGTCGCGGTCGCCATTTGTTTCTGGCTCATATTGCAATCAGTAGTCTGAGTGATTCGTGCCAAGTAACTGGGGCAAAGGTGTCTTCAAAGTAGAAGCCAGGTGCTTGAGAAAATCCTTGCGCAACCGCTCTTGCTCGAAATCTTTCCAATGTACCGTCAGCATTCTTTTTGGTTTTGAATACCCACTTACTTCCAACAATGTTCCGTCCTATTGGTTTATTGACAACGTCAAAGGTTTTATTCTTCTTTAGTGCAATAATCTCATCGTTCATGGCCGATATCCATTCTCCCTTAAGCGAGCTATTTACAGCTTGGCGATAGGTAGTAGGGTCCTCGTCTGGTATCTCACTAGTAGCATGTTGTACTTGGTGTCCAAGTTGCTTTTTATAGCTGATCGACGATTGTGTTGAGATTCTTCCAGAACGACGGGATGGTCCAGGTATTTCCACAGTAGGGTCAACAGGTGCTAGTGGCATATCCTGTCGTTGTTCCTCAGGCAAAGCCGGGAGTGGGGTAGCTCGAGGCTCAGGTGATTCTGAAAATCTGGTTTGCGGTAAAGAAAGTTCCTTAGATGTGGGTGGGTTAATTTGTCTGTTCCGGTCCTGGTCCGTTTCCTTTTCAACCTTAATGGTAGGTAATGGACGGGATAGGGGGTAGGCAGTAGCATAAGTTTCCTCGGCAAGTAACTGTTCCATGGTAGTAGTTCCAAGCGATGCTATCTTCTTGGTTGTCCAATGGATTTGTCGAGTTTCGGTGACTTTATGCTGCGAAGGGATGCAGATTCTATATATTTTATCAGAAGAGGTATAACCGATAAGATAGACTTCGATAGCCCAGGGCATTATTTGCGTTCCAGGTTGACGTTTCTCCTCGGGTAGATGAACGAAGGATTTGGTCCTGTATGGGCGGAGATGGTCGATCGACGGTTTCTTGTTGTAGAGAGACGGTTTCTTGTTGTAGAGAGACGGTTTCTTGTTGTAGAGAGATTCATAGGGTGTCGATTTTCCTATGGATTGGTTAGGGAGTCTGTTTCGAAGGTAGACAGCAGTTGTCATAGCTTCGGCCCATAAAGCTAAGGGTAAGCCAGTCAACAAAGAGCGAGCAGGCATGATAATTGTTCGATTGTATCGTTCGGCAACAGCATTTGATTCATGTGAATAGCCGGGAGAGAGGTCGTGTACTATGCCTTGCTTGTCTAACAATGTTAACATGGCAGCATTGACGTATTCTCCTCGATTATCTGTTCTGAATGTTTTGATTATGGCGTTATCTTGAGTGTAGCGTGCATAGATGAAACTGGTGAACACTGTGACTGTGTCAGATTTGGCATGGATGGGATATATCCAAGCGTATCGTGTGCAGTCATCTATGAAGGCAACATAATAGTTGGATTTGCCGAGGAGGTTTTGGAGAATTTTCCGCTAAGGTCGGAGTGAATTAATTCGAACAGTCTATCTCCCTGTATGTCAGTAATTGATGTAGGCTTTCGTTTTGTGCTTTTGGAAGTGATGCATGTTTCGCATGGCCAGTCTTTCGGAACTTTAGGGCGGTTCATAGCGTCGGATTAGTTGTTGCTTTTGAGATAGTCAGGTGAGGGATGTCCAAGGGCTTCGTGCCACAGTTGGTAAGTCATCTTCTTTGCCGACTCTTTCTCTTCTTGCACAACATAATCTTGTCCGTCAATCTTTCCCCAGATAACCTCTGTTTTATTTTCCCTAAAAATATACATATCCTTTCCGGAACTAGCCAAAGAAAATCCCTTCCCCAAAGAAACAATTGCGCGCCAGGACCCAAACTAGGAACCCAAAGAACACGTTCAAGGTATACAGAAGAAACATGACCAATAGATGTTTTGGCCAAGATCACAACTGTTCCACGGCCGCATGTCTCTATAACAGAGTCATCGCCTAACCTAGCGGTGCCTTTCACGGTCTCGAAGTTTATAAAAAGGTCTAGGTTGTTTGTCATGTGTGAGCTTGCGCCTGTGTCTATAACCCATCGGGGATAGAAGGAGATTTTGGTAGTGGTTTGGACGGAGGATAAAGTACTGACCGGTTTAGGAGTCCTCTTTTCTTTATTCTTCAGATTGGCGGCCTTGAGTTTTACACACTCATTCCAGGTATGGCCATCGCTGCGAGCAGTTGGGTAGTCCTTTTTGCAGTAGGAGCATTCCTTGGGTAAGGCCATTCGTCCCTTGCGGGAGGGTTCTCTTCGTAGTTCCTTTCCTTTTCCTTTAACATCAGCGGTTTTATACGATTTGTTATCCGCAGAGTTAACAGCAGTAGGAATTTTCAAGTCCATCAGTTTATTGTAGACGTGATCATAGGTAAGGTCCTCCGTGGTTTGGAGGTTATCAACGATATTATTCATTGATTTGGGAAGAGAAAGGAGGAGGATGGCTGGTTTAGCCTCGGGTGACTCGAACACAGTTTGGGGGGCAAACGGTAGGTGTATCGATCGGTAGAGGAGGCAGTGGCTCATCGGAGGTGTAATCAATTCCTTAAGGTATCCTACTTATTGATATGATCGGAACGAAGATCCAATATATCGTACTTGGTATCGAAAACAGAATTGAGTTGGTCGAAGAAGGATGAAGTGTTTTCTCTAGCAAATTTGTCCTCGGGAACGGTCCATATTTTAGGAGAGGTATTATGGGTACCGAGGAGGATGAGCCATTGAGACTCAACAGTTTGGATGAAGTATGTCGCGGCATACTGGTAGCGATCGATAAAGTTATCATTGTCGTCTTCAGCGTAATCGTCAATCGTTTCTTCACCTAAGACAATATTCCCACAGGTTAAAAGTTCGAGAACATATTGACAGATGCCTCTCCAAGCACGGTAGTTTTTGCTTCCGGTAAGATTTGCGATCGATCTTAGTTTGTAGTTGGGAGCCACGGAGTTCTTGGAACTTTGAATGTGTTTGTCGGGGGCCAGAGTAGATGTTTTACCAGCTGGAGGTGGAGGTCAGGTTGATGGCGATTTGGCTGGTCTTTTGGAACCAGAATGAGCAGGACAACCGGAGGATTCACCAGCCGTGGTGGTAGAGCGTCTAGGGGGACGCGAGGCCACTCTAACAGTATGTTCAGTTTCTGACTCTGAGTCCCGAAGTTGTCTGCTAGCTGCTGTATCAGTCATTTTAGTGATGTTTAGGTGTGAAAAATCCTCGAAAAAATGATAGGGACCTGTCGCAGTACTTCTCTCAGTCTTTTAGTATTTTGTGAACACCTTTAGCCGTTCCAATTGCAGCAAGCGCACTCGAAGCTAGCCCCCTCCACGCTCGAAGCAAAGTGAGGTTAAGTGCAAAAGTAGTCAGCACCAGCTGTCCACTACTACGCAGACTGAGCGTGGTTGTTGAGGGGAGAAAGGAAGTTGCGTGGCAAAGGGGGGATCGCGTCCTTTTAATGTGAGGAAAAGGGGTTGCGCCGAGCCGAATGCCGAGAATTTTCCGTTCCCACAACAACGGTTGCTAAGGTAGAAGTAGAGGTAGGTATACGATCGTGGTTCATCGCTGTTGGAGGTGGAAGCGTGTGAGCGTATTTCTTATAGAGTAAGCAGAGCGCCGGGCTCATAACATCAGCAAAAAAACTCGATTTTGCATCCACACGCATCTGAACGCACCCTGTAGTGGAGTTTGCATCTGGTCAGCATCCTGTGCATCCCATGAATCTAGTTTTAAACTTTAGAAGCCAAAATGGACATGTAAATGTTGTCCGTTAGGGCTGAAAATTCATGTTTGTCTACATAATTGTTAGATTAATCTTAAAATGAAACGGGTTTTTTGATTACACAATTTCAAAAAAATTGTCCCACAGAACGCAGCCAGAAGATGCAGGGTGCGCTGAAATGCAAATAACGCAAACTGATTTTTTTTGCTGATGAACCTGTTCAAAATGTGAATGCGGCACAATCTATTCAATGAGGATAATACTTCGCAAGTACAACGGGGGTTGCGATCCACGCTTAGCGAGCAGGTGAAGAAGGGATTAGTAGGAGTTCTGGTTCTTAATTCTTCTAAGCCAGGTGGGCGGTAGCACCTTATTTATAGAAAAGTGCGCGTCCATATGTGCAAGAGAAATATAGGGAAAACAATGTAAGAAACATAAGTGCGAACATGTCTGACCCTGAAATCCAACCAAGTAAATCCCAAATAATGTGCGTGAAAACAAAAGGGTGTGGAGCGATTATTAGAAATATCATGACGAAGAATGGTGCATAAAAGATGCATAAACAACCGTAAAATCCTAAACATGTGATTGGAAAGCACATGTTAAATCCCGAGATATTATCCTGAAATAAACAATAAAACACCATAATATATATCTTAGCAGTAGTAATGTAAGCGGTGGACAGGCGGAGCCGAAACACAAACTAAGTAAAAGAATACATGGTAGTGTGTTGAATATACATAGGAAATATACAAGAATTTCAACCAGATGTTCTGGTGCCCCCTCAGCAGACACCTCTTTGGGTTTGATTTGATAGTAAATGTGTTAGAGTAGATGTCATCTGCATCACTCAGACATAATTTTCTTTATCAGTTGCATAGCATGGGAAGAAACATGGATATTCTTAAAGTTTCCCTTCTCAAGTGTACCACTGCTTCTGAGACATTAGTTATGCACCGTACCACTTTTTTATGCCTGTCCCTTGTATGTGTAGTAGTGTGAAAAGTGTGATTCACAAACGTGGGGTGTGCAACCAGGTAGCTTTCAATTCTCACAGTACTCGACAACCGAGATATTGGAGTGACCAACAATTCTCCCCTACAATCAAACGATGTAATTTTGTTATTAAACTTGCCCTAAATGAGAAAGGAATTGCTGATTGTGCAAGGAAAATAGAGCTTATTCATAGCTGCTCTTGTTATTGCAGGCATGGAAGGTTGGTGGCATTTATGTAGTGCCAGTAGACCGTGGTTGCAATACCACCTCTTGAGCCGCGTCCTGTTTTGACTGTCTAAGATCCAGAATATTAGATGGTTGAAATCAGGGTAAACAGGTTTGCCACGTCTATCGGAATATCATGCTGGTTGAGACGCCACCGTCTAGTTTCCCCACAAAAATCTGAAACGCAACGGATCAGTAAACGGGCCCTTACTCGAGTATATGTCATGGAAAACTTTGTAAGTAAGGGCCCGTTTACCTATAGACGGCCGTCTAGCAACCAGAGGCAGTGCCGACCGTCAAAGAAAGTCAGTTATGTAAACGGGCTTTCAGTTATATACTAGACAGTATATTGGCTGGGCATGCGACAATTCTGTTTTCTTTACATACATTCAACTGTCTGTCTCTCGCTAAAAATTAAATTTGTAATAATTGTTGTACTAGACGGTGGCGTCTCAAGCGTTATCTGGTATGGTATACACGGCGTGAAAGTGTTTGACAAATTTTCCAAGGTCCTAGATTCTTGTAGCTAGACCGTCAGAAAGTTCCGTTGCCTACTCTAGCTAAACGCCATCTACTTTGCCGCACACTCCCCCACTGTCAAGCCCCGCTTAACGGTGGGCATCGTTTTAGGCTTTTAGACGGCCGTTTAGCAACCAGAGACAGTGCCGACAGTCAAAATGGAGTCAGTTAGATAAGCGGGCTTTAAGCTATATACTAGACAGTATATTAACCAAACATGTAACTATTCTGTTTCCCTTACACACCTTCAACTCTCCCTCTATTTCTAAAAATTAAATTTGTAATCGGTGGTTGGATTAGACGGTGGCGTCTCAACCGTTATCTAATAAACGACGCGAAAGTGTTTGACCAATTTTCCACTGTCCTAGATTCTTGTAGCTAAACCGTCAAAAGTTACGTTGCCTACTCTAGGTAAACGCCATATACTTGGCCGCACTCTTCCCCACTGTCAAGTCTCCCTCAACGGTCAGTATCGTTTCCGTCTGTTAGACGGACGTATAGGTAAACGGGCCCTAAGTCACCTGAAGGTTGTAAAACTGATATCGTGCTTGTGGCTGGTATACCCGAGGTCGCATAAATCTGTCAAGAAATAAATAATGCCCTTATCGTAAGTGGTGTTTGCCAATGGGCGACGGTACCTGGCGCCTTCCCTGCCGGGGGCACCGTCCTGTGCTTGGGGATGCGATAGAATCTTCACTGCTGGAAAGATTACTCGTACTATTGTGCATGGACAAAATTACCGATCAATGAACGGTCATCATTTTCGACATGTTGTCAACCTCCTGGAAACAACCACCCCAACCCAACTAAGAAAAACGGGTGGGGATGATTTAAATATATGGCAGTATTCAGTACTTGGATATTATCTATCGGCCTTAATAAAAGAGAAAGTATGATGAGGTGCCTTTTGAGTGGTATTGATTTTTGTGGGGGCCGGAGGCCATGCGTTGCCAGGCTCACCCGCGTGATCGGTTAATTTTCTACACGCACAATGTATCTGAAACGTAACTTGACACCTACATCTTACCACTGCCAATAGTGTTGGCAGCTTCCACGAATAAATTGCTTTGCAGCGTTGGTCACCTCGGGTACCGTATTTGATAGATATGGCTAGGCTCATTCTACTCCTAGGACGGTGTATTACTTAGGGGTTTTCGCGCGCAGCCGGTAGCACGCGAGGGTTAATGGTAAATGAGGCGGAACTATTTTCATTGGCCCTTGGACAACTTGGATAATGAGGGAGCAGAGCTTTGTGGGATTCCCGGAGTCTGAATTTTGCCTTCGCTATACTTTTTTCTACCTCTAAAAAAACTGCCAATATTGGCTATTTCCATGGTTACACCTACCGGATTCCAGCCAATCAAACCCCTCTCCTCTCGCCCCACTTACCCTCACCCCCTGGCTGCAGTACTTGGCTGTGGGGGCTCCGAAACCGTCACAGATAACGCTACAAGAAAACAAGCTGACTTCATTGTCCAGAAAAAAAATGCAGAATAGCCATAATAATAATACCCGCCCGACACCCCCAGGGCACGTGATTGGACATTCTTCAGGGATGTAAATAGTTGTGCCTGCACCCTTCCATTCGGATCGGAGACCTTTCCTTCACCGCCAAGACCACACTCCCCTTCAGCCTCCAGGGATATCACCGACCGACCATACCCAACAACCCCTCTCTGGCGGTACGGGTAGCAAAGACCGGAAGACGTCTCGATATATCACCAATGATAGTCCCAGCTTCTCTAATAATAAGAACTCTTTTAATGTGTTGAATAGTTATAATGTTACCGATGATCTAGGGCCCGTTTACCTATAGACGGCCGTCTAGAAACCGGAGACGGTGCCGACCGTTAAGGAAGGCTAGACGGTGGGAGGTGTGTAGGGTGAATGGATGGGTGTGTGTTTACCTAAATATACCGTCTAGTATAGTTTAGTGTGAAAAATTTGATTAACCGACAGAGGTGTGCAACCATGTAGCTTCAACTCTCAATAGTGCTCGGCAACCGAGATATTGGACTGACCAGGAACGCCTCCTCACAAATGGAAGATAGGAATTTTGTCTCTGAACTCACCCTGGGTTATGAGAGAATGGATTGCTGATTGCGCAAAAAAATTAGAGCTGATCGGTTGCTATTCTTATGATTGGGTGCATGATGTATGGGTGGTGTTGATAGACGGTCGTTGCAAAAGGACCTGTTGAGCTCCGTCAGGTTTTGACCGTCTGGCAGCTAGAATATAGGATGGTGGAAAATTAGGTAAACAGTTTTGCCACGTCTAATGGAACAGGATGTCGGTTGAGACGCCACAGTCTAGTTTTCCCACCAAAATGTCAGAACTAGACGGTTAGGTAAACGGGCCCCTAGCCTGGCTATCACCCCTGGAGCGGAAACCAGGAGATCAGGGGGCATTCAAGAGCGCCGCGCCAACAGGCGCGTGGATGGCTTGAGCAACCCGAAGAATTCAGATGATGGTGCGAATTGGGTGGGAATGATGAAAACTATAACACTGGTCGATTTTGCTATGGAGATTCGGGGGTTAGTAAGACATTGATTGGGTAAGCGAGAGCACTTCCGAGCGAGAGAAGGAGGTCGGGCCACACAGGTCTGATCTCAGCGGTAACAATTCTCTTGTAGTGCTAGTAGGCAGGCTATGCAATCAGGCTGGAGGACAAGACACCGTCGTTGCGTGCTTTTACATTTACTTTGCGGCCCGAAAGGAGCAGTCTGCGGCGGGTACATTTGCTTTATTGCCGAAACGTGGATTGGTGGGATGGACTGCGTCATTACCGCAAGCCTTCCAAGACCAGAAAAAGGCATTGGTGGATGCGGACTACAACTCGCCAATCTGGTGAGGATGCTACAGGCCATCATCTTCTCACCCCGCGCATTTATGTGAGTTGATACTGTTCACGATGGTACCGAAGTCCAATGATTTAGGCTCCTTGACTCGCGGAACTAAATTCTGGGGAAGTCATTGTGCACTCGAATATTCATGGCTGGAAGCGCCCCATATTGTTGGAGAATTCTGATTTTGGGCTGCTCACCACATGCATACTTTCGTTCCTGCATAAGGCGAAACACATTTACGCTATTGTTAACACAATGGTTGCTTCAACAGCGTTCCACCACTCTTAGCTTCTTACGATCGAATGTCACCACCTTGCATACCTAATGCGACACGATCAAACACCGATCGCTGAACGACGAAACACGAACAACAGTAAATAGCCGAACATCTACGATACCCGCGGCCATTAACACGATCCGAGGCATCCAGCATAACTGCACCCTCGGCCAAACAGCTCTTACCTCGCATGTGTCTTCGCAAAGCGAAACAGAAGGACGACCGACAGATAGAAAGTGGGAGAAGAATCCGGCATGCGCAGGAAGTATGCCGGGGAGGAAGGTACTCTACAGATAAGGATATAAGGCAGCCTATTCTTCCCATTGTTCGTTTTAGTTAGTTCATCTCATACTCATCGCATCCTTCTCTTACGGTTCTACGGTCTTCACTTGTCTTGTCAAAGTCATTCGTTCTCATATACGATCTCTTTACTCTTTATTGTTCTGATATCTTTTGTCTATTATCGTTGTTCGTATCGATATAAGTTTTGTGCCGTTCGGTAACTTAGGATTGGATCCACTGCGCCTAACCACCCAAGTAATTGTTCAAAACATATCGGGCCCGAGATAGGAAAGCATTTTACCCAGCGACTAATGAATTTACCTGTAGGTCCTTACGGGGGGATATCGTCAGATACCTCTGCGCTAGACTGGGCGAGAACTGAATGTCGCATGTCATAGATGAGAGTCTCGAGGTAGACACTCTAGAAAAGATTCCCCAAAATGTATCAGAAATGGGACTAGGGGAAATTATGCTGAGAACCCCATCTTACATTATTGGCTGATAGATGTATTTGGGTTTCTACTGGCTCCCTTAAATATCAATCCAATCTTGCATGTAGTGACAATATATTGGAGGTGAGAACGGCTTAGCAAAATGAGATGAATTGGGGTTGGGAGATGCTTATTGTGGGATGGTGCAAGGATAAAGGTAGAGAGTGGGGATAAATCCGTTGGATGGATGTGATTGGCTTTGTTTTGGGACTGAAAGAATAACTCGGGGGTTATGTAGATGGTTCGGATACCGGAGATTGTTCAACAGTAGATTTTCCCAACATGTCTTCCTTGTTATCATGGGAACGCACAGGAAAATGCGGGCATGGAGGGAATACAGAGAGAGGTGTGGTGACATCTGGAAGGATCAGGACGTGAGGTTCAAGTTTACTAATGCAAATATGTTTGGAATAGCGTAGCTCTAACTTTACACGGCCGATTCAAAAGTATCCGGAAATATTGGCTCCAAGATATTAGGAATACTAGGGAACGAAATGGCCAGGCGACGAGCGGAGAGAGAAGAACGAGACTAAATGAGGTGTAGGGTTAACTGAAGATGCTAATGGAAGATAAGGAAACTCTCCAAAGTACAGATAATTCATGCTTGAAGCTTGTTTCCCGCCTTGGTGGCTATACAGCAGCGTTGGCAAAATTCTCGTACCCTCCTGAGTACCACGAGTAATTAGAAACTCTTTGCTAACCCTCTCCCTTAATTATTGGCTATGACAAATGGAGATAAGGGCTTACAATCCCGCTAGGGGTATATCCGAAAAATAGTGATCAGAAGGCTTCTGGTTGACCTGTTGTTGTAAATAGGTATTGTTCTTGAGGCCGAAGGGGGTACGGGAATTTTGCGAACGCGGCTGTACATAGTACAATAATATCCGGCAACTTCACAATAGCCTAAACTATTAATGTATTGAGAATTTTGGTGGTGATGAACTAGCTATGTGGAATGGGGAAGGGTACATCAGTTGCAGCGCTAGCTACCTACTCTCGGTCGCGTAGTAATGACCCCCGTGGATGCCGGTATTGAGGCTGAAGGAGAATTCTACCCCTACTCCGTGCTGCGAGCCGACTCCCGAGCCCCCTCTCACTTAATGTCAACCTACGAATACTAGGGCCACTCCTTTTATAGAATACCACTGGCTAAGCGTATTGATAATGGTACTGAGTAATTGACTTAGGACCCCTGTAGTCCTAAAATTTGGGCGATCAACCTAGCGGGTGTCTAGCGGTATCGTTTTCCGATAAATGGAGCGGGGGTGTTTACCCCATTTTCTACTTTTCTAAATTATCACCAGAGGGTCAAAACATTGCGTTACCTCGGAGGTGTGTTTGCAGATTCTGGGGTGGCTATTGTAGACGGGAAAACTGCTGTAGGTAAACACAAGCTGATTGCCCGTGCCCCTCAAACTGGCAGGTCCCCTCACTGTCGGCACCGTCTGTCTTAAGTGAACCGGCCCTAAGGGGCCTAACATTTATCCCGGAACCATTTCATCAATGGAAACTACGAGCACCATCTGTGGTGATAATATCGTGGGTCGCAAGTTATCGAACTTGTATACCCTGCTTTCCTACTCGAGCACGCAATATGACAGAAGCCCTCCCGCTACACACATTGCCGCTCCGGTCGCAAGTGGGAATCACAAACCCTCGCACCGAAATAAATGTGGCCCTGACAAAGAACACGCACTTTACCTGAACCGAATGATGGTGCCAAGAAATCGCAATAGTCTCCACAAGGGGCACACAACGAGTTCTCCCGTAATTCTTACAGTACTTAATATTCAACCTCGAGGGGTGTATCTCACACTGATACCGGTGTCCTTTATCAGTATTGCCAAGGGTTGTTGGACCTCCTATCATACTCAAACTATGTATTGAATCGGGTCCCTTGGCCCACCATCATAAATCTTTACTAGTATACGAAAAACCTCCTCACCAACATAGCCGCTAACTTTGGACAATCCAGAAAGGTTTTACCGGGTGTGTGTGAGAAAATTGGAGTCCTTCCTGGGGCTGATGGAAGTTTCTATATTAAAGGCTCCTTGAGGATCCTGTTCTCCCACCATTAGCGGCATACCACTAACCTAACACAGGGCGCAAAACCGAGGACACCACGGCGTGCCTAGTTACCGCACCAGGAAAGAAGATCAAGTAAAACTGAAACCCCTACTAAAAAAACGCTTGCTAATAGACGAGTAGACTCAGAATCTGTGGCGGCAAACAATTCTCTCATACTCAGGGTGTCTGGAGCCCATCTTGGCCGAGTCTGAGCATCTGCTATATAATTGAGCTTGCTGAATACTACCTGGCGCGGGATTCACCCCCGACGGGCAATAAGGCGAGGCGAGAACCCCCGTATAATTTTTATAGGACAGCGATTATTTTTATGATTATTCTCATTGCAAACAGTGGGCTTTCTTCATCCTAGAATACCAAACCAATATCGAAACATCGTATCATACTAATTTCAACCCAACGGACTCACCTCGCACAAAAGAGAACCGGCATTCATCCTAATTTCACCCCTCAAATCTATGAGAAAACGGTCAAAGATAAACAAAAACACGGCACCGAATAGCAGCCAGGATAGATAGCATGCAAAGTCTTCTGTTCGTTCTTACCTCTGAATTTGATAGTAAAGACAGAAGTATATATCACAAAACAAAACCAAGTTCTGATCCCGTTATCAATAACCACACATCTCCGCTTTATTCCCCCCATGTTCCCTATCCAAAAGTAGAAATAAAAGAAAGAAACATCCTGCGCAATCTCTGAACAAAAGAAATGCATCACAAAGACTCCTTCTCCCTTGCACCTTTAGTTCAATGCCCAGCTCTCGTCCTGCCTTAGTCTCCACCAGTGTTCCCAACCGGTCAGTCCGTCCGGCTTTGGGTACGGCCGGACTGACCCAGGCTTTTTCAGAGACGGCCGGGCCGGACTATGGGAAACCGGCTTTCCAAAAAAAAAGCCGGGCCCGGCCTGGGTGACCTGTAGGCCTCAGGTTTTTAACCCTAACCTGAATCCGGAGGGAGCTATTTCTACAGATTCAGGTTAGGGTTGATACAAGTGACTTCTAGTGTTTCAACATTTGAAATATGTGATGACTCGGCTAGAAACTTTAGTTCCAGAGGTAAAACCTTTCGGAGGGCTATCGTGGGGTGTCCGAATAAATGCCCAACGGTCAAATACGCGAACACAAGAACTAGATATTGGATATATGGATAAGCTGGCGACATTGATCTAAAAGCATACACACCGTGTAGCATTTATTGTTCTAATCGAGGTAGGAGCAGTCAGCAGCATGAAGGCTTTCGCAAATATCTATGAATGGCCGGGCACCTGTCGGTTAATTTATGTAATTCAATTTAAAATGTCATAAGCGAACAGCTCAGCCAATCAGTGTTGAGTTTTACGCGAGCAGCACTCGTTGTCAAGGTACCGGGTATCAAGGGTAAGTCTGTCGAACCCCTCTGGTTGGCCCAGATTCGTCTCGACCACTCAGTGAATGGGATCCCCTCCAGCCACTCGGCGAGAGTTCGACAGACTTTTTTCCTTCACCAAAATTTAGCGTAGATTGGCCCAGTAGCTGCAGAAAAAAAACAAAAAAGAGGTTACACACATAGTAATTTCGACCAGTTGGACAATGTTCGCCAGACTTTTTTTTTTTTTTTTTTTTTTAAAAACTTTTTTAATTTCGCGGCTTATATGCTACTCTAAAGCGTTGCCACTATCCCATAAACCAAATCCACCAAACAACCAAAACAACTCATCCGCCCACCATCCAAACAAACTCCATCCTCCCGAGCGGTGCAATAGCAGGAGACATACATCAACCCGCACACCCGGCCGTCGACCCTAACCCATCTTTCCCCGCAATCAAATGCCCTATCAGCACGCCTAATGGGTGAGGTGGACCTGTACCTTCTGCTCGCCCTTTCCCCTCCATCACGTTACCAAAACCAACAACCACCAAAAACAACAAAAACTCAAAACAACCACAATCTTCAAACCTATCAACCGCCCACCCCCTATCGCCAAACCATCAACCTACACGCAAGCCCCGAGCCTAATCATGTGAGTCTTTAGCGCCCACGGTCTCCACCCGCTGCGAATCCTAAGCCCCTCTTGACCCCGGTCAACAATCAACGGTAAGGCCTACTCCCCCTCGCCACATATCTCCCCCCATATACCCCTCTCACCGGCGCACGGGCACTCACCCCTCTGGTACGGTAGGTATCCCCCACTATTAGTGTTCGTTACGGGGCGGGGCGGGGCGGGTTTTCACTTTGTGACCCCGCCGTTACTCCGGCCCGGGGTCAACTCTTTGCCGTTCCTCCCCGCCCCGTATGACACGGGGCCCTGGCCGGGCTG
>Ga0307513_10001818_pt1 | contig 30263 bp, 32 predicted proteins | sample 15_EM_MG_FD_202174 | JGI IMG/M metagenome (GOLD analysis project Ga0307513, IMG submission 202174) | Populus trichocarpa ectomycorrhiza microbial communities from riparian zone in the Pacific Northwest, United States - 15_EM | ecosystem: Host-associated > Plants > Roots > Unclassified | place... | reverse complement strand
CAGCAAACACCCCTGGGTCTCTTTGGGGCGGGGGGGGGGGGGGTCGTGCTTTGATGATTAGATTCAGCCCCCCCACTTTTTTGGATTTGGGGGAAGGAAGGAAGAAAGAAAGCATGGGGAGGGGAGGGGAAAAAAAGGGTTTCTCTTTTTTATTTTTTATTTTTCAATCCTCGGTTGAGACAGGTGAGAGATAGTCATACGGTACAGTGCTAGGAGAGGTAACTTTCAACGTCACGGCGTGATTCCTCAATTATTATTATTACATCCTTTCACGGTTCTTTTGGAGCTCTGGTATTATTTTATTTTTATTTTTAAACCCCCTCTCTCTCTTACATTCTTCGTTTTCATTCATTTCGCTTTTTCCTATTACTATTATTATCCTTGATGCTGTCACATATTCCATCCATCCATCTTATCTATCTACCTACCACCCTGACAAGCGATTGAGTCGATCCCCCTTCGAATTTGTGAAAAGAAAAGGGGAAAAAAGAGACGAATTTACAATAACTAATCGTAAGGAATTTTCCAACCAGTATTTTAGTTAGTTATGATAATAATAATATATTATTGTTATTATTATTATGTTGTATCATATACAAAGATCTAAAAAACTCACAAAGTTGTCGATGAATCAATTGGCTTGACCATGATCCCTGGAGTGGTTGGTTTCGAACAACATTATCTAGATCTGTTATAGGGGGATGAGCATCCTGCAACCCGATAAGCGGAGCCCGTGAAGAAGATCCCCGAGATCGTGAAGTGATGATTGATCACTTGTCCGCCGCCATCCCTCCATTCATCCATCCCTCCATTCATCCATTCATCCATCCATCTATCCCATCTATCCAGGCACACGGAAACAAAAAATAATAATAATAATAATAATACGATATTATTCACAAGCATTCCATCCTAGCCTTATTCAAGTTTGGATCTGCGTTCGGTCAACCTATAATCTTCTTCTTGGCATTTTTAGAGATATCCGGACGACCACCCCTCTCCCTCCCTCCAACCTTGGCGCCAAGACAGGTATTAATCAATGTCACGGCGTCCGGATACTTCCTAAATAGCCGGGAGGGTACCGTATCTCCGGGAACCAGAATAGGATAAAAGAAGGTAAAAATAAATAAAAATAAGTCTTTTTGCTGGCAGGGGGGAAGGAGAAGGTAGGAAGGAAGAAGGAGGAAGGGTATGATAGGTAGACAAGTGATAGTTTTACTGGTATCATAACCGTTCCAACTTAGCAGCAGCAGGTGAGCAGGTGGACCGGGGGTGGACCGGGGGGGGGGGGGGATGAGGGATGGAGCAATGGACAGGATCGAGAAGGATAAACCGTCCAAGACGGACCTCACTACCCTACTTTGACATGTCATCCAGTATGATAGAGAAGAAATTTTATTTTATTTTTTTCGTCCTTCCTCTTTTTCACCATTTTTCTCGCTTCGTCCTTGATACTATTACCTATTTTGGGGATATATATACATCATTCAAACCAAAAAATGACTGCTGCTGCTACTATTTTCCACTGACTACTAAACCTCGTGTTTAGTCGGCGACCTCAATCCCCCACCCCCCCCTCTCCTCCCCCTCCCCCTCCTATCTACCTACCCCCTCCCCCTACATAACATACTTACCTACTTACCGGTATATACACTTTCGTGATCCTGCGGAGATTGATATTTCGGGGCATATAAGCGGAGATTTCGGGGCAGGTTCTTTGGGGGTTTTTTTTCCCTTTACCTCTTCCCCCTTTTTTTTTTCTCAATTCGTCTTTCCATCTCTGCGAGAGGTATTTGCTCCAGCGGTGTATCGGTGTTATTTGACAGAGTCCACTAGGAGAACGACACAAGCAAGTAGATAACTGTATGGGTAGATGGGTATGTATGTATGTATGTATGCTACGTATGTACGTATATAATTATGGTTTGGAAGTGTAAAAAAATGCCGCATGTGCAGCTTTTCTTTCTTCCTCCTATGCACGGTAATGCTAACTTGTTTACTTTTTTCTCTTTCTTTCTTTCTCGATTTGAGCTAGGATTCGCGGGGCAATTGGGAGGGAGGGGTTTTTTTTTTCTTTCGAACCTACTGTATATATTCTTTTGCTTTATTAAAAAATGTTTATTACTTTTTCCCCGTGGGTTACAGGGGGACGATTTGATACGATACGATAGACGAAGATCGATTCGGGCTGATGTTTGTGTGCGGGTGTGTGTGGGTGGTGTGTGGCATCGTGGAGTGCTTGTGCTGGTTAAGGTACTCTATCTATCTATCTATCTATCTACGATATGATATTGCCGTTCTTGGTAAAAAGAAAAGAATTCAGTGCTTGATCTTACCCGGGCTTCCGAATTATATTATCATACCTTCCTATTTCCCCCTAACTACTACGATAGTTGATTGGGTTACAGCTCGCTGAGCTTGAGTTGAATTGTAGTGGAATTCCGAGCGATCTAGTCTACTGTGGTCACGGAATGGAAAATTTCCGGCGCTCGATCTGAAAGTCCCCTGGTTGCAGGGGACGGTGAGGAGAAGGAGAAGGAAGGAAGAAGGTGTAAGAAGGAGAAAATTCCGCCACTACGAAGATCCAAAATGTACTATATTGTATCACCAGGTCTTCCCTTGCCCGTCGCTGTCGTCGTGGTCGTGATCGTCGTCGCTGTCGCCGTCGCCGTCGCCGTCGGGGTGTCCTTCGCCACAAGTATCGTAAAGTAGCACTTGTCCGAACGAGTGCTGTGCTGTACAATACTGTGCTCAATGGCGGATGCGTCTCAAGGAATATTTAATTAATTATGATACTGACCTACATCGCCCACCCACCCACCATTCTCCATCGCACGACGCCCTTTTTGGCGGTCCAATATTGACTGAGATGGAGCGGGGTGTTTGAGATTTGAACTCCGCTCTTTCGCCTACAAAGTGTCTCTGGCTGCCGTCAAAAAACAAAAAAAAAGGGCACGCAGCACCTTTTTTAGGAATCGCATCGTGTAGAACCTATGGCGTCTACTCGAGTATTTGCTTTGCTTGCAGATGGATCAGCTTGCTGTAGGCACATCATGCATATCTAGCACACAAATTCATGTGCGGTGGCAAGAGCCCCCCCATCATCTTCATCATCGTCAACATCCGCATCATCAGCATCAGCACCATCATCATCATCATCAGCCGCTTCCTTGTTCTATTTACTCTCTCCTTTCTTTCTATTTCTCTCTCTTGGCTTCCTTTTTTTCACTCTGTTTTCCTTCTTCTCGTTGGATTCCCGAAGGGTGGTGGGCTGGCTGGCGGAGGTTGGCGGAGGTGGAAGGAAGCGGTGGTTGCAATGGAGGTGGTGGTCGCGATGTGATTGATTGATGGGGAGGGGGGGGGGGAGGTGGGCTGTGCGGTTTGTGCGCAGCCCTCGGGTACGGTACATCGCACATATCCACACTCTGATTCGGTTCGATGTTCCCCAGCACTCCGTAGTAATGGGAGATCCGGGAGTTGGTCAGAGATCCCGTACCCTCGCCAATCGATCCCCTTAGCGACTATCAATATATCCGAAATGAAGGTGCCATGGGAACATTTGGTTCTCCCAATCCCCCCCCTGACCTATCATAATTCGGTCAGCGGCCCAATCCAAGTGAACAAAGCGCAATTGATGATATTAATAAACCAGAGCTGTACCTTTTAAAGAGCAAGACGCAACACAGCAAACCCACCACCACCACCATAGCATTGACGGCGTTTCCGAAGCCCTACATTTTCGTATTACCTATTATCCCCAATAGCCTGCTACCGTGCATGCAAACCCAAGGCGGCGCCGAACAAAACTTACGAACACCCGTGATACCGTACGCCTCTCGCTCACTCGAACGAACGAACAAAAAAGGAGAGAGAGAGCATACGTCCCCCACCCAGCCGTCGCCGCCTGAATTTGAGCTCTAGAGAACCCGCACCGCACTCCCACCGTGACCCTTTTACGCGCGTAATCGAATTACTGGTTAAAAATCGGGCTTTGGGCAAAATGATTGGTGCTCTACTTTTACGTCTTTTCCCCCTTCCCATCACACACAATTCAGCCCCCCCCTCCTCCTCTTCCTCCTCCTCGCCCATTCCCCCCACCAACCCCCGAATCGTGCAGATATGAATGGCTGAAATTGTTCGTGGGAGTTTATTTTGATTTTTTTTTCCACCTTCAAAGCGAGCGAATGCGAGAGGCGGGATTTGGGTGGGTTAATGGGTGAGGGAAAATAATAATAATATCATTGTAGCTCCATTCGTAAATTTACAAGGAATGTGGTCATTTGATGCCCGTCGGTGACAGGCATGTTAGAACTAATACATTCCCTCGAGAACATGGCGCTCAGCGGCAGAAAGTCAAAGACAATATCTGAGCAGTTGTCAAGAAAAAAAAAAGAGATGGATGGAAAGAGAAAAAAAGGTCAAATCCCTACCCTTGCCAATCGCCCCATATGACTACCCGTTTTTCTGGACTGAGACTTAAAAGAGAGAGGTGCTAAGCAGTAATAAGGGGAAAAAAAGAAAAAAAGAAACAAGGGAGTGCCGCCTTTACAGGAAAACTACAGGCGGTTTGAGCCGCCCCTTCAGCAGGGACGAGAGTCATGATCCCGGAGATTTTGCATTTCCCCTGCAGCCTCCCGACAAGTAAAGAATAATAAGATAATGAGTGATGTGCCATGATCCCTCAAGCTTTCCTTCGCATTTGCCCCTTTGGCATGTTACTTTGCCCTATTCCTTCAATCCAGTCCGTCATCATCCCCTCCTACCCAATCCGTCAATTCGCAAGTGGAAAAGAGAAAGAAAAAAAATGGGGTGGCAAGGGCTTGCTCTCGAATCGAGCCGTTAATCCTTCTCTGTGAAGCTCGTCTTATCGCCCTCAGTCATAATGAAGGCATGCGCTAGACGCTTCTGATCCTCCCGGGAGAAGCTCGGTGTTCTCGCGTGATGGGACAGTTTGCCACTAGCGTCCGGCCTGCCCGTCTTCTCAGCAGCTTGTTCTGCGGAAGAGCTGGAGAAGCGAGCACTGTCGTGTTCGTAGTTGTGGGAGGAGCGTCGAGGCAACCGGGGTATGCCAGTATTGGCGAATGGGTCTTGCTGCTGCTCGCCACTATCGACTTTAGCAGCTGGGGCGGGTTCGGTCCTGTTCTCGATGATGGACTGGGAGATCTGCGAGGAGGGTGCAACCCAGGCGTGCTGGTGAGGTTGAGACATATCTCTGGTGTCTTTCGTTGCCTGCTGTGCCGTTACTAATACGAACTTTCACTGAATATTTTTTTTCTTCTTTCTTAATTCTCCCCCCCCCCCCTTTTCACCCCCCTTTGACTGCGTTAAAAAAAACATCTTTCTTTTCCAAAGAATGACTTACTTTTGGAGATTGTGTTTGATGGAAATATTTTTGTTTTTTGTTTCGTCGGAGGAAAGGGTTTCAATTGAGTGTCTGAAATCTCGGCCGATGGAAGGGAGAAACGAGTCGTTGGGGAGGAGGTGACGAAATGCGGGGGCCCTTTTTATTCAAGATGGTGATGTGCGCTTGCGTGATCATCGCTGCAGCATCCCTGTTTGTGGTGTGGTTGTGGTGAGATGCTATGCTTGCTCGTGGTGTGCTACAAGGGTAGGGTCGGATCCCGATGGCATTTGTAACTAACTTATGATGGAAACGGCTGTCGGTCGCAGGGCTAACAGCCTGAACGGAACCTCATCCAGCTATTCCTCACAAGGCCTGCTGTGGGAAAAAGAGGGGGAAAAAAGCTCGTTCTGATCAAAATTAATTGGAATATTGCTTTAATCTGGTTATTTGGTTATTTACCCTTGAACTAAATTGCTCGCGTGAGGGATATTTTGAAGGAGTAAATTTTGTTGTATTTGGGGATATTTGTTTTCTGTGAAGGGGATAGGAGGATTTTCTCGGGTCACGGGAATCACACTGGATCACTCGTGGTCTGTAGATCTTTTAACTTCGAAGCCCTGTGCTCTGAGTCGACCGGGCGAGGTCCGTGGTTTTTTTCCTTTTCTTTTCGGATGTAGCTGTTTCGGGTCGGTTAGGCAGACAATTTCATCGTAAACCTCCATCTAGGGTCTGGGTTGTAATTGTGTTTTTTTTTTTGCTAGGAACAAGTCTATGATCGGAGGGAGAAAGGCCAATATGGTAATGAGCAAGGGGATTCATTTGGTTTCAGTAGCTGAAGCCGTGTATCAGAGCCATCTTGTATGTCGAGGCCTTGGGAGAAGAAAAAAGAAACAATCAATATCCCGGGGCTGTCTTTCGATTGGGTTCGGAAAATACGTATCTGGACTGGCCCGTGAGGTTATGTTATAAGACCCAGGATTATCATTTGGTATGGTTCAAGGTAAGTTTCACCACCACCACCACGTACATACAGTACGAGTTTGACTTATAAGAGATAATTGTTTTTTCTATTTCACTCGTTAATCCATACATAATTATTTGGCTCAAGGCCTTTTAGCGGCAAACCAGAGCAGAGTTTGCTAACCTCCAGAAAAAAAGAAAAGAAAGGAAAGGAAGGAAGGAAAGGAAAAGAAAAGCAAACAACACCCAAACTCTATAATTTTAGAATGATGTTAAATCGTTATCGGGCAGCGGATAACTATAATAATAATATAATAATAAAGAGTCGGAAATAATAACAATAATAATAATAATAGTATGATCCCCGCTCTGTCTATTCATCCGCTGTCTCGCTAGTTTCCGCTACAATCATGCAACTTCGGCTTTGCCTAACGGTTTTTGTTGGAGCGGAGTCTATGACTCCTCCGGCGGGGATCCGAAAAAGCCGTCTCTCCCTATCGATTTCCTCATCTTTTCTCTCATCCTCTTTGCCTCCACGGCCTCCAGCCCAAGGCTGAGAAACAGGACCTTATCGTACGATTAAGTGGGGAGAGTCTAGCGCTGGCCTACTCCGGTTCGCATGAACTAAAGCGGCTTTGTCCCGGAAAGGCTGATTCACCTTGTGTCCTTCCTCGTGTACCTAAGACATTTACTGAATAACTTTGGTCTCACCAGTGGTGGAGTGGATAGAGCTGAACCGAGGGGCAACAAAACGCTGGCTAAATGGACGCGGATGGGAGGGAGAACGAATGGGTGGGTGAATGGATGAAAAATACAAAACTTTGTTTGCGTTTTCCAAACTTTTTTTTTGATGATGGTTTTCAGAATTCATTGTAGGAGGTTGGGCTGGGTTGAGTTGGGGTTGGTGGGCGAGTCGGATGGTGGTTGTGGGGAAGGGAGGGAGGAAGGAAGGAAGGGAGAGCTTGGTTTGATGGGAATGGTATGGGGATAAGCTCTTGACTGGACTCTTGACAAGGTGGGTCTGCTTTTTCCTTCATTTGGTCCTATGGGGCACGGACGGGGTTTATCGCTAAATGTTCTGGATCGTGTGGGCGAAAGGAAGCTTTTCGATGAACTGGAAGTGCTTGTTTCTCTCTCCTCTTGGACTCTAGACTCGAACTGGGATTCTCCCCACCCCTCATCACATACCATCACACATCCTAGACAGCTCTTGATCTCCTACAAGTGTAAAATATCTCTCTCCCTCCCTACATCACGAGCAATCGGTGATCAGAGCAGTCACTATTTTCATGCAATACGACAGGTTTTGTGACCAGGGTGTCAGCATTTACCAGGAGACCCCGAGTTGTGACGTGGAACACATCCACCGGATGAAGGTAAAGGTCGGATGCCATCTCCTTCACATTTTTCTTTTTTTTCCCCTTTCTTCCATTTTTATCTTCAAACAGGCTGTCTTTCGTAGCTGTCAAGCTTCCGTCGAACGGGAATCACTCACTCCCTACAAGGCCCTCCCGTTGGAGGAAGGCATGTTTATCAGTCTGACCGTATTGGGTGTTCAGGAACACCAATTTCAATTGAAGAAAGCTTTTTTGCGAGTGAGTTTTGTCCTTGTCTGATTAGCCCGAGTTTAGTAATGAAGGAGAATGATGATTTGCTCGGGGAAGGAGGGAACAAGGAAGGGCGAATTGAGTTTTTGCCCTATCATGGTTTATAGCAGACCATGTTGCCAATGGGTGTCACATCTCCGGAAATATTCTCAGGGTTCCACTCCGGAGCGGTCCTTGTGTGTGTGCACGACCTGTGAGGGACGAAGGTTCACTGGGATCCTAAAGTCAATAGGTCTATGAAGAGATAGTAATTTTTTTCGTGAATAATTTGTCGCTGCCTGAGAGAGGGAGAAAGGAGAACCAACTAGTTGTTGGATTGATAATCACGAATCGGCGAACTGGTAAATTCATCGGCGTTGCCATAGTAGGACTTTACCCGTGGGGCGCAATAAGCATGTATGCGGGGAGGGGGGAAAGTTTATCTGCACTTGAGTTAGTGAGCAAAGAGTGGGGGATCACATCGTCTCACTCGCTAGCGGTTGAAACTGATCGGCGGACGGACAGAATCCTGGTTAGGATAATTGGGCTATCTCTTGATTTTTTTCCCTCTATTTTCCCTTACTTTTCCGCTCTGTTCGCCTTGCTTGGCGATATCTTGTTCAATAGCAGAAATCCACATCAGCTTGGAGAGAAAAAATAAAATAACATGGGAGGGGGGACATTCTAAAATATGCCACACACCCACCTCGCCCACAGGAATCAACGCCCGAGACATTTTCAGTTGCCGAATTATGATATCCAGCGATAAGAATCACAGCGAGCGCATATCTCCTTGTTTGCCCAGTCACATTGGCGCTTGGGGGGAGGTTTCTAAGTTTGAGGTGTGGTCTGTTCAAGGATAGCGTATAACAATGCACTGCGCTTGTGCTTCATGCAGGACGATGCCGGTATCTGGTCGATCAAGAGGAATGTGTGATGTATGCTTGAATGAGTGGTGTCTGTCTCTCCCTCTCCCCCGCCCTCCCAATGTATGTGCCCTCTTGCTTTCTTTTTGCCCTTTCTTTCCATCTCCGACTGTCATACTGGAGATAGAGGGACGAAGTTTGGCCGAATGAGTATTTGCGGATCATGTCTTTCATACACGAAAGCGTCGAGGAGAGCCTGACTCTCAGTGAACTTGTCCATTGGTTTCCCATTCAAGCGGATGCTGTATGCAGGAGTCTACTACCGGGTTAGAGAGTATACGAGCCGGGGAGCAGGCTTTTTCTTTTCTTTTGTGAAGGGGTCACCGATGGCGAGGTGAGGTCGTGTGGGTGGACCGGGGCATAATTTGATTTGTGAGGGATATTCTAGCGGACTCTCGTGATCATTTGGGATAACCTCTGTGGTTCTATTGTCAATTACGGGATAATCGGTTGGGGGGGATGTTAGTATGGTTCGCTGGTTCTAGTGAGGGACTATGGAGTACCAAGAGCAGTCCTTACTCGAATACACCTTCTACAGGAGAGACGTGGGCCCAGGAGCTTTCACTTCTCAACCGAGTTCAAAAAAGGAAAGCTATGTGCTCGATCATCTATCTATACTCCTTCATGTGTTTCGTCCGTATCGCCCGTATGCGCAGTACTCGGGTGTATTACTGCTCATCTTGCTCATAATCCTGTCAGTGAAGTGGCGAAAAGAGCTATTATGCGGATTGGGCGTGAGGCAAGGGGGGCGGTGATACATGTTGCGGTGACGTGCCATTAAATTTTTTGATGGGAGCTCAACAGACATGTAGTACTGTACATAGTGTTGGCAAAGGCACATCAACCACAAGCACTTTCTGTGTAGGTAGCCCCCATGTTCAAGCCTCGTTTAGCACTAACGGCCCACCAATGCAGGGGCCAAGGGAGTTTCTCTCTAGGAGCTTATCTACATAAGACACCTGGCTTTAACGAGTGATTAGCGATGACTTTCAAAACAATTGTTCCAGGTCCAGGTGGGCCCAGGGCGACTCAGCCGGGAGGTTTCAATACCTATCACTCGCAGTCCATCGCTGCTGTGCATTTGGCGGCTGCCAGCCCATCTGCGCCGGCATGGTGCCTTAAAGATTAGCTCTGACGTTTGATAGGGCGCTCTTAATTTTGTTTAGCGAGACTCTACTATTTTCCCTCCCGCCGTATCCAACTACCCGCGGTTTATGGTATCCATGTATCGCTGGCCCTGTCTCAAGGGCTACCTGCCGGTAGTGAGATCTCGTTGGTGTTTTTGGGGATTTGGCAATGAGAAGCGCTGGTTGTTGACAGATTCTTAGGCTGCAGTGCAGTTACCGCGGGTGGCTTGCTTTGAGGTGACACTGCCCAACCGAACAACGGCCAACCAAAAGAGATGCCTGTTTCCGGTTTCAACCTTAGTGAAGATATTGTGGCAATTTTTTTCTTTCTCACAGGCTTTTCCAGGGACGGCTGTCGGGTCGCCACTCTGTTCGAAAGACCACAAAAGGAATTGCTTTGCGGAGCCTCGTTCTGCCTAAGGGCCAGATTTCCTCCCCCGAACATATTTTCGTTGCCCGACATATCATGCAGAGAGCATATAACCCCGTCAGTCCATGCAGTAGCCTGTTTTGGTGGCCTTATTCCATATGCTGGGATCCTTGCGGCGTTTTGTGGGACGGGAGTTAAGGCCATGGGGCTGGGTTCAGGGTGTAAGGCATGAGACATGAGTCCCACTCTGGGCGTTGGTAGTCCAGCGCAGAGATGCACACAGCTCAAGTGATGTATTGGGGGTAGGTGTATAGTTGGAGTGGAATGTACCCCGTTCTACGAGAACCCCACGACCCCCCCCCCCAAGGAGATGTGTTCTTACTCCTGCCAAGGGTTCCTGATCTTTTTTTTTCACTTTCGATTTTTTTTTTCATTTTTTTCCGTTTGTCCAACCTGCAAGATGCCGAACCGCTTGGGCCCCTTCACCCCTTCCATCTCAAGCGGCGTTTAAACATTCGGCAATCAACCACCATATCGCGAACTACCCCCGATATAAATTATCTGCCCGCCCCCTGTGAGAAATTTCGGGATTGATAAGTGGGTATACGCCAGATTACCAATTTTTTTTGACCGGCCATTCAAGCATTGGTATCTGCCAAACACTGGGCTTTTATGGCCGAGTGAGACTTGGTGAACAGATTTGGGGAGAGTGGGGATTGGCTGTTAATTGCTAATAGGAGTACTAGGTTTCAAGACCCACAGGCTTGGCGGAGTCGTTGGTTTTATTAATGGACGACCAAACTAAAACAAACCGCCGTATTTTATCGGTGGGGTTGGAGGAAATATGAGCTCGGGGGACAGTGAATGAAGGAGGGAGGGAGGGAGGGAGGGAGGGAGGGAGGGCAGGACGGTTGGAGCAGAGTGGCGCTGGCGTGAGAATAGGGGCGAGAGATGTCGAATCTTGAGGTGTTATTTCCTAGTTTTTTTGATTTGTTTTTTGGGGAAAGCTGCATTTTCGGCTGGGTGGGTGTGGTTGGTGTTGGTGGATGTAAGGGTGACAAACGGGTATCGCGGGTGGGAGCTGCGAAATATTTCTAGTATTGGAGTTCTTAAGTTTTCCAAGCAGTGGTTTTTATGTGCTTATAGGAAGTGGTTAGTCGGAATTGGATGTGTGGGTAAGGGGCCTGATATCTTAGCTGTGTGATGGTACCAGGGTTGGATTTTCTGGGGTGGCAAGTTAAAGGCGCTCCTGGAGAGTGGGGTAGTAAGTATTTATGTCTGCTGGTACGCGATACTGGTATATAACGGCTAAAATCGGCGAATGCTTGTATAATTTAGCTGGCCTAGTCTTGTGTGGTGGTATGCGGGGATAATTTTGGTTTGGAAGAACTCTTCCCCTGAGTAGAGCAAATGCGGAGATTGGCTGGAGTGAGTCCTTACCTCTTGGTGCATGGAGTAGGCTCACTGTTGATTTTTGTAATGGGCTTAATTGACATCAAGAGGTAGTGAACTGTGCCTTTCGCGATTTCTATCTAGTATCTTCGGCAGAATTACTCTTTGCGGACCCTAGGAGGAGGAAAGGATGAGGTAGAGACTCTTCCATTTTTTGGACAATGATACTTCGATTCGGTGAAGGTTTGAGGCCTGTTGTGAATGGGAATTGTTTCTTCCGTATCTACCATGCAGATGCCTGGATGTTGCCCTGCGGGAGGTCAGGTCCCGGTCTCCGGGTCCTGCTGTGACATTATTATTTTTCCGGCTTAGTTTGATTCATCAATTTCATATCATGATACTTGTATCCCAGTCTAGAGATTGGTGAAGGTGCTGATATGGTACTGAACAAGATGCACCTCTCCTACTTGATATTGCATGGCTCAGTACTCGAGTATCCTGCTCTGTGACCTGATCATGTGATTAGCATATTACGTAGGTGTATTATATCCTAGGCCACTCAGGGATTTATCATTAAATCTCACTCGGCTTCATGAGATCCTTCCTTAGAGACTTATAGGAACTGAGTTTGTCCTGAATCTTGGCCCATACAAAGCTACAATGGATCGTTTCTAGGTGCTCCTGGGAAACGGTGATAGGTTTTTATAGGTTTTTATATATTCATTTTGGGGCCCGTTTGGAGCACCGCAATATTAAAAAAAAAAGAGGTTTTCCTCGCAGATTTAAAATTTCTAAAACTCGAACTCTTTGACTAAAGGGTACAAGAAAAGCAATATCTTCATAGTAGCTACTCTACTGGTAGCTGTGATGAGAGCAAAGGTCTGGTGGGAGGCCTGAGAGCTAAGCTATAGCCGAGAAGGTTGAACTTTCGCATTCTTCACTTGCAACAAAAACGCCCTGAATGCGGGAAAACCCCATTTCTTTGGCGTGCCAAATAGGGTCTCAAGCTTTGTTGTATTGGGAGCTGCCGATATATGGGTCCCGAGTTGAGTCTTTGTAACTTTCTCACCGTAACGGTTGTAATTATTGACTGAGTCCTATAGAGATCTATAAGTAGTTGTTGGAGAGAACAGGCATAACACAATGCCAACACAGAATTCTTGATCAGGGGAACTGCTCTATAACTTGAATTTCTAAAGGAGGTTCGCCAACTTGGGTGAGCAACCACTGTTAAGGACCTTAATTCTGCGTTACCAGGTGCGGGTCAAGGGTTGAAGGGATAGAAGTTTACAAGGCGATAAAATTTATAATAGCGGAGGTGGTCTTTCGGGGTTAATGACAGTGTTGGGTTCCAGGATCCACCTAGGGGCTCGGAAGCTAGCTGTGGGACTCTAGAAGTCCCGGTGGGGGGTGGCTGTGATGATTGCAGGAATTACAAAATTATATAGGTACAAATTGAAGTTATTTGTTAAGAAAAAACCTATTTTTGCCCATCTTCTAATTTCACTGGCATCTCATTCCCTGCCTCAAGACCTTTGGAAATTGCCTATCTCTGGAACCCCGCCTGCTATTCTATCACTCAATCTCAACAATCTTCTCCGTAGCCTAACCAGTATGCTTTCTAGCTCAATAGCATCTTAGTTAACATGGGCAGCCGCGATACTGAGTAATTGGAATAAGTTGGTTTGGATAGAGTGTCAAACCCATTGTGGAGCACTGTCTCTAGTACCGTTAGAGCGTAATGAGGTACGCTGCCTCGTCTGCAAAGTTCCCACACTCTTCCAAACACTACGAGCCCCCGGAAATACTTTTGTACCCCAAAAGAAGTGCTGCCGATATGTGGCTATCATAAGATTCGCAAAACAGCCCCAGCGCAAGTGACCTTCCGTTCTCCGAGAATTCCTTCGCGTGGACTCCCAGTGGGGGAAACAGAACAATAATATAGAAAGGGGTCGTTTCTAATGAGGGCAGTGGTAGCAGCTGAGAGATAGGGCTATAATATTCTTGACGTATAGGGAATTCAGATATGTCAAGCATGTCTCGGCCATTACTGAGTGAGGTCTACTGAAAATGTCGGGATGGGCGGGAAAATGCACTTTGAGAGTAAAATGGATTAGTCGCACAGTAATGAGCCCTTGACAGTAGCCCACTAATGTCGTTGTGGAAGGGATGTTGCGGGCATTAAAATCCCTGGAGCCCAACTCGACTGCCAGGGCGTGGCAGAGCTCATCCGGACTCAACGGCCATTCTGCATAGCTATGATAACTCACATCAAAGCTCCCATCCCGATTCTCGATTTACCCCTACCCTGCGCCCTTATCCGTCCTATAGTCGCACTGTAGGTATGATATCGCTTAACTCCAACCCACAGGTCATTTTGCTCAGCACTTCACGTCTGGGATATATTGTACCCTCTTGCGATATTGCTTCGATATTCAGGGAAGCGAGCAGAAGCCTAAATATATATATTAGCCGATCATATGGGATATGGTTCTCGGGATCATGGCTGGTGCGTACATTTCCGAGATACTTCCCGGGATCTTCTCCAGAATGTCTGCTTCTAGACTTGAATCCATGACATCTGGTGTTTCATCCTCACTCAGCTCTCCCTTCCAGTTATTTGGTAGGAAAAATTATGATAAAATTTTGAAATGTCCCTAGGAGCACATCCGAACATATTTATCTAGAAGGCTGCTGTTCTTGGGGCACAATGAAGGGAATGAGGGCTTCACCGACCCAGATGTAAGTTCAATTCTTTCAAGTCAGGTGTGGGGTAGCAGCCGATTAGACGTAGGCGCATGTGTTTTCTGTTTATCATACTTTCCTTCCGATTTGGGATTTAGTAATCCGCCTGGGAAATAGGGTTGGGCTCTTGTCGAAGTAGTACATCCTTCCCATTGCAGGGCCTACATTACAGAGTGCTGCTTTAGAGAAGACAGGCCTGAACCGTTGGGTATCTAATTTATCCCTGGACTGGACTGTGACTGTAAACTGCTTTCTATAGCTGGATGGGTTGGTTTTCCGAAGTATGGTAATACTGGATCCATCTGCCGAAAAAGATATGGTCTAACTTAGGATTTCGACCGTATCTAATAGAGTGTCAGATTATCCCCGTATTATCCCACTACTCTATTTCCTTGGTCCGGTGACTTCCATTAGGGGTTTTTTTTTCTTTTCGGAAGAGCTGCTTTTGCGAACGAATGACCGGGAGACTAGAGCCCCTACATAGGCCGTCCTCTTAACACACTCTCTGTAATGAAATGTAGCATGGTATAAAGAATTAGATTCAAGAATTGGGTTTCTGCCCCCTCCTTTTCACTAGAATGTAGTCAGTCCCCTGTGATAGGACGAATGATAAAGTGTCCGGGTACGGAGGGAATCAGGTAGTCATCCTGGTGGTAGAATACTGGAGACCACTGGTAGCACCAAGATATACGTTATATGTGCTAACCTGGTGTCGTTTTGGGGCGAAATTTCTACCGTCCAATAGCTTTAGCTCACTCTAGTCATACAATTTTACAGTGGGCGTATGGCATCGGTCACCCCTCACAATGTCTCACTCGCTGTGTTTGATCGATGCAAGAAGTCTATGAGCTGGAAATAAATAATGCGGGAAGGGAATCTGTACGGGCACAACGTCAGTTTGGCCAGTTCCGAGCGCTTGCTCTGTTGCCTTGGTGGCATCGTGTTGTCAAAGCCAGGTCTGGTGTTTGCGATCCCAAACACACTCAGCTCATGGCTTACAGCCCTGTAAGAGGGGGACTCATCCCCAAAATAAAAGAAATCCAATAATAAGAATAGTAGATCATTAGGCGCCCTTTTTTATAACAAAAGATGGTAAGCCTTAGAGTTATGTTGAAGGAGAGATTGAAAATGAGGTCTTGCTGGGAGTCGATCCCAGAATACCGGGTGCTGGCCATTACACTACAAACGGCAACAGCTGTTAAGGGCATGCAAGTGACAAGCACCTAGGGCTAATAAATTTGGGTTTGGGGAAAGGCTCCTAGTTTGTGGTGCCCTGTACGCTAAAAATGCTTTGTTGGGAGGTTTGATTTGGTGGGTTCTTTGTACGCAGCATAGGAATTGAATTGATGTTAGATCCTGACTCTGTATATGGCAATCGTTAGTGAGATTGCGGTATAAAAATGCTTTCTTGAAGGTATCATACTCAATGCATAAGATATTTCGTAGCAATGTGTTCCAAGTGTATGCTTGTGGGTACAATAGGTCAATAGCTTATTCATTGTTGGTCAAACCTAACTCCGTATTTGAATTAGCCGGGGTAAAGGGTATTGGGTAATGTAATTTTCTGGTTAGAAAATTAGGTAGGATACTAATGTATGTAAGAGGGCTGTGAGTAAAGACACTGCTGGTGCTTACGATGGGATGAGGCTATTTGAATGCGAAATGTTTATATCGAGGAGGTCCATAAGTATTTTGTTGTCTCAGGGCGTAATCCAGAACGCTTGCGTATCTGTTATCATAGCATGACAGACCTTGCGCCACACTAGAGAGTTTGCGCAAGAGGACCTGGGTGGCAGTTAACGGAAAAGAGACCCAGGTCTCTGAATGAGTTTGCGCACGGTCTAGGTGGCGGTGGCTTGGTAGCTGGAAGATGAGAATTGAGTAGGGTAATACCGCATTGCACTCAAATTTGTTACCTGCTCAAATTAGGATTCCCGGACACTTGTTCACAAGTTGGGTACTAACCATACTGACTGCCATAGAACAGGTGATAATCTACTACTGAATGCCCAATATTATCATCAGTAAAACCATCCAATAAAATGCGAAAAGAGTGCCGTGTTGCTGCTGATTTATTGTTCTGCAGCGATCGGATCTCTTCAGGTCTGAAAAGCCCCATTTTACACCTCTTCCAGGTCTCGCTACCCACCTGGGTGTCCAAGACTTTTAGGTTAACAGAAAATAACCTGTTTTCCTGCCACCTAGGTCTCCTTGCACAAACTCTCTACTGTGTGCGACATTTCGATTCTCAACCGCCACCCAGTGTACAAACCAAACAAACAACCGACTCCAAAACCACCACTATGAGCAGAAATCCACCACAACCTTCGAAACCACCCGTACACCCACTTTACAACGTAACCTACACAATCCACCGCCTATCCCCTCTGCACAAATTCCCTCCGAGATCAGACTTCAAGTCGCACGCCCGATCCCTCCAGCAAATCCTGCGGGGTGACGTCCTGCGCGGAGTACGCATTGCGCTCGACAACGAGGACGAAGCACTAGGACGGGCGGGTCGGTTGAAAGCCGTGACATGGGAGGTGCTACCTCGCTGGCAAACGTCGTGCGAAGATGACGATGAGGAAGCGGTGGAGGAGGAAGCGGGCGCGGGAGTAAAGATCGAGATGCAATATGAGAAGACAACATACACATCTCTATTATTGTCATCACCTTCGGGAGCCGCTGGGTTAGAAGATGACGACCAAGAGTTTACCAAACTCCCCTTACTTTTAACGCGCCTACCTAAATCCCTCCGGGATACACTGCTTAGCTACCTCTCTACACGATTCGATATCCTCCCGCTACCGCTGGCACTCCCGTCGTCGCTATTACAAGGGTCGATGGAATTCTACTTCTCGCATACCTGTAGTCCGCCGAAGGATGCGCAGATCTCTTTCGCTACGCCCACCACTACTCTCAAAACAATCACCGTAACTATCCCCCGAGACGATATCGCCAAGTTTTGTGCCCGCGGGAAGCAACTTCCTGGGGGAGGATTTTACGCAGCATTGAAGCATTATCTTCGAGGAACCATGGCATTGGATGTTGAGTCTTTGACGATTGCTAAGGTGGCGTGCGGGGGCTTTGTCTTAGGTGGGGGAGCTGGTGGAAAAGTCAAGATCTTTCCACCGAGGGATGTAGAGGAGCATGAGGCGGTGAGGAATTTAATCCAAGAGCTTGTCAAGGTAGTGGATGCGTGAGGAAGGGGGTCAGGGTTTCTGGTCTACGGTGTAGCATATTGGCGTATGGGTTATTGGATGCTCTTTAACCTGGGTTGTTTCAGTAATTGTATTTCTTCCATATGCTGGCGTATCATACGAATAATGTTTAATTTTCCGGTAGTAGGGTGCCATGAACACCTGGTGTTGTCTAGGAGCTATACGAGTAGTTTATCAGTATTTAGTATCTCACCTAGGGCATAGAAGTTTCTTATAGATATAAAACCTTGCCAGTAACCCGAACAGCTCTTGATAATCTTCTAGCTCTTTTCTGGTATCGACTACAAGGTCGAATTAGGTCGGTACCGATTCTACGGGATCCCTAATTAAATATGGAATTTATGGAATCCCAACTCGCTCTAGCAAAACCGTGGATCAAAAAATAGAGGGAAAGGGGCATGCGTGGGTGGGCAAAAAAAAGAAAGGGATTTCGAGGTCTTGCTGGGGATCGAACCCAGATTGCGGGAAATTTCCTAGCCGCGCTGCTTCCAACGACGAGTCAAAATCCCGAGTGCTAGCCATTACACTACAAAACCATTACGAGAATCCCACAAGTAAAATATTTAATCTCGTTTTGAGAACAGAGGAAGCTCGGGTTTGCGAGCACCAGGTCCAGAGTAGCTGATGCATCATATTGTCATAAAAATACGCCACGAGGATCGGGTGTGTGGTTTTTTTCCTTTTCTTTTCTTTTTGCCCCCTGCAAAACAATTCACCCGTGCTGGCTCTAATTGGTCGCTTGGTAATGGATAATAGGATTAGCCTATTAACGTCCCTGATAAATGGCCGTTTCCTTTATGGAACCAAGCCTTCTGATTGTAAAAAAGATGAGATTCTGTGAATGTTTTTTCTTCTTCCGTTTACAGAAAAGCTATCTATCTCAGTTTGACTAGTAGGGGGTTTTTCTCAATTAATCCCCCTGCTTGAGCACCGTATCTCTCTAGAAGCTACACTAACGCATTTGAGAGTACAGTAGGAATGCTGTAATAATTGGCCATCTGAACCGGTCGAGAGGCAGCTTTTGAGTGCCCTGAATGGCTCCGAGCTGGAACACCTTTGCGTGCACGATACTTTCGGGCCTAGTTCCTGGACTCTCTGTGAGCTGGCCGGCTTGAAATTACTGTGCGACTTGTCCAAGCCAGCCTATTACCTTTGAATGCATATGTATTTATATCAGTATTATCAGCTAGTAGGTGGGACTCTTTACACCTATTCAAATGCAGAGGCCCTTTTGAGGCGGGCTCATTCAAGTTGGCTTAAACCCCATTCACCCGTACTCGCTCTGTTGATTCCAAAGCTGTGAAATATACTCTCATTCAGAAGAAAGCCTTCAGTCTCACGGGACACAAAGAAATGTGACTTCTACCAATCACTTACACAACCTAAACCTCTGCCGGTTGCTGGATTCTGCTGTTAACTCTACTCTCCGTGTTTACACAGGCTCCCCATCAAAGCCATAGAACTAGCTCGGAGGGGGTTCCGCCAAACACATCAGTAAGGGCGGGTCCTAACAGAGACCAGTAACCCGCGATAAATACTTCACAACCATTTCAGCGGGCTCAAGTATGAGTCCCAGGCTCACCCACCCCTCCGAGCTAGGATATGAGCCTGTGGAAATACACCGAAGGACGGGGGTTCCGAGCATAGAAGGATACGATTTCTTGTCATGGCATGAGCCTTCGCACACGTTATAAAATGGTGTTACTACTTAGGCGTTCAGAAAGGATTCTACCTCCCGTAGCAAGAATGCCCGGGCCGACAAGCCACCCAACCAGCCGGCAGGCGGGTATAGCAGGGCACTCTACTGTACCGGTACCCCAATGGAACACGAAAATTCGACTTCTTAAAGGCTTCAAAAAGCATTGGCTGAGTTCCCAGTGCCTCTGTAAATTTGATATCGTTTGAAAGCCCAACTATTTGGAACTGGTAGATACTGTACTAAAGCGCCTTGTTCAGCCCAAGCACTCCCAGACTGTCTGTGCCTCTGCCGATCTGCCTTGTGTCACTTGGGTGCTGTTAGATATTCGGCTAGATACATGCGCACAATATTTTCTACCTAACTCCTTTATTTCATTTCCCTTCGACCGCAGTATTATAGTGTCTCTCGCTGGGGCAGTTTGGTGCTTTCTTGTATAAGTATGGAGGTAAGCTCGTTATACTTTATACTATGCTTCTCTGCGGCACTATGCTCGAGTATAATAAAGCGACGGCGCCTCATCGGGAAGGGAAAGTTGGAAGCTGGAAGTTGGAACCCTTGATAAATATTTGAGAGGGAAGGAAACTGCCCGGCTGCAGGAAGTTTATGTCATTGCCTATTCCTTACTTTTTCTACCGTGCTGCCTCTGACATGGCCGCCTAGGCTTCCGGTTTCTGACTTCTGACTTTCATTTATGCACGGGGGCACGGTTACTTTAATAGACAATGCAGTTTCAAATAGGTTAGGTATACCCCCACAAGCTATTGTTAATATGGTAGCGGCCTCCACATGATAAGGCATTAGGAATTTGATATGAAATTCTTACTTGCAGAGACTACCATATCGTATGGCGAGCCTCTGCCGATTCCTTTCCAAGTAACCGACAGAGTGGGTTTCATGCTATAACAGCCGAGAGTTAATAATAGGACTTTCTTAATACCGGTATTAACCACAATGGTACGTCCTAAAGTTTCAAGCCTCCTCTTCATTCGAACACCGGAACTCGGCAGGTAGACAAGAACGTTAGAGCGACTTCGAGAAGAACCTGATACCCGACAGATTCACTTGTACCCGAATATAAACACTTTTTACCCCTTCTCTGTCCTTGTTTTCCCGTGGGCGTCAAGACATGTCCCGAGGGCAAGGATTTTCGGAATAATAAAATAGATGAAACAACCCTAATTCAGCCACACGGAAGATCTTCTGCGAGGGATAGGGTTTAGTTCCAGGGGCGTTGAGGCTCCGAAACAACGGCTAATATCTCCACTTGGCTGGGCGCTTTCCCAGAACCAACTGTTCCTACCGGCAGTCCGACGCTTGAGACGAGGAAGGATCCATGAACTGACTAAATTAAGAAGCACCCAGATCGCACCATAGCACATCCCATAATGCAAGTAAACCACGGTATGGACAGCAATACTTCCGCCTCCGTCATTAACTGTTGCAGAACAGTGCCGTCTTGGTTAGGCCGCCGTTTGACTGGGAAACCGCTTTGCAAGGAATATCTTGCTTGGTGCCCAAAGTGACGGTCAATAAGTAACTTTGTTTCCCACTCCTCTTTTTATTTTCCCCTACCTCTATGGTCTGCCCTCTGCCCTCAGCCGTGGTCCCATTCTGTTCGTTTCAGCACTGAGTGCTCTTTTGTTTATTTCACTTCACTTCACCTCTTTCTACACTTTACCTTTTCATTTTTTCACCTTTCCTGGTTCGGGTAACCAACAACTATTTTCCAACCACATTGACCGAATTTTAAAAGATGAAAAAAGAAAAAAAGGCCTCCCCACAGGGCGCCACACCAATCGATAGGCCAGCCAGCCCACCAACTCTTGAAACGATCGCTCGAACAATCGATGAATTCTCCTTCATATTTACCGGCTTCCCACCGCGATTGCCACCGTCGGTGAAGCAGCGACATTACCGGACTACAAATGACAACCACCACCTGCCAGCGGACCTCAGCAATGTCTACCCTTCCCTCCCCCCTCAAAGAGATTTCGTCTTCCAATCCTTTGAAAGGAAGGACAGACCCCTTCTGCCACCACCACCACATCATCATCAACTCCGAGAGGGCAGGCTAGAAGAAGCAGAGTCCGCGACTCCACTACACGATTCCGATCCCAGTGTGGTATCAGCAAAGTCTTGCGGCAGCAGAGAGTCGGGAGCTCCATCGTCCTCGTCGGCCAGAAGCGAAAGCGGAGGTGAAAGCGAGGGATACCCCCACCCCCCGTACGCAGATATCCCGACAACAGCAGGGCTAGAAATGGTGAACCACCAGCGCCATTCCCACCTATCAACGACCAAGAAGCGATACCAGTTACCAAAAGACTATACCAAGCTCCCACACTTCCACCCCCCGCGGTTCTCCAGACGTTTGAGAAATCTAGTAGCGGAGCGCAGGCGGCCTATGAGATTGCACCTGGTCCCCGTCGTACGGGCGCCGATGCAGGACGAGGAGAAGGGCCAGGCTGCGGAGTCATATTGGGTCATCACCTCCCCTGACGCTGAAGCTGCGCATGTAAAGCCACGGCGGTCGTGGAGGGCTATGAACAGGAAGATTTTACTACTAGTTATTTTCGCGGCACTATTTGGTGGGGTTATCATGTTGGTGCTTGCCCTGGCATTGGCGTGGGCTCGGTGAGAGGACGGCCATAGCACTTTATGGGGACGGGAGTGTATAGGTTGGAAATGGGGGATTCACATTACATCACATTACGGAGTTTACTTTACCTGTTTGCCTATTTTTTATTTATTTTTTCTCTTTACACATCAGCTCTCTCTTCCGAGGGCTGCGGCAGATAAGTGGGAGGAAGGAAATGGAAAGGTGGGGGGTTGTAATATATATGGGACCTTTAGATGGGATGCTTAAAAAGATGGATGGGTGTATGGGTACTGGCATACTTGGGTTACGTTTTTTTACGCGCATCATGCATAACAATAAAAGGCATTACTTTATACGTCACTAGACTAAAATACTTCTTTCCTGCAATATATACAGCCTCGTCCGCAAACCTCCCATGCGCCCGAATTCCAAATACTACGAGCCCTTAAAACGCTTCACTAGCCCTCTCTTTCCATCACTCGGTGGGGAGCAAATTGCGACAAAAAGTCGAAAATAGTTATCTAGCAGGCTCCGGGTATTCTACCGTTGATAGATATTGTTCTCGGGTGCAGCGGGGGGTTATGACTTTGCGGGCAGGGCAGTGCCAGTGTCATGTTGAGTGAATGCGGGTTTCATAACACATCACTCGGCCTTCAGGTTCTCCGGGAGCAGAGCGTAAAGTGTTACGAACGGGTCTGAGGTTTGCCAAAGTGGTGTCATGCCGTGTTGTGTTACGATACACTAACTGTCCTGTGCTGTACCAAGACAATCGGCGTTACCCGTATCCTTTCGTACCTTATGAGTCGGATTCGCCCTCAGGAGGCTCTAACCAGTCATTAATGTGGCGATTTGCAGGTCTTGTTGTCCTCTGGTTGGCTAGGCTTCCCTTGACCCCAATCCGACTCTTTACAAGAAGATACTCATCCCTAAGAGGAGAGCGCAGCAAGATACAGTACCGGTATACTACTAGTAGGGAAGTTCTGGATGTATATAGCAACAACGCTTAGCTATATTTTCAACCACGAGATCGGTTTAAGCTGCCGCCCAAGGTATACCATTCAGGTCGCAATAAGTATCGTACTCGAGTACCAGCTCGAGGGAGGAGAGAGCCTCCCCTACCCCATCATTACTCCAGTACCGTCGGGAGAGGGACTGGCAGCGGTGCGTGGTACTGTGCAGGCGTGATTCCCGGTCCGGCTATAGGTGGAATAAGCCCTGGTCCTGTTGGTGTCTGCACTGGTGCCTCCAATGGCGGTGGGGTGTCTGACGGCTTGGGGTACCGGTACCGCAGGCGTACGAATACATAGTACTCTCGCACACGTAGCTTACCGTGCAGCGTTCATGCTGTGCTTAAGTGCGATAGAGAGTCCCGAATCCGAGTGGGCTGTGGAATTCCAGAAGGAATGAGACCTCATGAGTCTTGGCGATATCAAACTCAACCATCCGTTTCATTCAGGAGCTGGGAGGGTGACAAGAATATCAAGGCAACCATATCAGAGTCGCACAAAGTGGAAAATCGCTAAAAAGTGCAGATTACAACTTCCCAGACAAAGCCTTTTTCCACCGCGAGTTCGGGGGGTTGTTGGCTGGAGGGTTTGCACCACCCACATGCAATGACAGATATCATACCTGGAGCGGAGAAGCCAAGGCCTACCGTAGGAAGATCATGTATAGACAGGCGCAAGGTTCTGGCTTACACGGCATCCCATAGCGTTCAAAACCACGCCGGCGGGCCGTCGTTGGCAAGGCAGGGCTGCGCTCGCACAGTATAAGTAAACAAGCCGAAGAAATTCCTATGATGGGGCAGCTGAAAACCCCACATAGTAATCGTATCGCTACCAAAATTCAGGTCCCAAGCCATAGATCCTCAGCTGTGACAAAAACACGACCGAAGGAGGCGACGTAAACTTGCGGACTCCCCATTCCCATACAACTGTAGCTCCTTTCATTTTTACCCTACTCGAGTACATTCTATGGTACGGTACTTGTGTTGTCCCGCCAGGCGCCCGTTGAGCTGAAGCCATCCTATCCTCCTAGTGGCGTTTGAGCCGCCACCAAACGGTCGGACTAGCCACTTCTTAGACTCACCGTGGCAACCATCATCCCCTCCTCAAAAAGTACGAATACAGGGCACACCCCACAAATCCAACCCGCTAAACAGACAGACCCTATCAACGCCTCCAACCAGCACTTACGGGCGATTGATTTTTCTCTCACTAATTCACCGGAGAAACAGAACTGCGCGAGAGCATAGTGTGGGATTCTATTTGCCGAGGTTAGGAAGAACAGAAATCTTTGTGTGTGGGCACGGTCAACCGATACTGTCTGAGGGGATTGCAACCTCATTAGTCACGACCGGACTCCCCGGTACTTGGAAGTTCAACTCGACATTCTAGCACGACCATGAATCGTGCTCGCAAGCGTAAGTTACAAATGCTAGAGCGAAAATATTTGAAGGGGGAAAAACATTCTAACTAGCTACTGGTGCCGTGCAGGTGAACTACGAGAACTCAATAAACTCGCTTGGGATGGGCAAAGAGGTACCGATTACCTCATGTGCGATTTTTTTGCTCTCCCTCCTCTAAAACTGACCAATTGTACATTTAGACGTCTTCAAGACTGCAGGGTCACTCGACTCGACCCTGAAAAAGAACACGGCGGTTATCAAACGGCTACGCACGTCCCTGGACTCGTATCAAGTACTCCTCAAGGAGATCCAAACAGTTGCGTTAGAAAAGTACCTACCGGAGGTTATAACAGCCGTCTATGAGGGGCTCTTGAAAACTAAGACCGCTTCGGAAATCGCGGCGGCGGTCGAGGTAGTGTCTGCCTTGCACCAGAGATTCCAGAGGGATTTCACGCCGCAGTTTACCTTCACGCTTGCTAGGGGACTTGCAACACCTCGGCCGGATGCGTTGAAGGGTCTGAGTCCTGAACAGAAGGAGCGAGAGGAGAAGGAGAGGTTTGCTAGACAGAGAGTTCTGTTGAGAGTCGGAGTGGAGTTGTACCTAGTTGGCGTCGTACGGAGTGTGCAGGATGCCGTGAGTGTGGATGATGGTATGGCTGCTAAGGGTGGCGGTGTTAAACTTCCCAGTGTCGTCAACGGGAAGGATGCAGCGAAGAAAAGAGACAGAGATACGGAATTAGAACCGTTTCCACTAGAAGTTTTGAAGGACTTACTAAATAGGGATAAGGATCACCTCAACCTCCCACTGGTCGTGCTTTTTGTTAAAAATTTCCCTTACGACACACTTGGGGTTAGGTCGAGGAACTTGACGAGGAGGGATGTGGGGGGGGATGGCGCCACATCTGCAGAGAAGCCGGCCAACGGCGAAGCCCTGAACACCGATGCCAATGGCACGCCTTCACTTGATTCTACTGATCCTCCGCTGCTCTCCCCGGAGCTCCAACAACGGTTCAAAAACGTTCTCGCTATATATCTGGAATCCGTTAAGACCCATATTGTCCGCCAGCACAAACACCTGCAAACACAATCTGCACGCAATGCCGAGGCTTATGTGAAATCCGGGGAGATATTTGAAGACCGTCAGGCAAATTACGAAAAATTGGTGAAAACGCAGGAGAAATTTATTGCCAACGCTCAGGTTGTTGCGGATGTCCTAGGTGTGGAGATGCCAGATCTACCCGATGAAAAGGATGGGGCCGAGACAGCCGGGGATAGTATTATCCGGGAGGGTGGTAGCATGTTTACCTCACGGGAAGACGGTGGCAAATTTGGCATCTGGGAAGACGAGGATCAAAGGAGGTTCTACGAGGATCTGATAGATTTGAAGACCAGAGGTGTCCCAGCAGTTCTCTTGGAGGATGGGAGGAAGAAGAAGGCTGAGGGTGAGGCGAAAGCGGAGGAGGAAGTCAGGGCCGACGGGGAGAAGCCTATCGAAGAGGAGGACAACGTCGCTGACGACGATTCTCACGGTGAGCTAAAGGATCCCGATGCGCCGTCACCCACAAATGAGAGCAATACCGGGAATGATGAATCCACCGGTACTACCATCGCGAATAAGACGATTGGTGCTCAGGTGGACGCCCTACTTGTGCGCCTCCCTGAGCTCACTAACCGGGACCTCATTGACCAAGCAGCCTTTGAATTCTGTTTCCTGAACTCCAAAGCCTCTCGGAATCGTCTTCTCAAAGTTCTGCAAGAAGTTCCTCGCGGCCGTCAAGACCTCCTGCCCTATTATGCGAGATTGATTGCGACCTTAAACAAGTATCTCCCCGATATAGGGAAGGGTATGGTTGAATATCTTGATAAGGAATTTCGATCCCTGCAACGCCGTAAGGATAAGGAACTGTCTGAAGTTCGTTCCCGAAACGTCCGGTATCTCTCCGAATTGACAAAGTTCGGAATCGTCCCTCAACACATAATCTTCCATTGTTTAAAGGTCGCCCTTGAGGACTTTCACAAAATTAACATCGACGTTATCTGCAACACCCTCGAGAATTGTGGAAAATACTTGCTCCGAAACCCGGAGACTAGTGGTCGGATGACTATCTTCCTAGAAACATTGAAGAGAAAGAAGGACAGTGTTCAGTATCTTGGGCCCCAGGAACGTGTTGCGATAGAGAATGCGTTTTACTACGTTAATCCTCCCGAGAGACCAGCCATCGCACAGAAGGAGCGCAGTGTAATGGAGTTGTTTGTCAGGAAGCTTATATATCTCGACCTAACAAAGCGGAATTATGTAAAGATCCTGAAGCAGCTAAGGAAACTTCACTGGGACGACGAACAAGTGGTTTCACTTCTCTTCAAAGTTTTCACTAAAATCTGGAGGGTAAGGTACAATAATGTCCATATCCTTGCTATTTTGGTTGGGGCGCTCGGACGATACCACCAGGATTTTGCATACTCCGTCATCGATGAGGTGCTTGAGCAGATCTCTCTTGGCTTAGAGCAGAATAACTTCAAACACAACCAGCGGAGGATAGCGCAGGTCAAATACCTTGGAGAATTATATAACTACAAGCTCGTTGATTCGCCGGTGATCTTTGATGCACTCTACAGGATCGTCACGTTTGGTCATGAAGGTGGTACCCCCAGACCGGGCAAGATTTGTCCATTGGATATGCCGGACGACTTTTTCAGGATTAGACTAGTTTGTACGTTGCTTGATGTCTGCGGCATGTGCTTCGATAAGGGAAGTGCAAAGAAGAAGCTGGACTTTTTCCTGACGTTCTTTCAGGTAGTTATCCCTCTCGTGGTGTTTCAAATAGGCTAATACATTTTTGATAGTACTATGTATTTACGAAGGACCCTTTGTCAATGGACATCGAATTTATTATCCAAGATACCTTCGCTCAGATCCGACCTACCTCGAGCCTATACACCAACCTTGAAGAGGCTGGGAAAGCCTTCGAGGAGGCTGTACAGAAAACCTATAAGCCAGATGAAGAGGAGAACAAGAGCATTGGTGATCAGGATGAGGTCGATGAGGCCGAGTCGGTATCTGATGGCGAGCAACGCGGCCGCTATCGGGACGAGGAACATTCTGACGAAGAGGAAGATGAGCCCCCCGCCCCGGCCATTGCTCCCGAGCAGCCTGAGGAGTCCGAAGAGGACACCTCGAGCGAAGACGAAGAAATTGTTGTCAAGCTGGAAGAGGAGGAGAGAGATCCTGAGGCGGAAGCAGATTTTGATCGTGAACTTGCCAAACTGATGCAGGAGAGTGTTGACGCAAGAAAGTTTGAGCGGAAGCCCCTATTCGATGTCCCTCTGCCAATCAAGCGTGGCGGTAGCACATTGAGTAGAGAAGCTACTTTCGACAGCGATGCTGGTGATAACCTGGCTAGTAGCCCACCGCCTTCGGGTGGTGGCATGATGGCATTTAGCTTATTAACCAAGAAAGGTAACAGGCAGCAGACCAAGGTCGTTGAGCTACCAAGCGATAGTAGTCTGGCAATGGCAATGAGAAACACGCAAGAGGCAGAGCGAGCTGAGAAGATGAAGATCAAGGAATTAGTCATGAGTTACGACCGCATGGAGGAGACTTCTGAGATTGAATGTGAGTGTTGTTCTATCCCCACTCCTAATGAAACCTTACTAACCTAGCGTATAGCTTTAGAACGCCACGCAGTAGCAAACGGCGCGCACATCAAGTATGAGAAGGGCTCTGGTAGAAGCGCCCAACGCGGCCGCAAACTATCTCTTAGCGACGTAAACTGGTATGAGCCCAATAATAGCCCCTCAAAAGACGCACCTATCCCGTCCCGCCGTGGCAGGGTGAAGGGAAATTTGCCGCCATCAAACCAGACACAAAACGCGTCTGAACAGAGTGGCCAAATTCCCCTTTTCCCTGCGAGCGAGTGGCCTTCGCTGCCCCCTTCCATTACCGCCGCCTCCATTATCACTCCTACTCTCCGCACTTCTGCCCCCGATCCCTCCTCTCACACTTCCTCTTAAACCCACCGCACCGGTGGGCGTTGTAACAGCTCGCTCTAACTACAATAGGACATAAATCCCCGCACCATTGCAAACCCGGAGATGGATCGAGAAAATTATCATCAACGTTACCCTGTCGAACTACAGAACGGAATGTCAGTGGTTCTTTTCAAAAAAAAAACCATTCAACAAGATGCTGGCCGAAATCGATTATGTGCCTCTTTTTTTTAAGAAAATCCCAGATTGCTAGGGGTGATGAATAGGCTTGCTTGCTTACTCGGCCCCTTCATTTGGGAGTGCTTTGTTTGTGGGGAGGAGACGGAGAAATTGGTGGAATCGGGAGGAAAGGAGGTGGCTATTGGGCGGGGCGGGTGGATGGGCATAAGAGCGAGGGGGGGGGATTGCTTTTTAAGTGAAATCGGCGGTGCCGGGGTTTTACAGTAGCTAGTGTACAGTGGTTGTAGTTTTGCGGGTCGCGGTTTTACTTGCACCCGCATTCATTTCTGGATATGATATCTAAAAGGGTATTTTAGATATAGCGAGTGAGTAAGTGTGGTCATTCACCACTGACTAGCCAACAGCCAACCAGGCAAACCAAGTCCCAACCTTCATTCAACATGTGGGTGGGCACATGAACGGGAATTGTGGGTTGAGGGATACTGTATCTAGATTTGGTTGGCTTACCTCACTCGCTTGCTCGCTGGGGGGGACTTTGACCGTTTATAACATACACCGCTTGTAAGTAGCTGCTACGATCACTATGATAGCTTTAGCCAATAAAACAATCCAAAAATGGAGAATGAAGTCTTCCCCTCCTTCCCTAAACGTACTGCAATCAATCCGCCAACAGCTATAGTCACCAGGAGCAAATAATAAACTGTGGGTAGACCATTCAATCCCCCCTCCTAAACCTCCAAGTGAACGGTAGTGTATTAAATGTGTTGTATCATTTCATTGCGTGACCCCACAACATCGTGGGCCCCCAGACCCCCGAATACCCCCCCTTCCAATCCCCCGCACACACCACTCCCCCCCAAGCCTAATTCAACCCACTCCTCCCCCCTTTCTCAGCCCTCAACTCTTCCATCTTCTTGACCCGTCGCATAAACTCCTCATACTGACACTTTTCGTACGAATGCCTCTCATCCTATATCCGCCTCCCCCCCCTCTTCATCAGCACCCACCCTACCCCACCTTCCGCCCCCCCCTCCGGTGAAGAAGAAAATACGCACCTGGCATTTCCACGGCATGTAAAACTCCTCGTACCGGCAACGATTCAGCGGGACCAGTAGACTCGCGCACTTGTCGCGGTAGGCGAGGGGTAGGCGTGCGGTGGACATTTCCTCCGATGTTACTGCGCGTTTGGGTTGGTTAGTTAGTTGGGCTTGTGGGTTGGGAAGGAGGGGAGGGGGAGGAGGGGGGGGGGGAACGTTGGGTGGGGGTGGTGGTGTTGCTGGGGGTTGTTATTGTCATTTTTTCTCCTCCGCCTGTCGGGTTTCTGAGGGGATTGGTGTTTGTGGTTGAGGTTGAGGTTGTGAGCGGTGGTGATGGTGGTGTTCTGGGGGGGTAACTTTGGTTCGTTAATTTGGATGGGGTATGGTAATTGCGCGGTGCCTTAGTTGTGGGGCATCGCGGTAGAACCGTAGGGTCGGTTTGGTTTCGTTTGTGTTTTGTGGGGTTGGATGGGCGCTGCTGACTAAGTGTCCCTTCCGATCCCACCCTTCTTGGCAGCGAGTGATTCATAAAGCCTCACTCGGTAGGCGCGTTAGTTTCGTGTTGAAATATGCTTCTGGCACTATGCTTCTGGCACTACCGTAGTATCACTCGCACTATTGATTTTCTCCTTGCATTAGTCTTGATCGCCATCTCAAAACCCCCTTACAATATTCGTACTATTGAA
>Ga0307513_10001817_pt1 | contig 30267 bp, 46 predicted proteins | sample 15_EM_MG_FD_202174 | JGI IMG/M metagenome (GOLD analysis project Ga0307513, IMG submission 202174) | Populus trichocarpa ectomycorrhiza microbial communities from riparian zone in the Pacific Northwest, United States - 15_EM | ecosystem: Host-associated > Plants > Roots > Unclassified | place... | reverse complement strand
CAGGCCCCAAATCTCCTCTCCCACCTCGCGTTCTCCAAGCACCGCGAGAGAATCGCATTCTCCCCCCTCCGGACAAGTCCGTTCGCATCGGGCTATCTCCAGCTGGTCCTGGACACATGCCCCATAGGACGCGTTCCGACAATACCTTACCCCATGTCAATAGGGAAGAGGTCCCTGGACGCGATCGCGCATGGACCACTACCGACGTTGGTCCCCGCGTTGATCCTGTCAGTGTTCGACCCGATCTATCGCCAGCGATCGAGTTTGTTCAGACCTCGCCTACGCCAACCGAGGGTCCAAGCCCCATTTGTCAAAATTTGGGACAGGAGGACCGAAGGTATGTCCGGGACGCCATATACATGGAAAACGAACAGGCCAGTGTCATGATGTGGGAGCAACAATCCTCGAGGAAATCTAATCGCCCGAACCGACCAAGTACCGCTCCTCTATCGTCCAGTGGACCATCCAAGCGTCCTGAGCCACCCAGAAAACGTACAAGAGACGCCTCTGCTTCCCCTCGTGTTTATCAGTCTTCATTGCCTGGAGTGCCCGAGGTACACGTACAGGGCACGGATTTGATGGCAGCGTCTCATCTCCAACAAACTATAGAGACGAAAGTTTTCCCTCTCGACTCGCCGACCTCAAGCCTAGAAATTGATATGGGCGAGCCGCTGACGCGAATTACCACGGAGCCTATGGAAATAACCCCTTCCGCTGTCGATCTGCATAATCTCCACTTCGCCAGTCGCGTAGAGCTGGATCATTTTTCGCATGCGCCTCGAGGAATCCGCATAGACAACAGCGGCATTCGTGGATACCACAGCGCTCGAGGCATGAGTGCAGACAAGTCCTGGCGCTTTTTTAGTGTTGACGCTCCCTCCGACACTGCGATATCTTCGCCAACCAGAGCAAAGAAGATTACTGGCTTCTTTTCCCGTCTGAAGCGTTGAGCATACCCCCTCCATCCCGAATCACAACAAGTTTTCTCCCACAAACGATCTCCCACCAAGCTAAGCGCCTATCTCTCCACTCTCGACCGTATGTATCCAACACGGATTCAAGGACTCTCAATGATTTACTTTGGTATGACCCCCTCGTCAAAAGGACATTGCTGGATGTTTCAGTGCATATGTGTCTCAATTTTTGCAGAACCCACACCAACCCATTCCTTTGAAGATTTTTATCGTACTTTACTGCTATAGTGCAACACCCTCCCGCTCATTACCCCACGCACGATGTCCAGTCTTTCTGGTTCTATACACTGCCCCGAGTGCCTGCTTGTTCCTGTGTCTGTTGTCGTCCAATCATTCCTGTTGGGTTTTCGGTTCTTCCGTTGCCTTTGACATTCCCCACGGGGTTTGTCGTTTCATTCTCTCGCCACCCCCAATTCCTTGTTTACGTCGCATGTTCTATCCTTGTCTGTGTCGAATAGCCTGTATTTTGATTGTTGAGCATCATCAATGCAGGAAGGTGGTTTTCTTGAAATGCACATCCGATCTGAACATGTAAGATTCTCATTTGACCTCTGCCAGCGGACGTTTGACCCAAACGCGCCGCCCGCGCGAACGGATGCTCCCACTTCCTGTCGGCTCAGCGTCGTTTAACCGTGCAAAACTCACCCTAAAGAATAGTGGGCGTCCAGGTGGTAGTTTTCAGGCGTTTTCGCGGGATGTTTTCCGCCTTCAGTTCTTCCTTGCACGTTCCAGGATCACCAACATCGGAGTTGCAATCCTTGTGTCCCTTCTACTAATATCGACATCGGCAAATCTCAAATATGCCATGCGAGGGTCTTCTACGGTCCAACGAGAGCGCGACTTTGCAAAGTACCTTGAAGAAGGCAACCAACAACGCTCTTCGGAGGCCTCAGTGTTCCCGCCGTCTATTGAAGGGACGATCTCGGAGGCATCCCGACTTCAGGGCGCAACCCACCTCGTGATCGTGGCTGGGCACGCTCTCTGGACGGTACGTTGTGCTCCTAACAGGGGTGATGATTTTTACGTTATCGTAGGGGTGTGATGCAGGAGCATGGAAGGAGGACAAGAACTGGGTACTTCACGATTACCAGCACGGCCAGGTCGAAACGTTCTACAGTCACATAGTACGAGGGTGCGAGGCAATGTCTGCATTATTAAAGTTGTCTAAACCTCCTTCTAGATCTGAGATTGTGGCTGCCGATCCTTCTGCCCTTCTGATATTTAGCGGTGGAGTCACTCGTCCAAGCTCGCCTTCACAATCTGAGGCCCAATCCTATCTTCGACTTGCACTTGATTCCGGACTCCTTATAAACCGGACACATATCGCTTTTGCTGAGGACTATGCGCTTGATTCTTTCCAGAACTTGCTCTTCTCCGTTGCTAGATTCCATGAAGTTGTGAGCGGACCATATCGGTGGCCGGAAAAGATTACAGTTGTTGGATTTGAGATGAAAAGGCGAAGATTCGAGGAGCTTCACCGAAAGGCGATTCGTTGGCCTAGTTCCAAATTCGAGTATATTGGAGTCGATGTTGAAGATGAGGCCGCTAGAGCCAATAACTGGAAAGGAGAAGTAAGTATAAACTCAGCGCGTATTGTTTCTTGTCTTGAAACGTTCTCTAGGAGAAGAATGGTTACCGCCCCTACATGGAGGACCTTTATGGGTGCCATGGGGAGCTCCTAGCCAAGCGTCGTTCACGAAATCCTTTTGCAAGAATTCACCCTTACTATACATCCGCACCTCCTGCAGTGCAGGCCTTGCTTAGCTGGTGCCCAGGAAGTCCAGAGGAAGATAAAATGACAACCGTCTTCCCTGGACCTCTCCCTTGGGACAATATTCCATAGACCTACCGATTTATCGGTTCCAAATGAGATCTTGACCTTGGGAGTACCCCGTCATAGAGTGATTATATTGCAGAGTATCACTCAGGGGAATAATGTTGTAAATGGTATATGTAGCCTAATCATATGCAACGTGCAAACAATCAAGATAGTACAGATCACCACTTTGACTGGTCTGTGGATGGCATTGGTGACCGCCAAAGGTTACTGGTAACATGCTGGGAAACCTCCAGGCCATCTCGTGGAACAGGGTCCGCTTGGAAACGTAAATCAGCAGGACCAGGTAAGAGAGTTTGAGACCGATAAAATGCCCAGTCATTACTACTAAACGTCCGTGTATCGAGGGATCCCGATTTCTCAGCGTGGTCAGTTCTGGACCAGTCAGGTCTCCATTCTGACCACTGCCGTGCTGGTGGATCCCTGGAATGTTCTCTGCGATATGCTGCGAGCCCCTCTGGAACCAAAGCCAGGTCTGTTTGAGAGCCACTCGCAACAGTCGCTCTCCACCTTGGAATGGCTGGTCCCGGTTGTACATTCAAATTTTTCAGTTGTTCTTCCCAAGAAAGTTTAGTTCGCTTTCTGGCGGGCAATGAAAAGTCGTCTTCACTCTCTGGTCGACGCTTCTTTTTTCTGGTGGTCTTAGGGAGTTGAAGCGGAGAACGAGGAATAGAGGATTTGGACCGCCTTCGCCACTCGGTTTCTAGTATATATAACCACTTGTCGTGTTGAGGCGGAAGTGTCCCAGTCCGACGTAGTTGGATGGCACGTGCAATTGCAAAAAAGGGGTGACAGGATGCCATAACGGTCGGACCTTCGAAAGGATGTCTTGAATGTAAGGAGAGTCCGTCCAATAAAGAAGGGTCGTCCTTGTAAGGGGCTACCGATGTGAGAAGGTCCCTGCCCCGGCTCGTGAGTGGGATGAAGACATATTCCAGTAGTTCGGGTTCAAAGAATCCCGGTAGAAGGGTCTAGTGTTATCAGTCAGGCCATACGGGCTCTATGGTGGGAAAATATACAGACCTCGTGCCAACGGTTCATATCTCCAGGTCCCAGATCCTTGTATGATTCATATATCATCGCCAGAGTGTTAATAGGTGGTATTAGAAGCCAGTGGTCTTCAAGATAGGCTTGACCAAAATCGTTGCGTACTGTAAGTGATCGTCGGCACGGTGCGCAATTCATAAAGCATCTCGGCTTACAATAAATGGTATTGGCGAGAGTTACGAGTTTCAAGGAACCTACTTTCATACCCCATGACTGCTCCAAACTCTGGAGCTGACGAATCCAGGAATAAAATGTCACGCCACTCGAGAATACCGTGTAGTACGAACCGTTTCCAGAGGCAGACCGGGGCCCAACACACTGTACTTGCGAACTTGTTCTTCAGATTGCGTGGTGCAACATCGCCAAGCTGGTCGGTGGCGGGTCCTCCTCTTAACACGAGGCGGGCGAGGTATTGGCTTCGACCGTGCATTAAGCTTGGTAGAAGAGAGTTTGACTATTGTTGATAGGGCCACCACTTTTCGCTTTCTCGTTTGCTTGGCCATGAATGGGTCCAAAGTGTTGGCGGATTCCCTCCTGCAACCTTGCAACCCTGGTGGGGGGGGGTTGATAAGTTTGACAGAGTAGTCAATCTGTCACATGTACTGTCGGCTGGTGCCTCGTCTAGTCAGTGAAAACTTCAATCAACTAATTAAGCTGGTTGTTCCCAACCTCAACCTTATTGCTGGTCCGTCCTTTCTCAAGTAGAAGCAACACCTCTGGCAATCCATATTAGGATACCTATAGTTGTGAATCATTTGTGAATCTTGACAACTATGGCTTAGTGGAAAGCTGTTTTAAAGCACTTTCCACTAACAACCTTGTTACCCCCGATATGGCACCACTCACTGCTTTCATACTGTATATTGAATAGCTTATATAGAACCTCTCTATCAGCATACCTTTTTTATTATACAAAACCCACACTATCTTGACTTCACATCCTTGCTCCATTAGCTCTCGGTGAGACATTCTAGTTCAGGAGTGTCAAAATCTCAAACTATTTTTGGAGCTTTGGCCATCACCCTTGATTTTCTATGCAAATTCTAATAGGTATTCTTAGAGAGCTTGTGCTGCATTGCATATCTACAAAGGAATTTGAATAAGTTATATTGGTAGTCATTTGTGATGAAATTCCCTTCTTTACTTGGCAATTAGAAACTCATTTGGAGTGAGGTTTAGAGGGATCCACTGTGCATGTCAATCTGATACCCCGCCTGCTGGTCAAGTATGTTGTTCTTCCAGAATTCTGTAGCACCCAGGTAGACTAGTGAAGATGGTAGACTTGGTATGCCAGTAAGGGGGAAGTCGGTCTGCTGCATGAGGATAGGTTTTCTAGGATTATGAAGGTCAGCACCAAAGGGCCCCCAAGCTTGATATGAGCAGGCAACTCAGCAGTCCCACCCTGTGGTCACACCCCACCTTCAGCATTGGCAGCAGACGGACCCTCACCCTGAACACTGAACACCTAGTAATGCCATGGCTTATGACTTATTGTAATATTGCAATCAAAGGGGATGGTTAGGAACGGTCATGCGGCTATCTGCAGCAGTCAAGTATACGGCCGCAGCTCGACGCGAGACGTCGAAATAGCAAACAGTAGAACGTCTCTAGACTTCGAGCGACGCAGTTCGGCAGGACATTGTATTGTTCCAAACATACAAGAGGCTAGGATTACAAGAATGGCGAACAGGCTTACCCCATTGGGGGTTGTGACCCAAATTTCCGTCGAATCTCTCAAACCGAGGGGGAAAAGCAAGGACCTACAGCTTGCCTCCAGCCCTTGTTGTAGAGGTTCTAATAGCTGGATCCAATTTTGATTCGCTGGCGCTGGGACGTACTGTGCTCGGACGCGCCTTGAGGGGGCGAATAGTACTGGAGTGACTTGCAGGCATCCTCCCCAACGACGTAGATGGCCTAGGGCGGCTTGCAATCGCCTGTCTCGCTGCCGCTGCCGCTTTCAGCCCTTCTCCAGAGGCCGCTCCTACACTACTAGTCCTGCGTAGCGCGCGATGAGAGGGAAGGGAGGTGACCTGGGGTGTGTGGATTGGCTGCACGGAAGAAGGGGTCCGTGACCTGGCTGACGAAGTCGAGATTATACTTGTAGTAACCTTTTTGGCGGTCAAAGGAATCGATTTGGCCACTTCCAAGGTTGAGGACCTTCTTTGAGCCACCGTAGAGCCTCGGTTAACAGTGAGACCCGTTTCTGATGCCCGAGTGCTCAGACCGGAGATTGTGCTGGATCGAACAGGTTTCTTGGGGAAGGTGGGGAGCGGTGGGAGGACCGATTCACGCCTGTTTACACCGCTAGCGGCCGAACCTAGCGTGGAGATGCGCTTCGTCGTTGACGGTGCGACAGACTCACGGGGCCGAAGAACGGTGGAAGGACGAGACGTAGCAATGGTGGACGTTCTTCGGTGAGTGAGAGTGCTCTGAGTGATCGAGTTCCGCACTGGCGGTGCACGGGGAGCAGACAATGAGATAGTCGAAGACGTAGGGATTGATTGCTTGGCAGCTATGATAGACACTCTCGGTGCTAATTTTGAAGAACTCGGATTGGGACCTCTTGGGGCTTCAGGAGCCGTGGAAAAGATGCGTTTTCCAGGCGAAAGACTCCGCGCAACGGTTTGAGGTTTTGAGGCACCTGCCAGCATTATTTTGGGGTCAACTCGCGTGGAAGGAAAGATGGAACATCGGCGTGAGACGGTCGCCGCTGGTTGTGTAGGCGCTGCAGACAATAGTCAGTGTTACCATCGTGACAACCACTCCTCCATACCTGATGGAACTGGTTTTCTGAACCGAGCCGGAGATACCTTGGAGTCTGCAGTACTGCTCAGTGGTGTGCATAAGAATGGTGAGGACTCTCTGACCTTGACGACCTCGAGGAGGAGAGTCGTTTGAAGGGGGGACGGAACGTTTGGCTGTGATAATTCTACCTCGAGTATCCAGCAAGAGATCGAGGTGCAGTCCTAATCCGGTCGTTCAGATCGTGGTACATACCAAAGCGTTATGGCTGACCTGGGCTGTCTGGAAAGCGAATGTAGGCCGTGCATTCCGAGAGTGAATAGTTGAACATAGACTAAGTATCCTCTACATACCTGCTACAGTCAATTTGCTTTCCTGGACTTTGCGCACGGTCATGGGGGTCTTCGTACGAGCCGCTCCCTTCGAAGCCAAAACTTGAGGTTGACTGAGTTTTTTCGTAAGCAAGACAATGTGAAGTACTTCTAGACATACTCACGAGTTATTGGATTCATGCTGAAGAGAACGAAAAGGTGGAGGATTTTCCTGGACGCACTCCTCTACGCCAATCGACGTGAATGAGACGTCCCCCATAGTGGATATGCTGAGCTCTTCGTTGAGGATATCGAAAGACGCGTCAAGGAGTCGGCCTTTCAATTGTGTTTCCAGGTCGAGAGAACTCCTCCTTCGTGCTGGAACGAATTCGGACATCTTAAGGCCATTTAAAGAAGAAAGAGAGGACGTAGGTAAATAATGCATATTCTCTGGTACAGGTGTGAAATTTGTCGATAGCATCAAGTCGCGGGGTCGAGTGCTTAATGCAGGAGATTGGGAATTTCGTAGGGTGTTTTGAGAAGAGTACAGTGAAGTGTTATCGGAAAAGGATGCTTCTGGTTTGACCAAATTTGGAGGCGAAAAGGGATCTGCTGGAAGGGGCTCGCCAACGTGAATCGATGCTGGAACAACATGTGGTTTCGAGGTCAGCTTGCAAGCACCCTGAGTCTCATCTTCGGGGTCCGGGCTGCTATCGTCGAAGCGCGGAACATCGACCAACCGAGAGGTCTTGTTGCCGACGAGCTCGTCGTCGGTTTCCTCACTGCTCTCTTCGGCTTCAGCGAATGGACTTGCTCCTAAATCAATGAGATTTATAGAGTGCCTCTTGGATCTCGATGGCTTGAGGCCGGTGGGCTTTGGACCGCCGAACAAACCAGCGAATGCAAGTCCGCCAGGAGAGTCAGGGTCACTGGTAACCCCCATTTTGGTCTGACGGTCTAGAGGGTCGAATTGCAGGAGAACAGAGTTGTCCATCGTCCTCGGTTCGTGAGGTCCTATGTACAAAACTTCGTCTGGGGACAAACCATAAGACAAAACAACATCACGTGAACGAAACACCGACGCCAGAATATTTCCCCTCCTGTCTGCCAATCTGTAAGTCTGTGAGATTTCGACATGCAACTCTCAAAACCAAGAAGAAAATCCGGCCTCTGCGAGCCTTGCTGCGTCCACCAGACGTAATGGAATTATAACGTTCCACAGTAGACCACTTTCTCTATGTTGGCCCTTCATTACCAAATACCCTACCTGCGCTCGAAACTCGTTGGTTTGGCCCGGGGCAGTCCACGATTATTTCCACGAGTTTGAGGTAAACTCCATGGAGTAGCCCGAATATGACGTGAACGGGTTCTCGTTTGATAGCCGCTGCGTCTAGGCAGTTCAAAACCATGTTGTATAAGGTGGTCATCTCTTACCGCGAATCCGAGCTGCTTGCATTAGGCAGAATGAACACGAGCCTTCTCCTTAAACGTACCACCTATTGCCACACCTCTTCGATGGGAGTCGCCTTAGGAGGCACATAATACTCAGAGGCCGCTTGGAATAAGTCACTGGGGAGCGAGATGGATTGCACTAGATGGTGCTCGAGAGCAAGTACGCCAGAGAGATGTGCAACGAGAGTTGTCTCTAGATGCGATTAAGGGAGTAGGATTTCTCAGAAGATTCATGAAGCTCATAGACATCAATTGCCAGAATATTCTAGCTTTGCTGTGTGGGTTCCAAACAAAACCGGAATGCGGATGGAAAATTCTAGTAAATAGGAGACAATATATATAACCACAGATAGCTAGCAATACCCGGCACACTGTTGCCCGGGCCTTAAAGGCAGAAAGATGAACATCTCCATTGGCATGCATCTACAGAGTACACCAAATACGTCAGAGTATTGGCTTCGAAGAAAGGCAAATGCAGGATTGGTATGCCGTCGTTGTCACCACTCTCTCGACGCCCGGCCGGCACGGAATTGGCTGTACGTTCTCTCGTGTAATGAACTGGATGCCCTGGACGGCCGGAATTCATTATGTTGTCATGAAAAGCATGCGACGTCGAGTTTGAATAGTCCGCTCTTGACCGCTTTCCCAATGCCCAGGACCCTGGTGAGTCGAAGGCCCTAATCAAGAACACCTCTCTCAATGCTAGGGCTTTGTGCTCCTCTTCAACTTGGTTCCAACCTTCTATAGACCGTCGACGACTCTTCTCCACTCTGGCAATACTCACCCCAGGGGCTCGCCAATGAAACCAGCAAAGGCTGGACTTTCGCATGCAACGTGGGGAATAACTTGTGGCGCTGTGACGAGCACTCTGCACATCAAACGAACCTGGACGGTTCGCGTGCCCTTTTGGCCTATTGTAAAACCATTTTAATGCTTGGGACCAGGTGCCAAGGCGGCAATATCGTTCTATGGGTCCGGTATTACACTATTAGGCAACACTACTCTTGGAATGTCCTTTACCCTCACAGTTGATGGTCAAGAAATAGTTGCAACCTCTCTGTCCCAAACATTAGCGGAGGTAAAAAATCTCTCGCTTGGTATGCACTCTGTTTCAATAAAAACAAAAGCGAGGTGAGAAAGTCCTGTTCTATTCGTCTCGGTCCTGATATTATTGTCAGCATGCCACAGTCGTTATTCACGTTAGACGCCGCAATTGTAGAGTTTCCATCAGAGGGGTAGGTACCTTTCATCAATACCCTATCCTTTTTTGACCTCCACTTGCAGGGACCCCGAAAGCACGTTCTATGATAATAACAATAATTCAATAATTTATACGGGTAATTGGGCGGCCTACCCGCATTACCCGGACACAACAGTCCCTCCAGGTGGCGACCAAAGCATCTCCACCACTATTGACAAAAGTGCGACTGCATACCTGCGGTTCTCTGGTGGGCAGTCTAATTCTGTATATCGTGTTCGATGCACTAATTGAGTGCAGGATCTGCAATATTTGTTTACGCGCCCTGTTATGAATATCGAGGGGAGTTCACTGCCACCGTCGATGCGACGGTCAACACCCAACCACAAATACTCAATGGTTATATTCCTGGAACGGCGGTGGTCGAAAATTGCCTGCAATACTACACTGCTGGCTTGGATGTTGGGGCCTCACACGAGTTCCTCGCAACAAACTTCAACCAGAACAAGACCCTGACCATCGACTATATTGAAGTTTGGAAGAATAGCCTTACGAATAGGTCAAGACATCTCTAACATCCATCTATGCTGCTCCTGACTCTTGGATAGCCTGTCCAACACAACTAGTAGTGCAAGCTTCTCTACCCATCCCTCACAGACTTTGGTTACAGGGACCGTGGTAGCTTTCCTTATAGCTGCAATACTTGATGCTGTGGTTTCATCTACTCGCAGAGGATGTTATCATTAGGGAATCCGCAAGTCCTTGTCCTTACACACGGGACTGACCAGGGAGGAATTATTACATGTACCGCAAGTTTCACCGGACCGCAAGTCAATCATTTGATGGTCCTGCGCCCAGCCCTTTCGGCAGTTGATATAGTCGGTCGAGCTGCCAGTCGAATCGTCGTCCTTGGTTGTTTCTAGTTGTCCTCTCAACGTTTTGTATCTTATCCTTTTGTGGAACGGGAGCCATTATATCTTAACTTGCGCTCTTCAAGAAACTGAATTGGTCTTGTGTCCTTAATTTCGGAGCTGTCACAAGGTCATCAATCATATCCGAATCAAATCAAGCAACCACGTGGGAGAAGGAAGATAGAGTCAAAGTTATTAGGTCGGCCAGCTGTTACGTCGATCAAGATGTTGCCAGGGCCGTTCCTAGGCTTTCATTTCCCCATATTACTTGGGAACTCTGAGGCAAATGTAGCCTGATTCGGTTTTGGGCGCAAATACGAATTGACTGGTCTCCCCGCTGGGAGATGGTCTAGATGGTCTAGACCTGTCTGGACTCGTTCGGGTGGTGAAGGCAGCAAGGTTTAAGCTGGACCGGCGCATGGCGCGCGACATACGACTGAATTGGTAAGCGACAAGTACCATGGCTTGTTGTCGAGTCGCTCAGGATTTGCAGGCGTTGTTGGTCCTCAGGCTGAGGAGGCGGAATACCGGGAAATACCGATGAACCTTGCCTCCTGAAATGGCGACATTGGTGACCGATATACTCAACACGGCAGTACTCAAGCGCTGGGTAATAATTGCAAGCGACAGGTGTTTCTGGAGCTCATAACTATACACCTTGCTCAAGAATGCTCGCGTTCCGCCGCCCACCATGCGGCTTCGTGCGGGCTCCTCACTCGCTCCCAGCGCACACTCGGCAACTCGTAGTCAACAGAAATCGCTTGGACTATTTGGTGACGAGATTTTGAAGGTCAAATAAAGGTTGTACTTGCAAGAGCGAGTTGAAGCACGCGACCAGGGAGCTCACACGCTGAGGATCCATGGATGGAGGGCACGTCGATAATCATTTATTGGAATGCATAACCTGCAAGATTGTACGGGATTTGTGCTCGGATTATGGTACGTGAGTGTGCTCGAAATACTTGCACCTGGCAGAGGTCCATGGGTTTGCTTTGCTTATGCTTGGGAAATGACTCGAAGACTTGCATCAGAAGACAAGCATGGGACACTACACACCTTATTAGTGACTAAACCAGCAAACAGCGGATATGGCGACCCACCAACGCGAAGAATCAAACCAGACTCAGTTTATGGCTGACGACGCCGTGGAAGAATGTACGGCTCATACGATCGACTCGGAGCTGGCTGGGAGGAATCTCGTCCACAAGTAGCATCTCGTGCATGAGTCGGCCAGCGAAACCTATGGGAGAGTCATCAACGGAATCATCTTGACCTCAAACGGAGCCTGTGTACACACCTGTGGCGTGAAACGCAAGGATAACAGCTCGGTGCAGCCTCAACAGATCTCTGTCTATCGGCGGGAAGAAACCAGCCCCCGGTCCATTCCGGAGTATAAGCTCTAGGCCGTCTCCTGGTTCATAAAAGTCTTCCGTGGGGTCTCCTCGGCGAATAAAGCGGGGGTTGTCCAGTAAGGAGTAGTCCGCACATTCCACGTGGACCTGCGGGTCCGATCACGGTGAGTGGCCCTGTTCCTCAACACGCGACCAACTCACATGTCCGAGTCGCTCCTGCAATACGACCCTTCCGTCATCAAAAAATTGGAACCAGTCTTTTGTCAAAAACACTGCGTTCCTTGTGGTTGAAATATTCCTTTCCGCCAACGCCTGATCAAATGCTCCATCAAAGAACAATGATGCGTAATGACGGAATCGAGCCTACATACGGTCAGGTAACGCGTGCTTACGGTCAGGTCAAGACGTACAAGCTGTCTGCCGACCGGAATGACCTCGGTCAAAACCAGGCCGGCTCTTTCACCAGTGGCAGCACATATGTATCCATCTCTTTGGTTTACCTGTTGGCGGTCAGCGCCGGCGATTGCGATTCTCCTGGGGGCGCACCTGCTGGGTGAGTACCCGTACATGACTCCAGCGTTCCAACCTCAAGGGACGTAATCCGGGGTGCAACTCATCCGCCTCGTGCAAATGTGCCGCGTCGCGTTCCCAACGTAACAGTTCCTGCCACCGTCTTCCTATCGCTGCAGAAAAACGGCAAAATTGAGCGACTCTCGGAGCGAGCCTCCACGCCTGACTTACGGTAGACCAAAAAGCCTCGGAGCCAGCCGAAAGCCTCATCATCGATAGCTTCTATCAAACATGCCTCAACCGGCGGCTGTGGGTGCGCGAGGACTCGTTCAGCTAACGCTTGCAGGTAGAGGAACTCCCTGAGTGCAAAGGGAGTGACGAGCACACCCCTTTCCTTTGCTATTTCTGTCGTATTCTTGACGATGTTGTTTAAAATGGACTCGGCCAGCCGTGTGCGGTTCGCGCAGCGGTTGAGGAGTATTCTAAGGACGGTGACCGCTTCGGGGGCAATTCTGCCAAGTGACAACATGAATTTGACAACGAGATGCGGATCTGGTGACATGACTGGTAGACTGGGGGAGAGACGGGCTAACTGTCTTTGTGCCTTGAGCTTCTAGCACTCAGCGGGTCAACGGGATTGAGGTCACACTGGATGGCAAACCTAGCGTCTATCACATCGATAACTGGGCCCTCAACTGGGTACAACGACTATAGGCCGGCTGGATAACTAGGTGTATTGAGCGTGGGACAGTAATTCAATTGCCACCGTTCTCCATCCTATTTTATGCTTCCCGATCGCATCTGCTTATCAGAATTCGTAAAGGTAATGCTTCGGCAAAGCAACGCGTGACCGGTTTTCCCGCTTTCGTTTCATAGTGAATGCAGATCACGTTCACACCTCGCCACCAATACCAATACAGAGAAGAGAATTGTGATTGTCGAGTGGCACGTGGTGTACTACCTAACAAAAAAGATATACCAAGTCCAGATGACAAATGACGCAGGGAAAAGAAAAGATCAGACAGTAAACAGACACAAACTGGAGGGATTCTAGTCATAAAGTGGCTGCACAACAGAGCCGCGACCATCGCAGGCACGAAGTACATATATAGATACCGGTGGCATCAACCGCCGCACAAAGTCTGTCGTTGATTTGGGAGGACCAGGACCGTGAGACTATTTCTTGGGCCTCTCCTTATCCTTCTCAGGATGGAAGACGGCTTTGATCTTGTTGAAGATGGATTCACGTTTCTTTTTAGTCCTGACTGTCGAACCTGTCGAACTGGCGTTACGGCCCAGCTCATCAGCTCCGTACACGGCTTTTTCCTTGAGAGTGGAGCCTGCTGCGTTCGGTTCGGGGGCCTGGGTCGTCGGCTTAGTTTCTTCCACCATCTTTGTGGGTTCTGGCACCTTGGCGGTGGGTGTAGGCACAGAGGCAGGAGCGACTTTAGTCGATTTAGGACGAGCGGTCTTCGAAGCAGTGCGTTCGGATGCTACAGGTAGCAGGGAAGGGAGCCCTTCTACGAGTCGAGTCGAGACGGCTTTCTTGCCATCAGCTGCGGCTGGAAGAAGTGAGGGTAGCTTCCCCTGATGGTACAGTGAGTATAGGTCGCTCAAGTGAATTAAAATCTCAACTTACAATATCATTCAGAGGAGCGGGTAATTTACCATGATTGGCCTGTGGATCCGCGGTGAGAATACTTAGAAAGTAAATCGAGTGCGATACACACCACAGGTGAGAGGTCAAGCTCAGTCCGGGTGGGTTTCGGTTCATCGACGTATATCTACGATGACATCAGACATTAAGGAATGGATCGGCACAAAGGGAAGTCAACTACTCACCTTGGCCGCGTTAATGGGGTCTACCCCGGTCACAGTGGCGACTGCTGCTCCGACACCAGACGCAACATAGTTGATAGCACTCGGGGGATGTAAGCCCTCTGTTGCCAATGCGGATTCCTTGACGGAGGTCAGCGTCTTTACGATGGTGTCCTTAACGGAAGGGTCGGTCACCGGCTGGGGCTTGGGCTCCGAGCGTGTAGGGCCTGGAGTAGACGAAAACGTGCTCGTTCTGCGTTCAGGTTTCTGCGGAGCCTGAAAAACATTGTTGACGTTTCCATGAGCGTCGGTGTCGGTCTTCTCGTGGCGCGACGTGACCCATTGGCCGTCGACGATGTACTTGAAGTGGATCCTCGACCCCCAAGGGACTTTCAGCGTCGTTGAGAACGACCCCTCCCATGATTGAATGAGCCTCGTCGATTTGGACCACTGAAGCGATGTCAGCATCAAGTATCGGAGGATTACTAGAGTCTACAATAATGCACATTGTCGAACGTCCCGGTGATGATAACTTCCTTCGGACCAACCGGCCTGCGCGTGTCGATCGTCAGCGCTCGTCGGCGGGTGCAGTGCAGAGGATATAGCTGACCAGGTGAATGTAGCTTCGTAATTATCGGACATGGTCGTGAAGAAAGCGAGGGGCAACGAGCGCTGTGTGTCCAGGAAATATAAAGCCGCGGGGCGGTCGACTCTAAGAATGAATCTGGCATGCAGCCGCCCTTATGCTTCCAACGCGTTTCGAGTGCAAGTGCCCCACGCCCTATCACCACCTACGATACCAATTCAGAACGCAATACAATTATCACAAACTGTAGCTAACAGAAAAGAAGCGAGATTTGCATGAGAAATGGCAGGCAGCACGCGAGGACAACAACTATTCTTCTGGCTTCATCCATAGTTCAGCCCTCCAGAAGCAGTCGGAGGTGGTTCATTCGTCGCCGGCCACGTGGGGGGCGGGCCGTTGTGAGCAGGTTGAGAATGCACGGTCAGTGGAGGACCGTAAGGACCCGGTCCACGTCCATTGGTATGTCCAACGAAATCGGGACGTTGAGGAAGTCCAGCAGGTAAGTGGGCAGGCTGTGTATTACCTGGGCCCTTGAAAGGTGGTCGGCCCTGTTGCCGCCGGTCCCCGTGGTTTCGTTGGGGCGGCATATTATTATGAGCTGGACCATGGCCGGGTCCATTCCGCCAGTTGGGGTGGCCTCCTCCTCCCTGTGATGGCGCGCCATGTGGGCGAGGCGGCAGCATGGACTGGGCGTGAGGTCCGGGTGGTCCTCCGGGCCCAGGTGGGTACCTAGCAGGTCCGCGCTGGTGTTGCTGGTGCACAGGAAGTTGTGGTCCACCTTGCTGCTGTGGTGGAGGCGGCGCTTTACGTCGGCGGTCTAGCTCATGCGAGGATTCAAACTTTGGAAGCCTGGAATGGGCAATTAGACGCAACCCCCCGTTACAGAATGTCCTACGCACTTTTCGGGGTCTGCAGGGAGGGGATCGCACCAGAAGTACTCATGAAGCAGTGCATTGGGGGCGGTGGGTCGCTTTGCAGGATCGAGTGTAAGGAGTTGGTCGATAATCATCATGCAATCGTGCGTGAGACTATCACCGGTGATCAATACCGTCGGATCGAGGAGTTTATGGTGGGGACTCACGCCTCCATTCTCCCCAAAACGTTCTGCAATGTCTTTGGGCGTGACTTGAACGTTTTGACACCCTCGAGGCCAGGGAGGTTCTCAAAATCGGGCCAGGTGTCTACTGTGGGTGTTCCACATAACGACCAAATCTTCTCCAGCTGGTCTAAATCGGTACTGCCAGGAAGAATCGGTTTTCGGGTAAACATTTCGGCCAAGATACAACTGGAAGAACGTAGTAAGCAACCGAATTGGTGGCAAGAACTGTGTATTGAACTCACCCAACACCCCAGATATCAATCTCGCCGCCATAATACCGTTCGCCCATCAGCAGCTCAGGAGGTCGATACCAACGCGTAACAACGCAGTTGGTGTACTTCTCGTTCCGCTCCGTCTTCTCCATCTTTGTTCCCTTAGCATACGCACGCGCGAGGCCAAAGTCCGCAATCTGCAATGTTCCGTCGTGAGAGATAAGAAGGTTGGCAGCCTTAATATCTCGGTGGACAATGTTGTTGTCGTGCATATACTCCAAACCCTCGAGCAACTGTTTCATGTAGAGTTTAATGTGCGAAGGTTGGAGCTTGACTGTTGGGTTCTCTAGGAGTCCAGCAAGGTCATGGTCCATGTATGGGAAAACCATCTGTATCGAGCCAGCCATGTCCGGTTTCCCTGGCCACACATATCAGCAAACACATAAGCAATTACGCTGGACCTACGAGGAGTTACGACGATATCCAAGACCTTGACGATATTCTTATGGCTGAGGGCTTTGAGGATCTTGATCTCCCGAAGCGCAGTGATAGGCATCCCGTCCTTTTCGTTATGCATTAGGATTCTCTTGAGAGCCACATCTCTCCCAGTAAGTCGATGTGTGGCTCGATGTACCTCACTGATAGATAACGGCGGTCAGACGGAAAGAAGGGGAGAGGAAACGAGTGGTACCAACCCGAAAGTTCCTTCGCCAAGTTTGTTCTTCACATCATACTCACTCAGACGCCCAGATCCTACAAATATCCGCCCATAGACAGCCTTTTCTTGCTCCTTCGTCCTCACAGTCGCGAGTTTAGCCTCCTTCTTGGGTTTTGGTGGAGGAGGCATCATCGGCGAATAGGTTCGAGGGGGTTGTTGCTGCTTCTGCTGCGGTGGGATTGGAGGCGGAGGTGGTCGAAGCTGCTGTTGCTGCTGTTGTGACTGCTGTTGTGACTGCTGGTGTGGCTGCTGGTGTTGATGGGTTTGCGGTAGGGGATAGGAGGGCTGGGGAGGATGTAGCTGAGGAGGCGGATATGACTGCTGATGTGGGGGAGGAGGGAGAGGAGCGTGCGAAGTGTGTGGAGGGTATTGATGGTACGGTCCTGGGGGAGGCCCTTGAGGATATCCGGGGTGATGAGGGGGGTGCATATGCGCTCCATAAGGTGGTCTAGGTTGTTGAACATGAGGATGTGGTGGCCCATAGGGAGGCTGCGACGGAGGAGGTGCCATCGAGAGGGTCGGTCCACCACTTGGCGTATGCGGGTAGGATGTATATGAAGGGGGCGGTGGAGGAGGAGCACCACTGAGAAAGGCTTCTGGGACTGCAGGTCTAGATGGGAGAGGATGGAATGGACGGAGTTGAACCGGTTGAGGGGGTAAGGGTGGTGGCACATTTTCAGGAGGGTGAGGGATATCAGGAACAACGGCTGATGGTTTTGGAGCTGGAGAGCGCACTCTAGAGGAGGGTGCCCTCCCCAGTTCGTCGTTGCTTGGCGCTCCTCGCACTGGTGAGGTTGTTTTGGCCGACGGCGGGCTTCGAAGGGGCGGAGACCGAGATACGTAAGACCTCGAAGGCGACGGGACACGCTCGTCATATCGCACTTTGTCCTCCAACTCACGACTCCCGTACCGTGGTCGATCTCGAACACGATCATATTGTTCAGAAGGGCCAAGTCGATCCATCAAGCTACGAGGTTGAAGAAGAGGCGGGGAGTATCGCCCACGTTCCGGCAGGCGGTGAACCATCCCCCCCTTGCCGCGAGAGGGCGTTCGGGACCGGGATCGCAACCGTGGGTGAGGGTAATAATCGCCGCTGGGTGACCGAGACCGAGATGGTCTACCTCCATCATGCCTCCGATGTGGTGAAACTGGTCGGTAAAAGTCGCCGCGACCAGGGGAGGGACTGAGTTGCCGGCGGGGGGACGAGCGGCTAGGACGACGGCGAGGTGGGCTCCTCATGTGCGAAGGAACATACGAGTCCATCCCCCTCCCTCGCTCCCGGTCTCGGTCCCTATGCACGTCCCGATCCCTCCCTCCATCGTCGCGCCGTGGCGAATATGGACGTCGGTGGTCATCATAACCACGTCGCATAGGGCTCCGATGTCGCTGCCTTCGTACTCCATCACGTTCATCATAGTCCGGTCTATATAGATCCCCATTCCTGGCACCACCACGGGGCGACAGCGGGCGTTGTAAAGGCTTTGGAGGTAGACTGGCAGGTGGCCCGTTCTCTAAATCGACCCTGGGAAAACTCTTGACGATACTCCGCTTATTCTTGAACGGAAAGGGTACTTTGGAATCCCCACCGCCAAGTCCATTCGCACTAGGCAAGTCCAACTTGTCATCTTTCCTTGGTGACGCGGAAACGCCGTTGGTGGCAGAACTTTTTGCATCCTGATGACGAGAGTGTTCAGAAGCGGCGGAGGTATCCTCAACCTCGCCCTCTTCAGGCTCAGAGACGACCTCTTTGAGCGACCGCGGCTTGACGCGCCGAAGCAAACTGTTGGGTGACGGCGACCTCCGGCGTTTGCCGCTACTTGGACTCATAACTGTAGCTATATCGAGAGGCAAGACACGATGAGCCAATGTGCGCAAGGGGTCGAAGAGAGTCCTACATCGTTAGGTGACCAACAGCGATCAGCTCAACGCGCGTCGGTGGCGAGACAAGTCGCGTAGACGCGACAGGTTATTTGTAGGTGGTGCCGGGGCAGACGAGAGACCACCCAGCTGAAGAGGCCGACTCTAAGGTGCAGAGTGTCTTTGTGAGAGCGGATCCTAAAAGAGTCGGTGGTTGCGGGGTCAAAGAATACGCATCTCAAAAACATACAGCTATGTAACAAGACCATTCAACAGGATGTGGATAAAACACACAAACAGACAGACTGGTGAGGATGTAGTAAATGTGGGGGAATCGATGGAAAGTAGCCTAAATATATTGTGTGGTGGATATGTGGTCGTGGGTGGAACTGGCATGTCGTGGTATACGCAAATAATGAGATGGCAAATATAATACTGGAGTCATGACCATCAAAATTTGGCTGCGAGGCCTCGTCAAAGAACGAAACGAGTGGTTGTTGCGGACCCGACGCCCTGCGATATGTTAGAGACTGATGGAATGGGTGATGCCCATTATAATGCACATGTACATATCAGCAAGGAGCCACGCTGCGAACAGGGTCAGAAAAGGCATATCATCGGAAGAGAAGAACACCGCGTACTCAGCAACAGCTCCAACCCTGGCGCTGATCGCGCGCCTTTGCCTCTTCTTCTTCTGCCAATGGTCCCCAAGATGTGTTATGAAGCATAACGCTATCGCGCTCCCTCTCACGCTTCGCGGCGATAATCTCATGGCGACGCTCCAACAATCCTGCGATAACTGTATCGAATAGTTCCTGGATACCTAATAGGGGTATTAGTATAAACTACCAGCGAACCTCACCCATGCCAGGACACCGTACCTGAACTATCCTTGGCTGATACTTCGAACAAATGCATGTTCGTCCCAAGACCCCACTCTGCTTCTTCCTCTCCCTCAAAGCTATCCTCTTCTGCTTCCTGGGGGTCCCACTCCGGTTTCGAGGCACCTAACAAATTAGGGAACGAAAACGCGGCCATGTTGTTGGGGGGGTGGCCAGCCCCGGCCCAGCTTTTCTCCCTCTGGTGTGTCTTCGGGCGAGCGTCACGCAGCAGAACCTTGCTTGGCGTGGCATCAACCGAATGCAGTGAATTGTGGCGTGCCCCGTTCGGTCGACTTGAGGGCGGCAGTCCACCGAACCCACCCGTCGTATTAGCTCGGGAGAGGTTGGCCGCGGTAGTGGCTGCACCTGGACCACGATGGGCAGACCCAGAGGACGACTCTGAGCTGGTAGCACCGTACGACGTAATGGAGGTGAAGCGAGGCCGGATGTACGAGGCCAGACTGTGCGACGGGGTTGGTACGGGAGTTGGCGGTGGTGACGGCCTTCGAGGTGGTGGAAACCAGCGGTGCAACGCGTGTCTAGCACGATCGGGTGTGACTTGACGTTGTGTGCGTAGGTCAGCCTTGGAGCCTACGATATAGATAGCCAGCTCAGGGAAATCCGCATTCTTCCTCAGCTCTGTGGTGTGAAGTCAACGTGATGCCAGGGAGCTCCACATGAGAGCTTACCTTCCAACCACATGCGCACATCTTCGAACGACTCTAGCCGTGTGAGATCGTACATGATAATTGCGGCATTCGCACCGCGATAATAAATAGGTGCCTGATTATCGGGTCATCAATGCAAGATCGGGGGTGCAATTTTCTCGATGCTTACCATACTGCGGAACCGTTCTTGGCCTGTGGGAAATGTGACGTTAGCGTATACTCGAGCATGAGCGCAGCGGGAAGGACCGAGGTGCCAAGGGGCGTGGGCGCAATAGTCCTCCTGAGACAACCTTATTGCGAAGCACGTTGCCGTAAGGGTACATCGAGAGCCGTAAGATAACCAATTGGTGACATATCTCGGAGACATAGACAGAGGTCGTGGCTCACACGTCGATCTCAAGGAAGCATGGTACTCTCAAATGCCAATCGCGGCTTGTAGAGAGACAATTGGGAAGGCCTCAAGCGTGCGCTCATGCCATGTTCTGCGATAGAGTCGGACAAATAGAGGGTATGAAGCGCCTATCTGGTTTGCGAATTCAATCGAATACCCCACCGGATGGCCGGAAAACCCCCAGAAGGGGTAAGCGTATGACGTTGTGCAAGAAGACGGGCCGGTCTCGGAGATCCAAGTACCAGCAGGCCATCGAGGTCGTGCGGAGATACGCCCGAAATAGGAAGAAAAGCCGACCAGAAAAGCGCCACAAGCGGGGCTTGCTACAATCCGAATGCTAGGGAGGATGAAGATCTTACCAGCAGTGTCCCATATCTGTAGCTTGACACGAGTGCCCTTGAAGTCTGTCTTGTGGGTGACGAAGAACGCGCCAGTTGTCGAGGCGGTCCCAGTAGGGTTCCACTTATTTTCCGTGTAGCGGCGGACGAGGCTCGTTTTCCCGACGCCTGGTATTGAAAAAATGGTTCATTTACAATAAGCAGAGTAGCTACTGAGGGCGGTAGGCTGTTGCATACCGACAGAGCCCATAATGACGAGTTTGAAGCCATCGAGGTTACTTTGGAAGTTGTTCACGCGTTGATTGTAGCGTGGAAATGGCGCATATATGTCGCCATTGAGCAGGGTGTCGTTAGAGTCGTTACGGGCGGGCATATCCTTAGAGACGTCGAGTGGCGAGCGGCAAGCGGCGGGGAGAGGAGAGACAGCGGGGGAGAGGATGGGTATAAGACGGAAATAAACAGCTATTGCTAATCTCTTCTTCTTCGCGCTCCGCTACTGTCCAGCGTATCCTCCAAAGCTCTGGGTGGGTCCAACTTGCCTTTGATCTGGCTGGTTGAGCCCGCTGCCTTAACTCCCTGCACGCCAGCTATTCTGGCCCAGCGCCTAATACCATTACTACGCACAGAGAACCTGGAAAGTGTTCCTCTGCCCCCAATCTGACTCAGTGCAGCCAGGCCGTCTTGACACAGGCCCCCTCCCGTCGGCGCTGCTGCCGCTGATACAAGAAGGCCGGTGAGTTGCCCTCGCGGTCCCTTAGTTTCGGCCCGAAACACACTGCTCACAGCATGATCCCATCACCCTCCTCGGCTCACCTTCAATTGCCGTCAGGATCCTGGCTCGACATCAAAGGGATGGGCTTCCAGGCAGAATCTCGCAACCCAGATAACAACGCACATACTGTCTCCATAAAGGTACAAACTGGCCTCAACGCGTCCATCCCAAGTATTCAGCTGTACATGTTCGAAGTTTCCCTCACCCCGCGTCCACCAGGCGCAGCGCGCGGCCATGTATTCTGCTGGAGCATAGCGTCCTCCACGAGCTGTGCAACCCGCTCAGATCTCGCCTCTGCCTCTTCTTCCATCCTCGTAGGTGTGGAGTCAAAGCCTATCATTTCCTCGAGTGTGTCCAACTCCGCCTGTTGAGCGGCTCCGAGGAATGGTGTTCGGCAAGCAGGGCATCGCATATTCTAAGCGCGCAATATAGGTCACACTCCTCCCTTTCTTGGAATACCATATCTAAACGACTCACCCCCTCTCGCGCCCATCGCGAAATGCTACGGGCTGCAATTAGCTCCATCAGAGTCCCACGAGGAGACGTACACACCACTTTCGGCAGAAATGATGCGAGCACGTCTCCAATTTCACTACTCCGAGCAAATCAGACGAAACTGGCGTATCATTCGCAATTACCATCTCTTCTTCCGCAATCGCCGCCGCGAGCGTGTTCAGACAAACCGGACAATTATCCCCTACAACCAATGGCATCGGCTCGCTCAGTAACTGTCGAAGTGGGGTTGTGAAGGTCCGTACCAGCACGAGCGCCAAGCTGGGCTTCATTGACCGGTACGAACGTCTTGATGACCTCACGGTGAATACTAATGGATGAATGGATGCGCAGGTCCACCGCAATGAGGTAAGTCGGGCGGAAAAGTCGGCCCAGGTCCCGGCCCTCTTATACATACCGGTCAGAGTGCTCGATCAGGCCAAGGATATTAATCCGATGAGGCGCTGTATTCGGCGTTGAGTGTTCACTCATCCTCCGTAAATGGACGGAAAAGTCAGGGTTTGAGAGCCAGGGTACACGCGTCCCCGAGACGTTCGGATACGACTCGTCAAGAAAGTTGCTAAACACCGAGCGTGGTTCCGTTGACCTAGCCTTGCAGTCCGGCTTCTCATCCAAGGCACAGAGCCGGGTTTAAGATTGTCGGGGACCCAAGACGATATCGGTTGCGGCGGCGTAGGAGATGGACCCCTGTCTACGTAACGCACTATCTCGGGTTTTAGCTGGTCCAATTGTGTCACCCCGAGCAGGTGGACACCCGTCTCCACTTCCTCGCGCATTACTGCGGGCATTCCCATCAATATTGGAAATAATGCCACCCTCCATGCGCCTTCCTCACCCCAGGTGTCATTGGTGTACGGGACTAGCCCGACGGCGCGCGCGCAGAGGGTTGTCAGTACATCCATTACCCGGCGTACGACCATTCCACTCAAAACTTCTTCAAAACCTACATTACAGTGTTCCTCACAAGCCGTGCATGACACTCCATTTTGGTCGAAGCTTCGGGACAGTTATCTAGGCTCCACGCGAGCGCGGGCAGGTAGGTCTTTGGTTTGACAGCAAGCGATAACTATGGTACAGCGTGGTTAATTAGCAACAGCGTCTCTTGGGGTAGCAGTAGAGATTATGGACACGTGACCCAGAATACAGAGTCAAGGGGTGAAGAAATGAACATCCATCCGTCTTGGAATAACTACGGTGTTGTTCGCTGTCCTGAGTTCCTCTTGCCATTCCGCCCTTGCATTGATCCGTTGCCTGAGATGTGTCTCCATCCGAGGTATGTATCGTATGACAAACTGTGCACTTTTGTCTGCCCACTCAGGTGCAACTCAAGGCTATATAAGCCCCAAGCCAGAAGTGAACTCTGCGGTCGCTGATGGAGGACCCCACGAAGATAGCGGTAATCAAAACCAGTGCCCGACATGACGTGTGGACTGGATGAGTTCTTTCTATACTTGCAGCATTTTGTCAGCGCTCTGGTCATAATAGCACCAGGAAAAAGCTGCAATTGAAGCCGAATGAACGTGATACCGTCTTGACTATACCAGAGGTTAGGGCAAGTCTCGAGAAACCAGAGAAAACCGTAAGATGGACGGGGCCAAAGCATTGCTATGCGACGGCTTTGTTGGCTGCTAGCTGTATGGCTAGTAGATCAGGATCCGTGGCCAGTACTTTGGTGAAAGCCGAGGAGATTGGGAGGTCATGAATTGAACCACACATGTCCCTTGAATTGAGGTGATCAGGATCCAGACACTAGTGCGAAAGCGAAAATCAACACGTACACGTCTCAAAGTTTCATAAGCTTGGGATTATAGTCTGAATGATAGAAGACCTCATGGAACAACAAGCTGGTTCGCCCTTTGATATTGAGGCTTTCGGGCAAATCACGTTCTCTCGCCTCTTGGGAGCTTCGCCGGTTTTCATAGATGAAGTGTACAGCCTTTACGAGCGAGTTCGCGACCGATTTGGGTGTATCGCGTGTGTGCAAGTATTTCTCTAAGATCCCTTGTGTTGTGCTGGTGATGCTTATGCAGCTGCAAGAGGAAAATATAATGAAATATAGGTAAAATAGCCCTGGTGAGAAGCACCATGAGTCCAGCCATTGCAGTAGTGTCTGTCCACTGAGCGGACCACACACACCCCGAGCGCTGGGTTCGTGAGGAGCAGTGAGCAGTGTGTCAAATCACAGATTTGGTGTTAATTCGGTGTCCAATTTCTGATAAAAGGGTACACAGGCATTGCAGGAGAACTGAGCAGATCAGCTCCGTTTGGTAGCTGCAAGGTCGGAAAGGTGGCATTATTAAGTATATCGTGTATATCTGGGTCAATACCCATTTCTGGTTTGTCCGATAGGGGGGTGTCAAAGGCATGGCCAAACAATGTGACATCGGGAAACGGAGAAAACATCGTTCGTCGCTAAAAGGGCGACTAAGGATGGAAATATGACGACTTGTAGCCAAAGTTGTGGACTCCACTGGGGGAAAGGTGGTTTGTAGTCGGGCAGCTCACTACCGGTCGGAGTGCTCGATCAAGGCAGGAATAATAAAGCGACGAGGATGCGGTACCGAGTTTCACTCACCTTCCGTGGATGGATCAGAGGGGTCACGGTCTGAGAGCAAAGTACGTCCCTGGGACGTCCGAATATGATTTGTCAGACAAAACACTAAATACTGACGCATAGTTCTGCTGATCTGTACTTTTGCCATGAAGAAGTCCGGCTTTTCATCCAAGACGCAGAGACGGGGTTAAGCTCGTCGGGGACCCGGACCGAAGACGAAGTTTGGTTGCGGTGGCGTAGGAGATGGATCTCTGTCTACATACCGCACCATCTCGGGTTTCAGCTGGTCCAACCGCGTCACCCCGAGTAGGCGCATACCCGTCTCCACTTCCTCGCGCATTACTGTGGGCATTCCTCAGATGAAAGGTACCGACGACGTGTGAGGATGACTCACTCTGTACCACCCTCCGTGCGCCTTCCTCACCCCAGACACCATTGGCGTACAAGAACGGTCGGCCTAGTCCGACCGCTCGCGCACCCAGGCAAAGGGCTTTCAGCACATCCGTCCCTCGGCGTACACCTCCATCGATGAGCACGTGGAAGTCATCCCGTTCTAATAAATCGGGTCTTCGTTCCCGCAGTTCTTGGAGAATCGTCATTGGTGCAGGTGAGCTGTCTACGAATCAGTGGACCTTAACGAGAGAAAATAATTGACCAACAAGTCCAATTGTCTGCCCCCATGGTTTGATAGTACGATTCCTTGCACGCCATGATTGAACGCTCTCTCTGCGTCCTGGAAAGAATCAACGGCTGTCCTATAGCATGGGATGCGGTCTCGTACTTCTACAGATTGAATCCCCTTGATCACCAGTGGCAGCTTTGTGATCCCCTGTATCCACGGTATATCGGCCCCTGTTCCGATTAATGAGTACTTTAAAAAAAATTGGGAAAACGACTAACGCACAACACACGTCCGGGTCCTGATACCCTGCAATAGCTACACCAACACCGGCGCCGGCTCTATCCGTCCCATTCTGTGCCGGACCCTACAAAGAAAGCGGAAGCGATCAGCTTTTTCCCACAAGCTCGGAAAACCACGGACTTCGAAATCTCCCTTGACTCTCTGGTCCCTCTCCCTCTTCCCGGGAACAGCAGCGTCAACGGTCAAAAGCACCGCATCAAATCCGCTCTTCTCGACTTTGCGCAACATGGCCTCGCTCGCCTCTCGATTGCGGTTCATGTAAAATTGGAAGAAAAGGGGCTGCTTTGTAGAAGACCTAGCGGCCATGATTTCCTCGATGGAGCACGATGCATTGTTCGAGATGGCTTGGATGATCCCCTCCGCCGCACAGGCGCGCACGATATTTACCTCACCGCCTGGGTGGCCGAGACGCGCGAGGGCTGTCGGCGCGACGAAGATGGGAAGCGAGCAAGGGAAGGAGAGGATCGTCGTGTCGGTAGAGATTTTGGAGACTTTGTTTAGTCTATGGACATGACGGATCGATCAGTACACGTTAGTAGGCTAAAATAAGACGCTCACACCCGGGGCCTAAACCAGAACCGCTTATAGGCAGACCTGTTTTCTTGGTTTGCTGTCGATGGATACGGTCAGATTGCGAACATACGACGAAATTAAAGGGTTCGATACTCTGTTCGTCGTCTCCTGCTGACGAATAGTAAGCCCAGGCGGTTGCAGTTAAGACTTGATAAGCCAGGGCCTCGATATCATCGAGGTTGAGAGCGGCGTGGGGGTGCGGGAGGGCTGCCCGTGCAGCGGCAATGTGTCTCTCCTCGGCTGTGGCTTCGGCTGTGACTGCAAGCCAAGGAACGGTGTCAGGGTCCACCGGCCCGATTAAGGCCTCCGGCGGGAGTGTATCGAGAACGGTTAGGGCGTGTATTGGGTTGAATGTGAGACTGGATGGCACGATCCGAGAAGCAGCGGAAATGAAACAAAAAAGAAAATACGATTAGGGACGAGGCGTCTAAGTGTATACACGAGAATAAACATGACGATGACGTACGTAGCATCCGTTCCTGCCGCTTTCAGGATCGCGTCTCTGCCGCCAGGGTGATTGTCGATGAACGAGGTCACGTCGTAGACGTTTCCTGAGATGACGACCCAGCAACTTCCGACGGTATTGTGTTTCTGGACCTCCGAATACGGTATCAGATTGCCCTCGTCCACCGTCTTCGCGAGTCGAAAATATTGCGAGGCTTCCCCGGTGGGTACGGACACGTTTTCGTTGTTGTATTTGGGCCGTATAACGGAGTAAGTAGCCTATCAAACACCGTCAGGCCTCTCGGGGGTCAGCAAGGCGTTTAGCCCAAAGATTCCTCACCAACGCAAAAGTTACACCTCCGCCCAAAGCCAATGCTGTCGTCTTCGTTTTCTCACTGCCAATCGTGCCAGCAACACTGCTCCTGTCACTGAGTAACGACGGCTTTCTCGCGGGCGCCCGCAGAGCGTGAGCGAGCCTCGGCCACGAGGACCCCAACCGCCAACTTGATGGAATGCGGGCTCTCCACATTATATGCTGAAGAAATTCGTCAACGTGAGACGCGCTTTTTAAAAGGGGGTGGCTGCGTGGGTCAGATCCGGACTGAGACTGAACCAAGTCCGGGCTCCCGTTGCCTTATGGGTCCGCGCGGGCAAGGGTTAAGAGGTGGATCACCGGGACGAACGCGGAAATCGGTTTTCATTCGTCCCTCTATTTCCGCGGGTTATCCCGATTCACGCCGTGTCCTCGCGGCAAACCGATGACGCGAAGCAAAATCTTTTGGTTGCTAGAGGGGTGAATGGGAGGGGCATGTGCTTTATCTTAGTACTTATTCGTGGCGTAGAAAGGGAAGATACATATTACTCAAAGAAGGTACCTGAACCCCGTCGCTCCGTCGACCACGGGCACAGCTTGCCTCTCCTGCCGTTCGTGTGGCACGCCTCCACCCTGGGTCAGCGCTTTCTGCTCCTCGGCGGCGAACTTTAGGTTTTCTCTCCGCAGGTATTCGCGGAAGAGGAATGTCATCACGATTCCAAGTCCAAAGCAGGAGAGAGTTATGCCGTAAGAGTACCGGTAAGTTGGTCCCCACACCGATGGCCAGACATACGAACCGGCAATGCTGCCGAACTGTGAGAAAGCGTTGATAAACGCGAAGGCTACTGCTCGCTTTGAAGGTGGTCTCGGTATCGATGTCGACATCCATGCGAAGAAGACAATAAACCCGGCATATGATTGTGCGGCCAGGAACCTAACGGGCACATTAGACGAGAACTCGTGAAAGAGCGGCATACTCACAGGGCGATGTAACGGCCGGCAGTGTTCATCGTGTTCAGGGAAATAATAAAGCCCACGATCCCAATCGCGAACGGAATTATGATATGGAATGCACGTTCGCCAGTTTTGTCGGAATGCCTCGCTACAATGAAAGCGATTGTCGTTGCGAATGCCCATGGGGGCGCACAAAGAAGTAGTGTGACGGTACGAGAGTATCCCATCGTAGCTGTCAGCGTTGGGAAGTATGCGTTAAAACTCAGCCCGGTGACATAGCAAGTCAACGCGAGAGCTAAAGAGTGTCAGCACGGGATCCCATTTGAGATAGTTGTCACATACATAGCCACCATGTTTTCCAATCACCAATTGCCATCCAGAACCCTCGCCAAACGGGCCCGTGCTTGTCTTCCTGTCGTCGAAGAGTGAGCAAGGATGATTTCGTGAGCCAGTCGCGGCCGCTAACCTCGTCAACAACGCCCGCATCCTCTTCCATACGGAGCTCTGCCAACCGCCTCTCCATGGGGGTGAGCCATTTGGTAGTCGCAGGGAAGTCGGGAAGCACGAACATGGCGACGATCGCGACGGCGACGGTGGTCGCACCTTCGATGTAGAAAAGCCAACGCCATGCAGCCTGGCCGAGTGTCCCTTCCATTCCGTCGAGAATACCCGCCGCAAGCAGACCCCCGAAGGCGTTCGAGATGAGACCTCCACAGAAGAGGACTGCAGTACGAAGACCGAGTTCTTTGCGAGTGTACCTAATGTAAATCTGTTAGTCATACGAAGGCGGTTGGACGAGAGTACGGGAATATATACCATTTGGAAAGAAGGAAGAGGGCCCCCGGAAAAAATGCTGCTTCGACGAAGCCAAGGAAGAAGCGGGTCAGGAGCGCGCCGGTGAAATCGTGTGTAATACCAGTCAAGCAGCTCCGGATGATATTCAGTTCCCGCAGACATCGGGAGAAACGAATGCCACTCACCTGATCACACCCCAGACCGCCATACACGCTGGTATATAGAGAGAGGGGCGACCGATATGGTTCAGGAAGATATTGGAAGGTACTTGCATAGTGATATATCCGACGTAGAGGATAGAAAGCAAAGTGGCGAACTGGGTGCCATGCAATTTCAAGTCTTCCTCGAACCCACGAAGCCTGGCTGCGGCGGCATTATTCCGGTCAATCTATGACCGAGTTAGTGAGTTTGCTCGTCAATTCTGAGCACTCCCCGGTTGCCTCCGAACCGCAGGACCACGTCAAGTGGATGGACGAACTCACGTAGTTAAGAGTGTATATAATGAATAAAATGCTCATTCTTGCGTCGACCTTCCGGAGTAGTTGCTTTTCAAGTAGTTTTCTCTCCTCTGGGCCTCCAAACTCTGTGTCATAATCGTCAATGTTTGGAGGGTTGCTCCCGGCGTGTTCGAAGTGGGCGCCGCCAGTATCTGCATCAAACTTCATCGTGAATTATAGCGTCAAGCTAGGGATCGAGGAAATTGGGGAGAATGGACCGCAAGCAGAACCCACCAAAAGAGGATGGCATTCTTCTTCTGCCTCGCCCTGTCCTCGCGTCATTTCTCTTACGTGTCTCTCTTTGATCGGTACTAGTCGAGCCAGGTTAGAGAAACAAATATACTACCCGAGCGCTGCAGGGTCCAAGTGGTCAACACCGGAATGGACAAGGTCTGTGCGCTAAAGCAGTTGCTTTGGGAATCAAACTCGTTTTTGTGAACTTTTGGTACCTTACACTTCTCTGGTGATATAAGTCAGGGAGGACTGACGCGGTTGCCGGGACACCATCAAGCACTTAGTTTGCTTGTTGACGGAGGGAGTCCTGCACAAGCCATAAACCGATACGGGCATTAAGGTTCCAGGACAACGAGTGATGCGTACATTGTTGACATAGGATGTAGCCGCCGAGTGCTAGCCGAGGTCCATGCTTGCAGTGGACGGAACAGCAAGGTTCGCTGAGACGCTCAGATGCCAAATCAACCGTGACCACACCGACATAGGATGCTGCACTAAACCAGCACCCAAGCGAAGGAGGGGATGTCCATCAGTGGTATGGAGGGAGGAACGGAGCCAAGCAGAATCACCCACAGGCACGCACATCAAACTATGGGGGGTGCCAACAGCAGGGGGTTCGCGGTGTTGAAAATAGAGGCAGGCAAGCTCATTGGAGAGATGAGGGTCGCCACCAACGAACAATATCCAAGCGAGGTACTTTAGCATTGGGAAAATACTTGACATACGGCATTAAAGGTCGCCGCTGATACCTCTGATGCTCCACACAATCGAACAGCGACCCAAACTACAGTGCC
>Ga0307513_10001816_pt1 | contig 30271 bp, 31 predicted proteins | sample 15_EM_MG_FD_202174 | JGI IMG/M metagenome (GOLD analysis project Ga0307513, IMG submission 202174) | Populus trichocarpa ectomycorrhiza microbial communities from riparian zone in the Pacific Northwest, United States - 15_EM | ecosystem: Host-associated > Plants > Roots > Unclassified | place... | reverse complement strand
CCTATGAGATATACTGTCCCCGGCGAGGGCGCGACTCACTCAATCATGGAAGCAATTTCAATTTTGGAGGACCCACGTACAGCTACGACCAACGCGGTCACATCCGCTTCCCAACCGATAGCAGCTCCGACGACCAGCAAAGAAGAGCAGACACCCAGCCCGAACCAAAGTAATAAGAAGGCTGGTGTCATTGTGGTGGGGGCACTCGTGGGACTTGCTGCACTCTTTGGCGGACTCTCGCTGTATGTCCGCCGACGGCGATCGAAGATCGATGCTGAAAGGTCGGTAAGGTCATACCATACCCTCGATGGGGGAGAGGGGCCTCCTCGAATTGGCATGTTTGAGGCAAGCATTGCGAGGGCGCGCTATGGAGATGTCGAAGCTCCCACATTACCACTGGGTGGCCAGACTCAAGCCATACCACCTATGGAGAAAGCGGCCTTGGTTGAAGGTGTCGCAGTATCGCGGCAAAGTCTAAGAGAAACCCGCCGAGCTCGCCCTCCAGACTTGACGCTTTCCGAGTCGCGACCACAAACGCGGACTGAAACATCTAGTCTGGCTATCACCACTCCTCACCAACGAACGAAGAAACGAGCGTTATTGGAGTCAATGGTGCTTCCCAAGACCGCTCTACCTCCGTATCCTGGTTCACCACACACAAGATACTAAGCCAACAAATCAAATCTACCTATCGCGGCACAACGCCGATTTCAATGCAACCTCACACCCTTCGCTCGGTTTTGCGAATAACACTATTTCTTGTTGTATCAGCACCAGAGGCTTGGAGCCAGTCACATCTGATATGAGCAAATGAAGTTATGCATGACTGATCCCACTGTTTATATGGACACTAGGTGCTTCGAAAGACGAACACTCTTGTCTGGTTTTGCGCCCTGTGAGCGGCCTCAATATGCAGATACTGTCCCTCACAAAATGTATAGCCTATCTGCCACTGTTCCCTGCTCTATATCGGTTGTTTTAGTGTGGGAGCAGGGAGTGCTGAGAGGTCGACATATAACACCTCGAAGAAGCATCTGACCACACAAACTGAATAGGGTTTGTCAATCAACAGTTTCATCAGTTTCATAACACGGTGATGCGGTGGAAACCTTGGCGCTTCATACCCCGGATGTATAAGGCAGACTGTTGACAGATTAGCGCGGTGACGGTCAATTCTCTTGAGATTACGTCTATAAATAGTCTAGTATTGTCTCAACGATAATGTTCATATCTCCAGCACATTTCTTTCCGGTTCCATAATATCGTCGAGAACCTCGTTGCTCAGTTACGCAATGATGGTTACCTGCCAGAGCTACTAGCTATTCCCATTTATCATCGCGTACAGGGCCCAGAGTCACAGAGAGAGCCTCCGTCATTACCTACCAGTAGTTCCTTCCCTTCGTATGCAGCTATCCAACCCAGCTTGGTGCTCGGCCTCCCAAGGTTGTGGGAATTCTTCATAGCCTTTAGGCGCATCCAGTTGAACACCGCCCTGGGGGTGCATACCTTCGAGAGAGCCTGGAAGTGCGTACGCTCCCACGGACGCTATTCGATGGCCGGTGGACCCAGGATCCTACTACCGTAGAAATAAGGTAGAGCTATGTTTCTCACCGGGGAGATAGCCTGTGTACTGTATTTCGTCGTGGCAACTCCCTCGCCAGACAGTCACTGAATGGAATATATATTGAAATATCAAGCTATAGTATGAAATATCATAATACATGGTAATTTCGGATCCCCATGTAGGAGAGCATGTTGTTGATAAAGGGAGTGAGGAGGTTCGGATTTGGTGATACAGCTTCGTGGTAAGGTAGCGTAAGGGAGTGGATAGGTTCCGAGTAAAGGTGGATACCTTTATCTTTTAGGTATGACTATTTCCCTCGCTAGCATCCAGCCGCCTCTCTATGAGCTGGACGACATAAGGGCCGTGCACGGGGATGAAATGAGTTCCCTGGAATCCCTCTGATATGCGACTTTGGGGCGATTCGGCCAGGTGGTCGAGGTATCATTCCAAACAGCAAAATGCTCGTGTCCGAGCATGCTTGCGGTCCGACTGTAGTCGAATGCAAAACCGCCAGCGTAGAAGATCTCGATGACAGTGGAGAATGAGGTTGGGGGCTGAACCACCAGGTGTATGAGGCCGTTCCCATGCACGCCAACGAGGACCTGTGTTCAAGTTCAGTCCAGCTGGGAACCAATGACGCCGGAGAAAAGACATACCGTAGTGTCCGCTATTAGTGCTAATTGCTGCTCTTTCGTTATCTCCTGAACCTTGATGTGGCTGAACCTCCATCCCCGTCTTTTGGCAAGCTCGCCCAGAGCAGCGACCAGCTGATCGTGATCAGCAGGGATTAAACTCCTTCGGCCTCCTTGTCGACTGACATAGGTTATGACGTGCGGGGCAATGTATTTGGGACGCAGAGGGATGTCAATAATGTCCTTTGACACTCCAGCGAACTGCGGATGGGCTCCCACCACCATTTGCTCGCGTTATCCTTCACAACTTCCCAAGCTTCGGCAGCGGTCCGTTGGTTTTGTGAACCGCATATTTGACCACGGAAAACCGCGGATCGGTCGGCAAGAAGGACCGTTTCAAAACGCTAGGCCTTATCCTGGTTGCGCGTCATGAAGACGCGATCGCCCCAGTCTCAAGCGTGGTCGATGTGAAAGCAGCTTTCATGAGGAACGTGTTGAAGTTTGACGAATCACGGTATTCGCAGCGAATGAACATAGCTCTGGTGGGGGAAGCGGCAGTGGTCACTCCTGTCGAAGTAATGGATCCATTGTGTTCGCATAGATTGCCCAAGTGCCCAGTAGGAGCTCAGCAGCAAAGTCTGAAAAAGAGTCAGTTGGGAAGGACAGAGGCGATATAACTCACGACAATAATGACTGAGGAATTGGGGTGGGTCGTTGTACAGCTACCACCGATTGTAATGAGTCTCAGGAGGAAGATGCACGCTAAGATGGGTGCCCACAGAGGTCCCGCTCACGGTGTATATATCCTCTCCCCATCGAGAGGCCGCCTCTATGGGAGTGATGAACGCTATGTCCTGGTCGGTCGGTTCGCGCTCCTTGACGCTCTCCTCGGTTGCATATCCGGGTAGACCGGAGCCATCATGCGTACCAATGGCCACCGGTCCACTGCAGCAAAGTCGCTCTCCTCATCGTTCAGTGGATCATCGCGAACGATGTACAGCGTCCCATTGGACATATGAAGGTTTCAAAAGATGATCCATCCAGGGGCATGCGCGAGAATCTTCGTCTTGGACTCCTGTTCCCAATCGTGACGAGTTGAGTTACCAGAGAGCGAGTGTCGATCCAGTACGGATTCATTTGAAGCCTTCCAGAAGATTGGTATATAGGAGCTGATAAGATGAGGTCGTATGCGGCGGGGGGAACGGATTTGAGAGCGAGTCTTGTTCTTGGTCAACAACAGCAAGACCGAGAAATGCGTAGTTAAATAATTTGGGTGCCATTGTTCTCGATCTCCTCCTCGCGTCGACGGTCGACGTCGCGGGGTAAAGTACAACACGACTCAGCCCAAAGGTACAAACCCGACACGATGACCAAATTTCATCTCCGAGTTCTAGGCCGAAACATTTCAGCTCAGCGGTGGTGGGCTTATAACGTGTGTATATATCTACCAGTATCATCTAGGCAGTCAAACTACACAGTACATAGACGCAGAGATATACCCATTGGGCGGTGGTTCAGCCGCTCAGCGACGCGAGATGAGTCCTGAGCAGTAGGTGTAGAACCAAGAGGTGCCAACCAAGATGCAAGAAAAAAGTAAGTACGGGTGGCAGTGTGCGGGCATCACCGTTTGAGTAGCGCATCCGAGCGACCCCTCTCCCCAGCTCGCAAGATGTAGGATGTAGAATGTAGTCGTTAGAGAGCTCAGACCTGCCCTTTGATGCCAACCTTGGTGTATTTGGCGGCCTGTGCCTGCACAACCCCGGCAAGTGCTGATTTCAAATCGACGATGAATTCTCTTTCGGGAGCATTCGGATTCGTGAAGATACTTGCAGAGTGCTCGGTAAGGAACTTGATTAGTCTCGGCAGCTCATTATCTTCGTAGCCGAGCTCTTTCAGAAGATAGCTAACGGGTAGTGTTTTGTACCTAAAAGGTGTCCGTATGTGATCAGGATTTGTTCGAGGTTGAGGACGTACGCTCTGCCCATTGTGACCAGCGCGGCACATCGTTCTCGGTCCGCATAATGATCCATGATATAACCACCCATATTGGGAGCTTTCGCATACAATACGAAGAATTTGTGGTAGTTACCGGTTGCCATGGCCATTTGGACCGCAATGGCGTGTCTCACTTCCAGAGTTGCCTTTTCCTGTGGTGTTAGTTCGCTTACAAGTATATTCAATTCTACCGCATGAATCAGCACAGTATGGCAGGTATGGGGGTGAAAAAAAGCGAAGAAATACCAGCACGATTTCTCCCATGCAGCATGTAGAGGATGCGATACGCGAGGAATTCGTTATTTTTTCCATGTAAGCCGTGTCCATATAAGTGACGGAGAGTAGCTTGGCATGCATTGAACTCAACGAGATCGGACTGAGGAAGATTAGCAATACCCTATTTCACGGTCAACCTCCTGGAAACGAACCGATTCCAGGGCAATACGGGCATGGACCTCATAGACGGACACGGTGAAGTCGTTCTTGATACGTTGTACCTGTTGGTTGTGAGACATCGACCAGAATTGATTCGGGAGTACTCACTGTCAAATCCTGCCTCAAACTCTTGAACTGATCACAGATCCAGGGGTAGTTTGATTCGTTACGCCAACGACGCTTGAGTTCGGTGAAGGTTTCTTGCAAAACGGGGAGTGGCCTAATGTCTTTGGGGTCTGGTTCAGAAGTCAAACGGAGGTAGTTCTTGAAGAGCGCAGTCGAGCGCCCGACGATAGTATATCGGTCCCAATCAATAACATTCTATCGGGGCATTCAAAGGGAGTTAGGAGGACTGAATAGGCAAGCGACAGATTCGAGTGCTGAAAGTCGTCGCTCTCTGGGCCGACTCTAAGAGTAGCTGCCAGCTTGGAGTAACGCAGAAACCAAAGACTTACCGGATCATGCACAGGCTCTGGCTCCGAGACCGCCCACGGCTTTTTTTGTTGGACGCCAGCGCCCAAACGCCGTGCAAGGGAATTCGGTTGCCATTGGGTTGCAGAGCCGTTGGTCGCAAATCCACTTTGCCGAGCTATTTCGAGCTGGTGTTCCCGAGCAAAACGCTCTTCCCGGCGTCGGACCGCATCACCTTGCTGTTGCTGCTGAAACACGTTGTAACTCGCATTCGGCTTAGCAGCTGTATTCGATTTAGTGTTGTTGAACTGGAACCTTTTGTTAGAACCAAAGGTCGAGGGCGTATCGTCTTGCCTAATTGGCGTGGAAGCTGGTCATCAGCAACCGAGTAATCGGACCAACGGCCAAGAGAATACCCACGCTTTCCGTTTTCCCAGAGGAGATGGAAAAGTAGTTAGACTAGGTGTAACAAGACTATGGACGACAAGAATCAGGTGAGGGAAGAGCGCAGATGTGGACGGCGGACTTGCCTTTGGAGCTTATAGTTGGCCCAATCGATCGTGTTGAGGGTTTGATCCTGATATGCCTTTGAAATAACAGCGCGCATTTCTGTTAGCACAGCGCTTTTGTTGGCTTCTGTTGAGCGAGCGAGATTATCTTTCACCCATTGGCTGAGGGAAAGCTGTGTGTGAGCGGGTGCCAGAGGAGCTGGCGATAACTGACTGGACCGCTTGTGGTAGCGAAGAGGTAGCCATTGGAAACGAATTTGGGACTTCAGGCAGTGAGCGTCAGAGGCACGGATATGGAAAGGTCCAAGAAGGGAAGTAGCTCCGTTTTTGTTTGGCTATTTGTTTACAAAGGTCCTTTACGCCCCCTTGCCCTCCTCTCCTTATTAATATTCTCTAATTCCTCCACTAATGCCGCCGGCGCGTTCAACCGGCAAGGTCTTTACAGACCGTCCTGCGTCCGCCACCTCTTTTACCAGCCAGTCTGGCTCTTCCGCCACAAGCACTGATACAGAGGCCTCCCCTTCCAACCCAGAGGCGGCATTGCTTGCCCAAAAGCGTCGCAGGTCTCGTAAAAAGATCACAGACGCCCAGCTTGCTGCCCTTGAAGCAGCATTTGTCAAGAACTCCCACCCGTCTGTCCAAGAACGAGAAACTTTGGGCGACACAATAGGGATGTGAGTCTTGCCAATTGCCTGTCTTGCTAGCCTCTCCGGTGTCCACTGGTGGTGTGGTCTCGTCATTAGTGGGCTCTGTGCTGACTCCGCGCGTCGCGCTATTTCCAGGGATGGCCGGTCCGTCACAACCTGGTTCCAAAATCGGCGTCAGACGATCAGAAAAAATGCCATCCACGAAGCTGTGAATAGTGAGAATAATATACTCACCAGCATTGACGACGCGCTCCGGATGGCCGAGTCACCCGACTCGTTACACTCGCTTGGTTCACTTCCACCACAGAGCCCAGTGCAAAAAGAGTTGCTTGACGTCCAAAGTCACGGTAACCCCCCCTTCTCGTCCGTTCTTGCTGTTCCTAGTAATCGAGCACCTTTCACGCCTGCGGCTGCAAGTCCGCTTCGTACGTCGTCCAGCCCTGCAAATATTTCATCACAAGTACCCACTGACCCTGATGATGATACCCTGGTTGCTGCCATGGCGTTGGCCCAGCTTGCGCATACTTATTCTTCCTAGTCAGTATCCAGAGTCTTGCAAGCCGCGCTAATCTCGCCTTGGACTGGAATATTGTTGTGCGAATTCTGGTCCTTGTACCATACTACAGTCCCTTGTTTTCCGGATCATACTAATTTCTCGATTCATAATAGTGTTCGCCGCGATCCTGACTTGTAATACAGTTTGGAGCATTTATTGAGACTTGGTATATATTATATTTATGTTGAGATGGTCGATGCAGGGCGGATTTGCGTGTGTGAGATGATTGGGGATGGAAGGCCGTCGGACGCTTGACTGGGTATGGACTTGTTAAAACGGCTGGAAGACCACAGGAGATACGCCGCTTGTTTCTTTGGCGCAAAAAATGGTATTAGAACGCCAGAGAGTCGCAGAGACGGTTTGGCAGATCCAAGTGGATCGTCGGCATGATGACGGCCCAGGATGTCCAATACTTGTCCACCATTTCGCTTCGAAACCGTAGAGAGTCCCGCGAGCGTTGAGATGGAGTTCGACGGCGACGTGGAGGTTCAAGCCGAATGCGCCTTTGTCCTATCATCAACTCCCTCTCAGTTTCGCAGCCCAACCCTCCAGATACAGAAGAAGCTCGCGGCATTATTCTGGGAAAATTAGAGCTGACAGGAACTCGTGACGATGCTCTACATAATATCGGGCTTTCTCTCAAAGACCATTCCTTCTAAACATTACCTGCCCATAGCCTTTTCTATCTTCGTAATCATTCTGGCACATGGGTGGTCCGCGGGAAGAAAAACTAGGAGAGATAGAGATCTCCACGGACGCGTAATCCTCCTGACAGTAAATAATACTCGCCAGCAGGTCAGGTTTTAGATGAGCGACTGATATTTGATTATCCTATAGGGGGCATATACACCTATAGGACTTACTCTACTTACCTCACTGGCCCAACGAGGCGCCCAGGTCATCGCCATCGTTCCCTCACTTGGAGACCCTGCACTCCTCTCCATCATAGACCTCATACGCCATACACACAAGAACGACCTCATTTATGCAGAAGCATGCGACCTTTCTTCGCCGGGGTCTATTAAAGACTTCTGCGCACAACTCCTCAAGTCGACCGGAGGCGGAGTGGCAGGTGAATTCCGTCTGGATGCCATAATATTTGCGCACGAATATGGACACACAGGCGGATGGAGGTACAAGAACCGGAAAGAAGAGACCCGTAGGAGAGAAGAAGGCCTTCTTGCGACGTTCTGCTTCACTACTCTTCTGCTCCCAGTCCTCCTTACTGCGCCTTCTGACCGAGACATAAGAATCATCAATCTCGTCAACCCGTTCTATAGTGCCGCGGTCCCGCGATTTGACCCCTCTAAGCCGACCCAACAACCAGACGCGACCACTTCGATATGGAGGGAAGAAGGACGGCGGTCCTTACGTTCCATTCTGTTCATTCGACACCTTCAGAGAGTTCTGGATGCCCTCCCGGAAGGTGTAAAAACGGTCCCAGTTGTCAGTGGAGAGAAGGCTACGACCCGTTCGCGGAAGAAAATTTCGAATATCGTGGCGGTAACGGCGTCACCTGGAATCAGTAGAGCAGATACAATTGCTCCCTTTTGGCGTGCAGATGCAAGCTTGCCCTCGTTTTCGATTGTTGGATCGATAATGTATGCCGAATTTCCTGAAGTGGAGGGAATGGGTACTAAAATCCTCATAGATATATCTGCCTCCTTCCTCTCTTATGGTTGTTTACCAAGTCAGCGTCAGCCGCTATGCAGACTGCCTTGCATACGCTGTTCCTTCCGACCTCATGGAGAGCTACAACACCTGCCACTGCTCCGGTCGATGGAACGCGGCCAAAGCCAGCTCCAAAGGAGGATGACAGCGTAGAAGAGTATATCCAAGGCGGTCAACTGTACGCGGAATGCAAGGTCATCCCACTCCCAGAGCAAGGGGAGCATGCGTTGGGAGGTGAGAAAGTTGGAAGGACGGTATGGGAAGGTCTGGAGAGTGGACTTGAGGCATGGAAGAAGGAGGAGGAGCGACGAAAGGCGCAGGAGGCGAAGGAAAGCTAGAAGTCTGGTTCTGGGTCGAAAAGGTGAACACTCGTTATGCAAGTTGGTGTGTGTGTAAGTATTCCATTCGTCATGATTATATCTATCACCTACCTAATACTGGGGACAGAATGGAATACTTGGCACAACCGCTGGCGTAATTATGGTCTTTCGACCTATCACCTGAACGGACTTGCGACAGGTCCATGTACACCTTGGACCCCACCATATCCTCGCACGTTCCAATGTCCTTGATACCCTAGCAAGCCACTAGGTGTAACTTTAACGGAACAATTTATTTAGTTCGGGATCGACATTTCGAAGCAGAGGAAGCCTGTCTTCCGCGTCGCTCCTCATGAGCTGCCAAAGTATCCAACAATCCGATTTATAATCTTCCGGTAATATCCTTGTTTCCACGAATACTAACTGCTGGCGCATACTGTGTTTAATTCTGATGTCGAGCAGCCAATATTGCGGTTCTGCATTACGGCAGCCCGCTGTCCCGTCAGAATACATGTCATATCCTCCGGTTGTGCACGATGATGACTCTAAAACGATCAGCCATGTCAATCGTTCCCGAGGTGAGGGTTTTGCTCCTGGACATCGGGTTTCCCCCAAAGTCTGGCACACTCGTCTGTGGCTTCCATTAAACATTAGGTCTCATCGGACATCGGAACCCGATCTAGTAAAGTTTCTGATCTAAGTCCAGCCTCGCAAGAACGGTTCAGTAAGCCACGCATGGCGATAGCCAAGGATCGACTTTAACACACGGCAAAACAACACGGGCCCGTTGCTGATACCTCACTTCGATCTAGAGAACTATAAGTACATCCAAGTTTGTTTGCCCTTCTCTCTTCTCTCTCACTCTCACTCCATCGCAGCCTCAGCGCGAGCTCTTCCTAGCAGAGCCGGTGACGACCCAACCCATCCGGTCGAGTGTCCGTCTGCAGCTTCTCCCGCACCCGTGACTATTCTAGCAGCCATCGGTGTGAATCAACACATCGTGAAGAAGGTCACGACACGACAGGGGTGGCTTGGGAATTACTATCTTGGATGGCTATGCACCTCCACATTTCCGTGTGGTAGCGCGTCGCGGAAGAAACTACCTCCGTCGATAGCGATATTCCGATGCTCCTTGCGCTTGTTTACGGGTTCCAACACTCACTTGCTATGCTTACTGGGCTAATCACTCCCCCAATTATTTTCTCTAGGTGTGTTGTAATTTAGCACCAGACAAGTACCCACTGCAGCCTGATTCTGCTACGTCTTCCTACTTGATTTCAGCAAGTTTGGTTACATGCGGTGCGTACTACACTCTACAGTACTGTCATAAACCTGACCTCGAGACGGTAGGCGCTCTTCAAGTGTCACAGGTTCACCCGGTCGGTACTACTGGAGCACTGGACTAATCACTGTTAGTTCTACCTCCTTATCCAGCATATCCAAGTTACTAATACCGTTTTGACTAGCTCGTCGGGACATCATTCGCTACCTTGTCCACTGCATTCACAGTAAGTTCCATCTTCCTGATATTTTAGCACCACACTCAATCGGATACTCAGATCTTCAATACCTTGTATGCAATGTGATCTGTATGACTATTGACAACAGTGACAGGGCTACTTCTCGAGGCCTTGCCCAGATGCGTACAGGATGCTTCTAGGTTTGAATTTTCTTCCTTCTCCTCAAATGACTCGTGTTCAGTGCATTGCAGGAACCTTGCTAATTCGTTGAAGTGGGCTTATCCTTTCCTCCAGCTAAGACTAAAGCGGGGCTCCCCTCCCATCGTATCGGGAACCGTCACCTTCATGATCGTCTCGTATTGGTGAATTTGGAGTCGTAACTGGGATGGAGGAAGCAACGACTGTAAAAACAGGCCTGTCACCCTTTATGGGAATCGATTGCTTTACTGAATATTGGTTCGGGCTGAGAGTGGTATCTTCGCTCCCAGACCGTTGCCTTGGGGTTCACTGGAGTTCATTGACCTCGGTTTCCTCAGCTTTATCACTATTCTACTTGTCGAGCTGTTTGGTTCTCCATTCCCTAAGGATGCCAGTATCATCGTTGGCTTGGTTGTCGGCTGTGTTGTCACTGGGGCAGCTGGATATATCGATGCGCCTAGCATCCAGAATGCTCCGGCTATTACCTTCTTATGGGTCTGTGCATTTAAGGGCCGCGTCGGGACGTGTTTACCCAATTTGGTCGCTGTTCCATTGTGATACCTTGTCGTGGAGTCACTAAATAGTTCAATCAAGTTAATTAATTTGTTTGAATCGGTTCAGGAATAGACCTGAGAGCTGTGAGACAAGTTGGAAGCGGCATCTGTTTTCTTTCTGCTTTGGACCTTCCCCCAACGTGGTTCAGATCGCACTCTGCCTCCATTTTAATATACGCCAACACACACTAGGAAACCTGCATCCTCCACCAAGGTAACCATGTCCGACCGTCGACGCGCCGAAATCGAAGCCAAACGCGCCAAACTCGCAGCAATTCGAGAGGCGCGTGAATTACGAAAGCAACAGGAAGCGGAGCGCAAATCCAACAACACTACTCCCGGTCCTGGGGCGCGGAGTCCTGAAGGAAATGACGAAGAACGGGCACGAGTGGAGCACCTCGTGAACAATCTGCTTGGGGAGGCTAGCGGACCGTCCACTAGACGAAGAGATAGCCAGGTCAACACACCGTCGTCGCTTCCTTCCACGCCTGCGCCCGGCACTACAAGACTAGGAGGCGGACTCGGGCTGCTCAATGCAGACCTCATGAATGCGTTGAATACGCGGAGTGGTCGTACGAGTGATGCTGGGTCAGAGAGTCGGCATACTATGAGCAATACTATGGTTCAAGTTGGTGGGGATTATGCGGCGGATAGGTATGTCCTCGAAATGTGTTGTTTATGGACAATGTGGAACTCATGGTTGTCGATGAGTGTAACCTCTATGAAGCTGGAACCGGCACTGGTAGATATGGAGCAAGAGCTGTTCGAATTGCCCCAGAAGGTACGGCAAGAATATCTTGTCCATCGTGCTGATCGGCAATTTACCTAGGAGCGAGTAATGTACAACAAAGAGGTACAAACAGCCGACTATGGAGAAGAAGATGGCGAGCGCATGACCGTCGAACAAATGCGGGTGCAGATTGCCAAAGAGTACGAGGCGCACCATGCACAAAAGGAACGAGAATTAGAGGAAGAATCGGCTAAGCTTGATAGAGAAATCGAGGAAGAGATCCGAGGTCAGCCCTCCCACCTGCAATTGGTATTCTACTAATGCTTCCAATCTAGAACTCACTGAGGAGGAGCGAGCCAATATCTTTATCGCTCCAGAATTCTTGAGCTTCGTAGAACAGTCTTCTAAGATCGTCCAGCGTGCACTCAACGATAATTACGACTACACTAGGGATTACACCATTGGCGCGCAGACTGGCGAGTAAGCATGCATCCAAATCGAAGGTTTTTCGTTACTAAATATGCTCTCCGCTAGAGATGACTCTGAAGGCAAGCGAGTCAAGAGAATATGCGCGTTCTGGGATGAACGATGGTGCAAGAACCGGTCGATCACTGACGTCGACTGGTCTCCAAAGGTTATTATTATTATATACACGGATTCCTGTCTTACGACCCCCTTCAGTACCCCGAGCTCAGCGTTGCCTCCTACAACAAGAACGCGTCGGCATTGAATGAGCCAGACGGGATCGTCGCTGTCTGGAATCTTCATTTACTAGAGAGACCTGAATTTGTATTCCACTCGCAGGTGTGTCATTGGAACATGTGCTTCGTTGTTCTTCATTGACCCCTATGCAGTCGGACGTTCTATCGGTTATTTTCTCCCCTTTCCATTCCAATCTTGTTTTCGGTGGCACATACTCTGGTCAAATTCTTCTCTGGGACACACGGTCGAAGCACCTTCCAGTTCTCAAAACGCCCCTATCCGCCGCTGGACATACTTATCCCGTCTACGCCATGCAAATGGTCGGTACTCAGAACGCCCATAACCTTATCACAAGCAGTACGGATGGAATGGTCTGCAGCTGGCTGGTGGACATGCTTGCCCAACCGCAAGAGACGCTCGAGCTGATTCACACCGGTCACAACAAGACTGACGAGGTAGCGATTACTTGCCTGGACTTCCCTGATAACGAGACGACGACGCTTTGGGTCGGCACAGAGGAGGGTAACGTCTACCAGGCCAATCGGTACGACCGCGCTGGGTCCAAAGCGGGGCTCCACCATTACGATGTATACAAGGGCCACGCCGGACCCGTTACCGGGATACACTTCCACCCACTCACCGGTCCAGTGGACTTTTCAGATCTATTTCTCACAAGCTCGGTGGATTGGACCGTCAAGCTTTGGCGAGCGAAGAGCGGCGCGAAGCCGTCTACTTCATATAATGCCATCCATCCTTTGTACTCATTTGAAGAGGCGGATGACTACGTATATGACGTCAAGTGGCATCCACACCATCCTGCAGTGTTCGGGGCGGTGGATGGTTCGGGGAGGTTTGACCTTTGGAACCTGAACACAGACACAGAGGTAATACCCCCACCCTACGCTCTGGGCGTTTGCTTACGGCGATTCTGTTTAGGTTGCCGCTGTCTCAACCCTAGTGGGGTCAGCGCGAGCGATTAACAAGATGGAGTGGGACCACAAAGACGGGAGAAAGGTTGCCCTTGGTTCAAGCGATGGGAGGCTCTACATCTATGACATCGGGGACGCCGCTATCCCGAGAGAGAGCGAATGGACGGACCTGCAGAAGACGCTCGCAGGAATCGCTGGCGGACACGCTGCAGGGATGAACCTGGATGTGGATCAGTCGAGCAGAACGCTTGCTGGACGGTAGCAGGGCTGGCATGAACCCCTCATATATTGCGATTCATTTCCCTCCCGCATGGTTCTCCCACTGCCCTCACCCGGCCATCCCAGGTCAGGTGGACGTACGTTTAGGCTGGTTAGTCATGTGTGAAATGCAGGGGCTTCTTACGAGAATCGCAAACACCATCGGCCACCTTGGGAACCAAACAGAAAACTTCACTTGGCCCTTCCGCCAACCTAGGAAAAATCGAAGAAAACTTGCGTAAAATCAGGACTACTTCCTGCCTCATCATAGAACATAGTATGACCACTGGATTGGCAAACGGTACTACTAATGGCTCACTCGAAGCCCAGTTTGGTGCGTGCGCCGTGCCCTCTGATGAGAATAGAAGTGCTGACCGATAAGGAATCCAGGTAACATGTCTATGAGCGGGAGCTCACCTGCTCCAGCACGGACTGCCTATGTTCCCCCTCATCTCCGCAACGCGCAGCGCGCTAATCCAACTCCTCCCCCCCTTCAAAACCCGTGAGTACTCGCCGCAAAATCCTTTGCAATCGCATTATTTCATATCGATAATCTGATTAATTACCTCAATAGTCCTCCTCCCAACTGGGGTACCAACGGACCCTCTGGCCCGCGCTCTGACCACAACAGCGACCGTGGCTATAACAGCGACCGCGGCCAACCGTTTGCTAGCGGGGCCTTCGGAGGCAATAGAGGTGGCGGTGGTGGGGGTTCCTGGGGTGCTCGCAGCTCCCCCAGCGGCTACGGCTCCGACGCCGGCGCCGAATGGACCAACCGCGGTGCCAACAACTCAGGCTGGGACCGCCCCACTCGTACAGAGCGGCCTGGTGGTCGGGGTGACAGTGACCTCGGTCACTGGCGTGACGGAAAACACATCGTTGGCTCCCGCAACACGAGACTTGAAAAGGAGCTTTACGGTGATGTCGACGACCCCTCGAAGCAACACACTGGGATCAACTTTGAAAAGTACGAGGAAATTCCTGTTGAAGCCACCGGTGCTGGTGTTCCAGACCCTGTCACCGCCTTTACACATCCCCCGCTCGACCCTCTCTTGCTCGAGAACATCGGATTCGCACGCTACACGACTCCCACGCCTGTGCAAAAGTATTCCGTCCCTATCATTGCTGCTAACCGCGACTTGCTCGCCTGCGCTCAGGTAATGCCTCGTGTATCCGCCGCATTGCACCTTTTTTGACATAAGTTCCACACAGACTGGTTCTGGAAAGACGGGTGGCTTCCTCTTTCCCATTCTCTCCGCCTCGTTCACCAATGGTCCCCGTCCGCCCCCACAGAGTGCCACCCACTCGTACTCGCGGAAGGCCTTCCCTACTGCCCTCATTCTCGCTCCCACCCGCGAGCTCGTCAGCCAGATCCACGACGAAGCCCGCAAATTCGCCTACCGTTCCTGGGTCCGCTGTGCTGTCGTGTATGGCGGGGCTGACATCAACCAGCAATTGCGCCAGATCGAGCGTGGCTGTGACTTACTGAGCGCTACACCCGGGCGCCTCGTTGACTTGATCGAACGCGGCCGCATCTCACTTGCAAACATCCAATACCTTGTCCTGGACGAGGCCGACCGTATGCTCGACATGGGTTTCGAACCCCAGATCCGCCGTATTGTCCAGGGAGAAGATATGCCTGGTGTCCATGACCGTCAAACTCTGATGTTCAGCGCCACATTCCCACGGGACATTCAGGTCCTCGCCAAGGACTTTTTGAAGGAGTACATCTTCCTCTCCGTTGGGCGCGTCGGATCCACCTCCGAGAATATTACCCAGAAGATCGAGTATGTTGAAGACCAGGACAAGCGCTCCGTCTTGCTTGACATTCTTCATGCCGAGGACAAGAGCGGCTTGACACTCATATTTGTCGAAACTAAGCGCATGGCCGATATGCTCTCCGACTTCTTGATGAGTAGCCATTTCCCCGCCACTTCCATTCACGGTGATCGCACCCAGCGTGAACGCGAGCACGCGCTCTCCACCTTCCGCAGCGGACGTACCCCGATTATGGTCGCTACTGCCGTCGCCGCGCGAGGCTTGGATATCCCTAACGTTACCCACGTCATCAACTATGACCTGCCCTCTGATATTGATGATTACGTCCACCGCATCGGCCGTACTGGTCGTGCTGGCAACACTGGTATCTCGACTGCCTTCTTCAACCGTGGCAACAAGAACATTGTCCGCGAGCTTGTCGAGCTCCTCAGAGAGGCTAATCAGGAGATTCCCCTTTGGTTAGAGCAGGTTCTTGGTGAGAACAGTCATGGTAGCGGCGGGTTTAGTAGTCGCGGTACCCGAGGTGGCCGTGGTGGGCGAGGCGGTTCCGCGCGTGGGGGCAATCGCGACTATCGCTTCGCAAGCAGCAACTCTGGCGGTCCTCGCTCCAGCGGTGGTGGTTATGGCTCCGGCGGGTACGGTGGTGGTTATGGTGGCAGCTCTGGTGGTGGTGGAGGCTGGGGCGGCAACTGGTAATTGACCAACTTTTTTCCTTTAAGGATTGACCCGTAAACAACTTCGGTCACACCTTCAACAACGAGCTATCTTATGTTTCGGAACTTCCCCTCCCCATTAATTATCCCCACCTGGCTCTCAATATCAACATCATGACCTTCAACGAGCGACATCCGGCATCCATGCAATCACCATTCATGACTATAACCCTACGAAACTATGCACGACATCAACCAGCAATAACCCCGCATACTGCCGCATCCATCGCTCATGATTTCTTTCTTAAAATCCATTACAATCACCTTTCTCATCCACCAGAATGGCTCTGCTGCACATCAACGGTCCGCTACCCAATGTATATCTGCGCTGCTCATCATGCTTCTTGTCTCGGTGCATCAAGATGCTTTTTGTTATATCCACCCACCCGATGGGTGGTCCACCCATTCTCACGACTTGCACGTACAACAACAATCATGGTGGTTTACGTTTATCATTATTGCATGCGCTATTCTTCGTTCCCCTTTGGTCGTCTACTTTGTGCTTTCTCCCTTTCTATACCCATCCGTGTCATACCCCTACTTGCGCAACCCTCATCATCTCCCATCCCTCCCACCCTTACACCCAGACTGTGACCCGGACCTAAAGTAGAAGGCTCCTCTCCCAACTTCCGAAGACGGCATCGCGCACGCAATGATCGAGTTGCATAAAAATTGGCTTGTCTGCTGCTGCACCTCCCCTCTGCATTACCTCCATGATTCGGACTAGATGATACATAACTCGGCTGCTGCAGGTCTTGAGACTGACTACGTACCGAACGAAGAGCATATTGAGATTAGATTAGAGCATCGCATACACTACATCGCTAGTATAGCCTGCCTGTATGTTACCATAGTTTATTTTGTTTTGCATTTTGGTTGCGTGCTCTTGCTTTGATGGTTAGACTGATGCCATTCGCATTGTGTGTACCTGGTTTTGGTTCAGTAGAAGCCGGTACGACCTACGAGCACAAAGAGGCCTTGCAAACACTATCCAAGGATAAAGGTGCAATATAGGAGCTCTCAGAGTCCCAATAGATAGCTCTGGTTGCGAGAACGCGACAGGATGAACCAGACACCTGGATCATCTGAAAACTGTACCAGGGGGACCAAAGTGTACAAACCAGATCCAAATGGCACATACGAGGTCCATTAACTCGAGCTTGTCACTCACCGATGAACGGAGCAGAGAGCATAGCAACGGGTTTGTACAGTATATCCTCGCTATGCAGCAGGATTAGGCAGACTGTTCAAGCTCACAAGACCGTTGGTGCAATCTCCTCATGTCCCATTCGACAAATTCACCGTGTTGAGGCGGCTGTATTATAAGAGAGAGCATACTCTACGTTCGAGACTGTACAATACATGTCTTTGGTGTATCTGTCACCTTGTGGTTGCTCCATACATTGAATGGTATTGACCCCTATTCCGGCCCCCCGTATACCCAGGACTACGCTTCAGCTCCTCTAGGACCAGGGCACATGTTCCTGCTGCAAAATGGCCTACTTGGCCCGCATTACTACTGCATGCCCATTTCGACGTCTCTCCACGGTCTGCTGGTGCTCACTTTGTGGCTCTTGGGGCGGTCTCAGGCTCCTGGACAGGATCTCTATCGATCAGTCTCTGACATCAAGGCTCCTGCGCTGCAACTACCGAAGGGGTGGTATTCTCACATTGCTTACGTCCCTTGCGCCTTCTCTTTACTCTCTTGATCCCGACCACGTCAAGCCGCGCAATCCCTTCGTGGCAGGCGTGCATTGGACCTACAAATCTCAACAAATCAATAGATCGCCTGCGATGGACGGCGTACACAATGGGCTCTACGATCACCCCGAACTCAGCAATCTGCGGAGGGTCAAGCCACTCCCCAAGCGACGGCGGACGACGATGATAAACCCTCCTTCTGATTACGACCCCTCTGCTACAATATCTGGACTGCCTATCCACGACCCTCAAGCATTAGCCGCGCTTGCCGAGTACCACAACCGACAGTACTACAACCCCGCCGCTCACGGGCTCCCCCCTGGCATGACTGTCAAAGACCTCTTCGCAGGTATCGAGGGTGCAGCTGCTGTTGCAGACTCGATTGCTCGCACTTCATCGGAGTTTTCCTCGCTTTATGCTTCGGCTGTCGCTGCCGCCGCTGCTCACACTGGGCCTATTCCAAACCTTCCTCTCCCGCCAGAGGATGACGACAACGGCGAGAGCGACTATGTAGATCACCTCCAGCTTCCCCTCAATACGAAGAAACGCAAGGTGCCAGGATTGCATAATCGCTCTCTCGCGCTATCTGATAGTGCAAACGGTGGAGGTGGTGATGGGCCACATGATACGAGTGAGGGAGGGCTGCTCCTCGCTGCTCACCGTCGGATGGCCGACGGGCCCGAGAATGTGTTTTCGTCCACGACTGGCATGACACCCCATGCGCCTTCCAAACGGAATACCAGAGGCTCACAGGTCACACTAGCGGCACTGCAGCAGAAGGAGGTCATTTATAGCCGCAAGAGGCATTTTGCGACTGTTTTGCAGGGCATGGACGACATGAGTCAGCTCGCGCTTGAACTGGCCCTCCTGGGACGTTATTCGCTACTAGATGGACTCGATACCAAAGCGCCTCCACTACGAGGTGCCAGACGGGCGAATCGACTAGCGTCCAAGGAGAACCAAGCCCCTTCGAGTGACCCGTCCGTGCCGACTTGCGATTTCACGTTCGCGTACCATAGTACTTGTGAGTCGTATTGGGGTAGTGCCTTTTGTTTTACATAAGATTCAACACATCTATCTTCAGCGTCTGAGCGTGCGATCTCCACTCGAGAAGAAGTAGCCCAGCTCCGCAAGCGTTTCGAAGAGGAGCTCTCATTACAAGCTACCAGAGCGGAAGAGGTTGCTGCGAAATACGCTGCTATGATGGAGCCCCCGTCAAAGAACCGGAAACGGACGGCTGGAGGCACGGCTAGGACAGCCTTCCCTGTGCGACTGGACAGCGATACCGCGTCTGGCGATCAAGGCGTGAGTAAGGGACGACAGAAGAAGAAGAAACGGTCCGCGTTCGCGAATGCGTCTAATCCACATCACCTGAGGAATTACGTTCCCTCCCGACTTCCCCAGCAACCACCTCCACTCACGCAGGCTTCTCTCAATGCCGCCAACTTCCTCACCCCGCCGCCACTTCGATTCCTTTCTGCGGAGATTCCGCCGAAGCGGCGAAAGAAGGTCGGCCACACCCCAACCCCGCTCCCAAGCACGCTCACCCAACCCCTCGACGAATGGATTTGTGCGTCTTGCGAGTACAATCTATTCTACGGGGACGAGGCAGCATTCAGGCGAGCGGTGAAAAACCGAAAGAAGATTCTGTCACGCAGACGGAGGGCGAGGGAGAGAGCTGCGGCTGCTGCTGCTGGTGGATCTGTGGCCCCGGCCCCTCCTCCATCTAAAGACGATTATCCAGATATTGATGAAGCGGAGGTTCCAAGGAAACGGGCGAACGGACAGGCTCAGAACGGTAAACGCGAACGGCAATACGCTGGGGCGGATGCCACGGATACTCTTAGGTAGCATTAGTGACCTAGTTTGATCCATCTGGTCTGGATTTCGGTGTTTGATTTCGGTTTCTTTCCTTTTGATTATCTGCATTTCCCTCTCTCGTCCGTGCTCTACGCCCTTTAGATACGGTTCTGATCCACTCTTCATCTCTTCACACGTCTCATTCCTCTTATTTACTCTTGTCATGATGTTCTTCTCCTAACTCGCACTACACCCCTTCATCTCACCGCACCTCACGAGTCTGCATGCGACATCCACAGGACATTGTTCATCTTTCGTGCATTTCCTGTGATTTCAACGCCTCTGCAATAGCACCAACTATTTCGCTCTCGCCGGCGTGTCTCCGCGCTGTGCCTTACACCATTAGGGCTCGCCTCCCTCCCTCCGATATACCTGCTGCACTTTTGTAAGCAGAGTTGCAGCTATGCATATAGACGGCCACAGGCCAAAATCCTCTCATCCTGGCGTTCATAATAAGACGGGCTGAACATATCGGATGGATTCGCGATGACGCACGCCATATCAGAGTATGGACTAACTTGAACACGTGCCCGGAGACCGTATGACCACGTTCCGGTGTGTTTGTGTCTTCCTCACTCGCTCCTTTTCCCCTTCCACCTTCGACCACAGCTCTCGCCGCGCTGCTTGCCACTTACGCTCTCTGCATTTTCTTTACATACTAGATACCCTTTAATTTACTCAAGCACACACCCACGATGGCAGACACTACACCCTCCCCTTCGCCCCACATGGACCGCAAGAAATCGAGGCGCTCGAGACGCGACGGCGAGTGCAGGATGGTCGGAAACTGGGAAATCGGAAAGACGATTGGCAGGGGCTCGTCCGGTGCGCCGCTGTTGCTGTTACACACAGTGGGGCTCGAGGGCTTACCGCACAACAGGACGGGTTAAGATTGCCCAACATATTGAAACGAAGCAGCGTGCTGCTATTAAGATTGTCTCCAAGCATGCGCTCATCACCAGCCGTATGTCCATAACCCACGCCGGCGAACAGCAGGAGAAGATCATGCTTGGGATTGAGCGCGAGATTGTTCTTATGAAGCTGATCGATCACCCCAATGTCCTCAGCTTGTACGACGTCTATGAGACGTCAAGTGATTTGTATGTGCCCTCCCGCCGCTTGCTTCTGATTGGCCGTAGCTAACGTCCAACTTTAGGTATCTCATCATAGAATACGTCGAAGGCGGGGAGCTGTTCGAATACCTCGTCTCTCGTGGTCGTTTGCCTGTCGGCGAAGCCCTCCATTACTTCCAACAAATCATCTCCGCCATGGGTTACTGCCATAGCTTCAATATCGCGCATCGTGACCTTAAGCCCGAGAACCTCCTCCTTGATCGTCACAAGAGCATCAAGGTCGCCGACTTTGGTATGGCCGCTTGGGAAGGCGGTTCCGGCATGCTCGAGACATCGTGCGGATCGCCACACTACGCCAGTCCGGAAGTCGTGCAGGGCAAGGCGTACCGAGGATGTACTTCCGATATATGGTCATGTGGTGTCATCCTCTTCGCTCTCCTGGCCGGTCGTCTACCATTCGACGACCAAAATATTCGTGCTCTCCTGGAGAAAGTCAAGATCGGCAAGTACACGATACCGAGTGATATTCCCCTTGCAGCCAAGCACCTCATTCGTCGTATGCTTGAGAAGGACGTCGACCAGCGGATTACGATGAAGGAGATTTTGAGGCATCCGTTCTTCACCAGTCATGCGCCGAGGCCTTTGCCTGGAGGCGGTATTCCACCTGCACCTCCGAGCTTGCAGGAGGTTACAAGGCCTGTTGACTCGGTCAATGAGATCGACCCGGATATCTTTGGAAACCTGAAGACACTGTGGCATGGCGCCCCTGAGGAGGAAATTATTGCTGGTCTGATGAATACCGAGTACGGACTAGCTCCTTTAGGCTCCCTGTAGCTATAGTCTGACATATTTTTGGTAGGAAAACTTGGGAGAAGGCGGTTTACCATCTTTTGCTAAAGTATCGCGCTCGTCGACTGGAAGACTATGACGAAGAGTGCGATGCGACCAGAGCCAAGGAAGAGATCACCAAGGTCACGGAGAAGCGTATGCTCCCTCCTCCACCGGTTGCTCCTGTTGTGCCAAATGTATCCGGCCCACCGGTCTCTCCACACAAGCAGCCATCGCTGTCATCTAACGTCAAAGTTGCACCAGGGGCTGAACCACACGTCATTGAGAAGCCCGCCCATCCCTCTCCTCCCACCACTGGTCCTCTCCGTCTCAACCAGCCCGCTGGTCCTCGACCACCGCCAGGTGTTGTGCCTCTACCTGCAACAAGGAACCGTACCAGCCTAGACACGCCGATTATCCAAGTTCAGACTGCTACACCCGAAAAGACAACCACTGTCCTCGATCAACTACCTCCTGTCCCCGTCAAGAACATCCCCCCGCCTCTCAACCTCGCACCTAGGTCGCCTTTGCCTAGCCCCGTCATCTCGTCCACACCAGTGATTGAGAGTCCAGGACTTCCCCCTATCGAAGTGCCGGACCTCGGGGATCCGAATATGCAGCGATTCTTCAGGCAGATTGTCGAACACCTCAGCATTATGCAACCTCGCAGCTCGATCGCGGCCTCGGATGATGGGAGAAGTGGAGGGAGTTCAATGGGGTCAGGTAGCGAAAGGATGTCCACTCAACATAGTCGTTGGGGTACTAGTGGTTATTCTTCTCAAATGGAGGATGACGGAGATGCAGGTCGATTTGCCGATGCCGACGAGGAGTACTATGCCACAGATATAGAAGGGTACGCGAGTAGCACTGGGGGTGGAAGCATCAGGAAGGCTGGTACGAACGGGGCTCCGCCGAATATGGCTCGAACTGGCGCGGGATCGAATCGCCATTCCTACCATCGACCGCCTGTCCCGCCACCCAAAATCGAAACGGTTCAGGGAGGAACGGTCTTTGGAAGGCTACAATCCCCACGTCCCCCTCCTCCGCTCCGTGGGTCCGCGTATGGCTCCCCATACCACCAGAGCCACCATACTCACCCGCTTCAACCTCGAGCCCTGTCCAATCGACAGTCGACTCACTCCCCTCCTTTGTCAGCACCTCCTATTCCTGGTCGTCATCGCAGTTATCCCGTGCAGGGTGGCTATGCCTCTGACAAAGAGAACTCGGTCCCACCAAGGGCGACTCTGAGTGCTGGTGCGGCTCCTCGGCCTTCATTGAAAAATGCAAATAGTGGTGGTGCAGCAACCATCGAACGCCGAAAGTCCTATGGTAAAAAGCATGTACAAATCATCCTGCCTGGTGAAGAAGCGAAGCTAAAGAGGAAGAAGAGTTTCTCGAGTGAGCAGCGGTGGTTTTTTCTTGCGGTATTAGACCATAACTGATGCACCCTCATTCTTAGCTATTGGTTCCTCGGACGGTTCGTCAATCTTCGTCGCACCTATGGAGAAACGCTCCTGGTTTGGCAACCTTTTCAAATTTAAGCCCGCAAGCTACCATTTACTCTCCGTCTATGACTTTACGACCTCGAGGGATGAATGCAGAAGGCTCTTAATGGGTCTGGGCGTGCAAGTTACCGTAGAGAATCCTGGGTACCTGGGCTGTCGATATGATGAATTTCGAGGTGTGTCTTAACGACTGTCCTATTTAGCCTTTTGCTGATGAGGTATTCCCTTAGATCCTTCCGGGGTAATGGCTGTCACCAAGGCCATTCGCTTCCGCGTTGAGATGCATGGGGTAGGGCACGCTCATACCGTGGCTGGGTTTACGACCTCGGTGACTATGATCCAAGAAAAAGGTGCATTATCGACATTCAAATTGCTCTACAATCGTCTTCGTCGCGATTGGGAGTTAGACGCTCCTCCGTCGATCTTACTCAAGACGCCCAATAACCCGGGATCGTTTCTCCCGAGCCCCACTCTCACGACTTCTCCTGGAGGAAGGTCTCCTGTCCTTCCCGAGATATATTGATTCGGTATTGTTGTTATGATACTGATGAGGCTGTCGAGAGGTTTGTGGCATAAACAATGCTGTCTGTGCTTGTAACTCTCCATTACACTCATTTTTCGTACCTTTTATGTTGTTGCAGCTCGTCCTTTGTGTAATCGACGCTCGCTTATCCCTGTCAAAGTGTAGCACTCCACAGTAACCGCACACACAGTGGAGGTCAGAGCAACGCCAGGTCTAACGCGTATGCTATAACATAAACTAGCTAAGCGGACATACGGCAGTCCACAACAGAGAGAAATACAAATCCTAACAATCCTGTCGCTCTCTCTCGGGTTGTGAAGGATTGAGTTTTGGGAGGAGCTCAAATTATATTAGTGATTAAGACTACCAACTCGTCTACCAGCGCGCACAAGGTTTAGAGGGGGCTCTATTCGAGAGCTGAACTGGAACGCATGGAGATCCATAGGACCAAGAACGAGAGAAGGGAGGGAAAGAAGACCTAAGACCATGTAAACAGATGTACGATAAATCATAAAGTTCATGTGAACCGGGGCGGAAGAGAGGGTCGGGAGGAAGTGGGTGTGGCGTACAGTACAATTAATTACCGAGTTATCGGTGAATCATTCACGTGTGAAGACCTAGCGAGTAGGGAGCCCTGGTGGGAACTTGCCATAACGAAACCCCAGCACGGGGGTATGACTACGTCTGGGTCGAAATATCGTTAGGGATGCGCTGTGCGCGCTGGCAGACTGGTTGGTAGTCTCATTTACGAATATAACTTGATGTCCTCACTCTGCGAAATCAAGAGGATATCGAAAATAATGGTGTGTAGCATATAACCCATGACTTGTGCAAATGTGGCTGACTCAAAGATTCTGGCAAGAAGAAATTTGAAGTATTGAAGAGAAAACCAAAAAGCAGATCCTGACCGGCCTCGCCGACTGAGTCTGGACAAGGACAAAGCCATCCGCAAGAAGGCGAACTGGCCACTGAGCTTGGTGCGTCTTTCTTCATTGCTTGTGCACCTTCGCGACTCACTGTCCACGCGAAGAGAACGTTGTTGCGTTTGAGGCCAAGCGTGGCGCACGTACTGAGTAAGAAACGGATAGACGTTCCGGAAAGGTAACAACGTCAAGAGGAAGAACCCCACCTCTCCAAGGAAGAGCAAGAAGCTGCGCAAAGCCAGCTGCGGAAGGAGGTTAGTGTATGATCATTACACGAGTCTTCAGTTGACTTAATTGCTCCTCGCAGAACATTTTGGCCTTCTTGGCCGATCAAAGCGACGACGAAGAATAATATTTGACTATGCTTCCTTGGAATTTGCACGTGTCCTAAGTGACCGATGTACTTCTACCTCTATTTTGCGTTCCATTTGGTGTATTAATTTGTCAACTACGCGTCGATTTATGCATAAACCAATTATTTGTACTCCATTTACCAGTGCGACAGGACACGTCTTGCAGGGTTGTCGCCATGCTCTTGTCGTTCCATGAGCCATGATTATTCGGGTATCGTGAAAACAAAGCTAGACACCTCTTTGAACCCGACGGCTCCGAACGATTCCTGGGACATCCACTTCAAGCATTTATCAAGGACATATCCGGACTTGTTTGTACGTTGATACTTCCTGCTTGGGAGCAGGCAGCTTCGTCGCTCGCCACATGATGTTGTACTCCAATTTTCATTCAACACTGAGTTTCCTTGCTCTAGACACACACCACTATACAACAGAATGGAGATATATGATCCCGAACACGTCGAGGAGTCATTTCGACGCTTCATGCGACACTTCCCCAACTTCAAGACCCTCCGCAAATCGATCTCCGACGCTCGCGTCTCGAAAGTGAAAGAGCTATTTTCAAAAATCCCAGACAACTGGACGTCGAAAGACGCGTCCTTTTATCCTGTGTTGGTACGTTGGTCGGGGAACCAGTCTCAACATGCCATGCTAACCCACTCGGTTAGACAGAGGCACTCGAAGCCTGCTTACCAAGTGATACAACCTATCGGTTCCTTGACTCTTCGCAGCACTCTTTGCCGCGAGTCGCCAAGCAAGTCGCTGTACGGCCTCATCTAATTCTCGTCAGCACCAAACACGCTGGTGCTTCGTCGAACCCGGCTCCTGCTTCCCCCCTACCGCCGACCTCATATCCCTCCCTGGGGACCACAACTTCGATCCAATGGAATGATGTCTTCATGGTGGGCGAGTCGATGCTCAATTGCAGGCCCGAAACTGGTCAGATTTGCATGAGGAAGCAAAAGGGACCGTTCACTCAAGAGCATCTGGACATGCTCAAGCGGACGTGTTCGCGTGTCGGTTCTCAGTGGCAAGCGCGACCACAGCGTCATCTTTTCCACTTCACCGCAACGAGCGAGTTCATTCGTTTCTGGCACTGGGAACCTGGGTGCATCCGATTCACGCCGGCTATCCACTACCGGGAAGACCCACGGCAGGTCATCGAGTTCTTCGTTTGCTGGGGCTCGGCAGAGGCTTGGGTCCGGGGAGAAGATATGAATCCTTGCGACGAAGACGAGTTTGAGCGGAATATGTACACTTTTAGACGACCAGTGCTCTCTAGTACTTCCACCGACCGGCTCGAGGCTCTGCTCCATCACTTCAACGAGCTGTACGGACCACGATCCCCCCTTGCAGATGCGTCACCTGCTACCCTCGAGTTTGTCCACGGTCCGATGGCCCCAACCACGCCAATCATCGATCCCGAACTCTCCACATATGACGAAGAGGAGGTGGATTTCGATACCATGATGCCATATACTCATGCAGACTTCCCCCCTAATCATGGTGATGATCATAAGCCCGGCGGACATCCTGGCAGCCAATGCAGCGACGTCTGCCCTGCCACTAGCGGCTCTCCGTCCGGTGCTGCAGCGGAACCACTCCTCGTCTTCAGTACTCAGTTCTGTGGGCGCCCAGATATCTCCACCCGAAGTACTCGCTGCTACATTGCTATGCGCAAGTCGGATGTTGAGAGTGACTGCCCCGTGGAAGATATCCCCTTCCACCTTCTCAAACTTAGTTGGCAGGAGAAAGACCGCAGTCGTGAGTACGAGTGGTATCGTAGTGTTCAGAAAGGGTCCTTTGAGACCAAAGTGCCGTTCGTGGTGCGGGCAATGGGCGGAGGGGATATCAAGATGCGTAAGAATTCTACTAGCAAAGTATTAGTTTGGATTATTCTGGAGCAGGTTGGTGTGCCTTTGGAGGAGTTCCGCTCGACGCGTGAACTCACAGCGGCAATTCGCGACGGTATTCGAGGTACGGTACGACGCTCTCGTTCCCCCAGAAGACTCTTCTGATACATTCCTAGGACACAAGAACTGTCTCAAGCGCAATGTATTGCACCGAGATATATCAGCATCCAACGTAGTGATGGACGTGAAGACTCGTAACGGATTCCTGATTGATTTGGATCTGGCTCTCAGTTGGCCGGCCCATTGCGACCACCCGTGGGCGCTAACAGTGAGCACCTTCCCCAACTTCCGAAATTCGCACCTGATACTGTTTCCAGGGAACCGTACCGTTTCTCGCTCTCTCGAGGTACAGGGAATTCATCCCACATCGTCCTCATCATGATCTAGAATCCTTCTATTGGGTCTGGGTGTGGTTTTTGCTTCGTCACGCTCCTCAGCGACTAGAATTTCGGGGGAGGACATTAGAGACCATGGATGAACGCGTCGATGTGTTCGAATCAGTCTTTGGGAGCAAAAGAGACCTCAAGCACATCCTCTATGCCAAGGAATCCTTCCTACGGGCAGTGCTCACTGTCTCTGGAGTCCCTTTGACCATCGCTCTTGTGAAGATACATTTCGACATTTGTCTGGCACGCAATGCCATGTATGGTGCTTCCCTAGCAGTTGAAAATTGGCCAACTTCAGATAAGTCTGTGGAGGCGAAGGCCAAAGCCATTTCCCGGGTTCTCAAGCACCATAAATTCCTCAATACCCTCAATGAGTGTCTCTCCCGGCCAGGGTGGCCAGACGATGACGCGGCTATCCCATTCCAATCCGTGTCTCGACATTCCCCTCCTTCAAGGCTAACATCTGATGCAAGCTCTGACGCCCAGCCCTCTTTGCACAATACTAGCGGCGCGAGGAAACGGCTTCGGGACTCTTCCGAGGATCCTCTCGGCAATCCGAGTTCCAAAAGATTTCATTCTTCATAGTTGGACGCATTGCTTCCCCGGACGTGTAGCTCAAGGGTATATGTATTTATTTGCTAACCGATGCATGGTCCCACTGTTTGAATGAAGAAAGTTCGAAATCCCTCTCAAATCTCTTCCTCGCCGCTCTCGGTCGCACCATCACCGTCGACACTCATACAGCCCTCCCTCCAGTCAGATGCTTCAGTATTCGGTGGTTCAGTTACATCTCCTTCGCCCTCATCCTCATCCGTATCATCATCCGTGTCGATATCCTTTCTCCTTCGTTTCGCGTCCAGATCTTCGGCAGGGTTATTATCATCCCCTTCCTCTCTCCCGTCCTTCGCCTGGTTATGAGCGCGTTTTTGCCCTGCACTTCGACTCAGAGAGTGTTGAAGTGACATCTGAGCACTGAGCTCTGTCGTCCTCGAATATTCCTCGGCGATCATAGGTAGAGGCTCGTTATGTTTGAGACGGGTAAAAGGCACTGCTGCATCGTCCCCTGGCCAGCCATCGGAGTCTAGTCCCCTCTTCAATATTTCAAGTACTTCAGCGTGAGTAAAGCGTGCCTTAATCGCCTCGCCTTTTGCCTTTTGATAAGATTCCTCGAGTGGCGTTCTTTGACTAGCTTCGTAGTTTTGTGATGCAAACTTCCAAACGACAAGGTTGACCTGAGCGTGTTCAAACGCGGTGAAGGCGCGACTCATCAACTCATTGAGAGAAAGTAGCGTCGTCGCGAGCGTGTTGACACTACTGCCCAACGAATATGAGCGAATCAGCCCCTGTTTCTTTGCAAAACTCTGGATGTCGGGAGTTGCATCGTCGAAACCAGACAGGGCATCCCTCTGTTTCGCCGCGAATGCGTCCTGATCTCTGCCAACTCCATACAATTTTACCGAGGGAGAATACTGAATCAGCATTTGGAGTAATACCCAGATAACTGATTCCAAGTCGTGACTCGGGCGGTGGCGCACCGCACGATGATACAGTCCCAGAGCTCGGGATGCAAGCAGGCCCTGGAGGATGTCTTAATGGTGATATCGGACGGCGCATGGCCACGGGACTCACGCTAATATCCCAGTGGACCGTTCGCGGTCCTGGTTCTGGTGGCCACGCTGTCGCCATATCGAAATCTATAAGCAGGGAATGCCCTTTGTTCCTCCCCCTAACATTGATGCGAATATTGGGTAAGCCTATATCACGATGGAGCATCTCTCCATCTGCAAGGCAGGAAACGAGACCTAGCGGAGCCTGATTAGTCAGAGGAACTCCATCAACGGACGCACTGCGTACCATTGATGGTTTGATAGGCCACGGTCACGAGTTGGTGGGAGGATTTATATAGAAACAACGGCTTTCCAACGTCTTGAAGGACGAGAATGTCTAGCACTCGTAGACGGTTTCTCTGGTCAGCACATAGTGCGGTCGCCGTCTCTTCGGATACACCATCAGGTGGAGGTACTACTGTAGGCTGGTAGACCGTCCCGCCTCCAAGCGCGCGAGCTACGTAGCTGACGTGTCGAGCTAAATCCGGACCTTGAAGCTTCAGGTACCGATTGATTTCGTGGATACGATTCTGGTGTTGCCAAGAGTACTTGAGGGTATAGATCCGTAGGCTATCCAACTCGACTGTTGATGCGACTGCGCCGAGAGCCCAAACTTGAGGGAGAGCGTCAGCCCACGGAAGCGCTAGGTAGCACCTGGTGCCACGGGAGCACAACCCGGGAGCACTCGACAACGGATATGGGATGATACATAGATCAACCGGGTCTCCAGGAAGATCGAGGGGTATTCGTTGCTGCGTAGGCACAGGGCTGATGTCCAGGTCAACATGATGAATAAAAGCGGGATCGAAGATATAGTCTTTATCGTCCATGGTGATATCAGCATCGAAATCCCGAATCTTGGACATAGCAACATCGACATTTGCCTCCTCTCGAGACTGAACAAGAGGTATCGGTCTGAAACGCCAGGCAACCAGGTATTTCGGACGCTTCGGGATAGGAGAGTGACCGTCTCCGAGGAGACAACGTGCATATTCCAGGATGGACTTCCAACGAGCGTTATGTTGGAGAGGAACCTTGACTGCCTGAAACGTGTACTTTTCCCAATCACAGGGAACACCCGAGGGAGGAGCAACATCTTCGCCACGAATGTAAGGCTCTGCTTTCTCCCAAGTTCGGAAGAATGCGATTATCTGTTGTACATTGTCGAGTTCGGTGTAATCCAACGCGACGGTGAAGACGACACGCGATGGCGCCCAGTGATAGAAGCGTATAAATCGCCCACAGATCGATATGGAGAAAAGTCCGCGTTGGGGGCGGCCTTGAAACTGTGCCGAGACGTAGTTGTAGTGTTGCGCAGACTCCTTCTTTTCGTCTTGTGTATATTGGGGATTCTCACCAGGGTTCAACGTCTTCTTGAATACGGAGGCGGTACTATCTCTGTGATGGGACTTCACTTCTACCGTAAACGCGACTTGTCCCCACTCTGGTTTATTGGATACCACTGTTGAGTTGGTAATAACAACGTCTGGCTTGTACATGCCCCCAACTGAGTTCTCTGGAAGGTGTTCGTATGCA
>Ga0307513_10001815_pt1 | contig 30279 bp, 38 predicted proteins | sample 15_EM_MG_FD_202174 | JGI IMG/M metagenome (GOLD analysis project Ga0307513, IMG submission 202174) | Populus trichocarpa ectomycorrhiza microbial communities from riparian zone in the Pacific Northwest, United States - 15_EM | ecosystem: Host-associated > Plants > Roots > Unclassified | place... | reverse complement strand
GTTGGGTGAGTATCGGCGAATATCAGTTGAGTATTGGGTGAGTACTGATTAAGTTGTCACGATAAACATGAACATGAAAATCTACTACTTGTCGCGTATTACTCAGAAAACTAACGACCACAGCTGTGACTACATTCACCTGCTGGACAAGTCCTGGCGTGATAAGTCGTTGGATCAAGGCTCGAACCACCAGAGGTTATTCGGGTTTCAAGCACTGAGAGGGGACCGCTACCTTGTGCCAAGACACACCCCTTTACACGATCAACTCACCAGTCGATATGCGTCGAGTACAAAGGACACGGACGGGTATGAATGCGACTATGACGAGCTCCGTCAGAGTATTACCCAATTCATCTCCCGTCGGATCCAAGATCGTACGGAAGCTCAGGATAGCGCCTGCCGCGACATTCATGGATTCTCCCCTTGTTTATCCTTGCTCGTTGAAAAGGAATGCAACCCCCCAGACGAGGAGGGGCCATGCACTTTCCAACACATCCAGCCAGAACAGCTTACAGTCGATTGGTATCACGCTCGACTCCGCCTGGTGCTCCTACAGTTCCAAATCATGTATTCGGCTCGCTATGGCAATTTGGATGTGAAAAAGTATGTCCTATTTGTTCATTCTGTGAGAAATGTGTACGGATACTCATTCAACGTGAAGTTACTGGCTTGGGATATTGTACTCAGCGCTTCATCCGCCTTTCCAGAGGCTTGGATCGCTCGCGAATCTCGACATTACTAGTATACCCGAGGGAGCTGATGGTCGCGTGATTGCACGAGAATGGGTTGAAGACGTCTGTCACTACCTCGGACGGAACACCCCAGGATCCGCTGATCGCTCCAGACACTGGTTCGTGGTTGCATGCACGCTAGCCTTCGACATCGGTAGAGGAAATGCCGAGAATTATGCCATTCATATGCCGATGTACAGGTCGAAATTGTGGCCACAATCCCCGCATCGTCAAGAGGACCATTCCATCGTACAGGATCTCGTCGCGTTTTTGACCGCCAAAGACCATTGTTCATTGACCTTCGGTTCGTCGTATCTACGGTGTGTACTACAGGATACGTGGATCTGTGCGCACCCCCTCTGATCTGTCCTCTCAGCGAAGTTCTTCGTAACCGGCTGCGCGTTGACCCGATCGTGTTGTGCGATCTTGTAGAGAGGCTCTCCGGATTGTTCGTCATGGCCCGCGGAGTCAACTCGGAGGGTGTATTGCATAATGTTACCTTGCCTCGAAGCTGGTTCGTCAACCTCATCCTCCCGGGCACGGACTTGGAAAAGGACACGTCAACCCTTCTCACATTCGCGGAAACCATGATCGACCTCATGCAGCAAATTGATGCGCAAGTTCAACGGCCTCTTACATCCCCCTCCGACACAGGGGAACAATTCGTCACAGATGGCAGTCGGGTCACCAACTTTACAGGGGCTCTTTGCATCGCTCGAATGTAAGTTGACCCAAACCCGAGCATCGAAATATGGTGCTAAAAGTTCGCATCTCAGCTGTTTCTGCCTCTGCCTCAGTCAGTCGCGTCACCTCACTCTATTGGAGTGTAAGCTTAACTTTTCACAGTGGGATACAACACAAACGATGACGGCCTCAAAAAGATGATCTTGACCGGTATCCAATCGTTGCGTAAAGGACACGGACAGTCTACACCGTGCATTTATCAGCGGTAGGCATTGTTTTATCGATGAAAATATCGTTACTGAGATTCAGCAGTTACGCCGATGCCAATGACTGGGGTGATCTTGTGCATACATTCACTGAGTGGCTGGAAGACTCTTCCCTCGACGAGATCATCCTCTTGCTGCACACCACTAAGCACGTCCGCACAGTGTTTTATGATCGATTGGATGGGATACCTAAGTTACTCCTTCCGGCTCCCGATGCTTTGGGAACTGGGACTACCCCCGCCTACCGCCAGCAGCCACACATTGGGGCAGTAACGGGAGCACAGCACGATAGTGATCACGACGGACAAAGGCAGCGTGGACACGCCGACATACCAGAGGACAGCATTTTCGATGGGAAGGAAGCGAATGTGATATCTGGCGCGAATAACGAAGAGATCAATGAGACCCGAGCCAACGCTGCCAAAGTGATACAGGATGCCTACCGTCGTTATTTGGAACGGAAACAAGGTCCTGCGGCCAGGAAGATACAGCGTGCCTATCGTCGCTACTTGGAGCGGAAGAGGGTCGTTCGTACGGAGATCGACGCAACTCAAGCTCGATATTGGAGCCTTCTACGCAGGAGGTCAATGGAGATGAGATGGCCCAAGGGCTTACGATATTATATCCTCTTTCGAGTCCCACTGGCATACATCCTCGTATGCTTGGAAGTGATTGAAGCGTTCGTCGGGTCCGAGAGGAAGGCTGCTGGGAAACGGTTGATGACTGGAAGTTACAAGGGCTTCGAGGAATCGATGAAGACTCTCAACAGATACAGGTGTGACAGCGTTAATCCCACGTTATATCAAGGGTCTAATAATTCCCCCAGCAATCTCCACCAAAAGGTGGTTGCGCTTCAAACTAAACTCTCCCCGTCCTCTAAATTCCACGAGAAAAAGTCCGTGGGCGCCCTCCAAGATGCGGTTCAAGAGGTTAAGGCTGTTGTGGAGAGCTTAGGCAATAGCCCGAAATCAATCGAGATGAGGGATCAGATCAAGAAGGATTGGGACCGGGGGTGGAAGTGGATTTTTGAGGGGCGGGGGGGTAAAGCGAAAGGGAAGAAGACTAAGAAACCAAAGCCTGTGTTACGTCGTTGAGGTATCCTGCACCTGTAGCCAGACCTGCTGTGTCCGCAGATGTGAACCAAGTCATCAATGTATTGGTATATTAACTGCGGGTGCACTTTTTGTTTGTAGGACAGAGGCGACCCAAAGGAAGTACAAGACCCGTGGCTTACGGTCCAAGGGATTTCCCAACAGATGTCATGCTTAGTTCACCGCCGGGATGCATTTGGTATATCAGTATTTGCATTGTCACCACTGCAGGGTGTTTGAAAGATGAAGACAAGCATACATAGATCAAGGTCGATGGTACATTTTCAAGCCGATTTGACTTTGAGAGTCGAACGTAATGACCCGGCAATTGCGTGGTATGAATCCCACATGAGCCAGAGTGGAACGAAGACCCAAATAGCGTTCATGAACTGGAAGGCCAAAGCATTTCAGTGGATGGAACAAAAGGGGGGCGATGGGCGGGAGACGCACGACGGGGTATACCCAAAAATCCAAGACGTTCGAGGTATCGAGGTTAGGGCTTCCGGTGATCCATTCAGGACAGAAAGTCATCCATCTATCCAAGCGTCCATTACGTATGTTTCGAGGCATAAGGATTCAGAGAAAACGTACCCTCCATAAAGTTCAGCGGTGGATAGAACGATGATCCAGTAGTGCCTTGCAGGATCGTTCCTGATGAGCTGGCTGATAATGTAACAGCATATCGGTCCGGCGCCGAGGACTGTGAGGATCTCGAGAGAGACGACGGTTGGGTCAGCCGTGCCCCAACGGGAATCGGCCCTGGCATATTCTCTCCCTGTTGTTGAGTGATTGGTGGTGAGTTTCCTGTTCATTTCCATGCAGGTAGAAAGTGAGAAAACGCACGCATCTCCGCTAGAGAACCCACGCTCCCATTCACTGTCCCGCCGAACGTGGAGAGGTACAACCACGACGCCTCATACGTGAAGTGAATCATCGCGTCGAACGCCTAAAGAAAGTCCTCGTCAGTGGTTCTATACTCCGTAACATCGTATAGACGTTAGCTCTGTCCAGGTTTCAGTTACTCACCAGCCATACGAACGTGATCCTCTCTGTCCTGGAGGCGGTTTTGGGGAGCAATTTCGCAAGGCCGATACATGCGAAAGCTAGAGCACCGAAAACGCCTGCGATGGAGAATGCCGAAGATCGTGGTGAATATTGGGGTTGCGGTCGCGTCAGTCATGGGAGATTTGTAGACATGGTCTTTGAAGGTGGTGGATATGCGGTAAGTAGTCACTGCAAGTTGTGGTGGTCCGACGCGATCGCTTGGAAATCGCCGTGGCCGTGAGTTCCCGCCTGATCTTCCCGTGTTCTCCCTGGGAGCCGCGTGTACTTGAAGCTTAAGTTCGTTCTCACGTATCCCCGCTTGGGTACTCAACCTCAAATACACATGTTATGTCGGATTCCGTGTCTAGCCTGTGGTCCGGAGTTGGATGAAGAGTGCCAGGATGGGCCTGGTTCCCTTCGAGGTACCACAGACACTCTACAAGCCTCAGTGAAACCTCGGAAAGGAGGCATGGGGATTTTCGGTGCACTTTGCGTTATTCCCTCACTGGGGCATCCTAGCTGGCTGCGGAACTTTCGTGTAACAAGTAGATCCTAGCACGTGTATCTTTGTAAAAAGAGTCAAAATGACATTCAAGAATGAAAATTCTAGCCTCCACGCGTGCGAGGATGCAACATGTGTTTGTCAGTGGGAGTGAGGTGCACAGCTAGGTGTAACAATGGGTGCATATGAGCGAGAGTTACGATACAAGATAGTACGATGCTGCAGGTAAAGGCAAGATGAGAATGGTACGACGTGCCCGTCTAGAAAAGGTATCCTCCCATGTCGCTTCCATGACTGCGGAAGAAGTAGAATCCACCTCAGCCTCCGCCGAACCCACCTCAGAATTGTGCAAACGGGTCGGGAAAGTCACGGGAGTCCATACTGCCTATACCCCCGCTTCTGCTTCAGTACTCTGAATCCTCCTTACCCATGTCATATCTCTGTGAGGGTCTGAGAGAACCGTGAAGGCTTCGACGACAAGTTGGTATTTTTCTTTGTCGCCACCCTTGTCCGGGTGATGAATCAAGCGCTCATCATGGTAAGCTTTCTTGATATCCGCCTTTGTGCAATCCCTGGCCACGCCCAAAACCTTGTAATAGTCCTTGGTCTTGCTCCTTTTCAGAGCCGCTTCGGCTTTCCTGAGCTCTGCTCGGAGATACCGCGATTCAGCGATACTGTCTTCGAACTCGGCCAGCTTCAGTGCGGCTTTGAAGTCGGCGACGGAGCCCTCGAAGTTTTCGAGATGTAAGTGGATCCGTGCTCTTGTTCGCAAGGCTTTGAAGTTCCCTGGGTAGAGGATGATTGACTCCTCGATATCTGTCAACGCCTCATCGTGCTTGTTCAGCTACCAGCGGGTGAGACTGAGCCTGTGTAAACCTAAGGGTCATTGACGAAGGATCCGCCCACCTTCACTAACGTGGTCGCTCTGTTCGACAATAGCGTTGCACGTATCTGACCACCCTTGGCTTCCTCGTCCTTGTTCCCGATTCGCTATGATAGGAATCCGTTTGGTATCACTTTGGTCTCGTGCTCGACGCGGAAACGATTTACCTCGACAGCAGCAGTGTACTTTTCGATGGCATCATTAAGGATACCAGATTTGAACGACTTGTTGCCTTCTTCTTTGAGCCTCTCGACCTCCTTGACGCGTTTCCGTAATTGCATCGCCGCCTCATGTCCGGGGTCCAGCCTCAGAGCGGATTGGACGTGTTGGAGGGCTTGTGGGAGTCTCCCAAAGAGGAACAACACCAGACCACGAGTCGCCAGCACATCAGGAGAATTAGGTGCAAACCGCAGCGCATCACTTTGAATGGCAGTCTCGGCGTCAGAATGGGATGATGACTCAGCCATTGAGGGGCTTACATTGCACTTGTGTTTGCCCTATCCCAATCTCCCCTGGCCAGTTCCAGTTCGGTCCTCCATAACCGCCACTTGACGGGAATTTCGCCCCCCTCACCCCAAATACCCTGCAAACACCGGTCCAAAGCCGACCCAGCCAACGCCCACTCCTTTCTCTTCATGGCAGCGAGGTAGTTTGCCTGATGGTTTTCGAGTTGGGATACCTTTGTCTGTAGTTGTAACGCCACAGAATTCGCAGGCTCCAAATCCAACACTGCGTAAATAGTAGACAGTGCAGCGGCTGAGGATCCAAGTGCCATTTGGCATCGCGCGAGACGAATCAGTGTTTTCGTGGACGGGCAATCCATTTGCAACGAGGCAGCCTGTTGACAATCGGCAAGAGCTAGTTTGAATCGCTTGAGAGCCATATATGCGGCCGCTCGGTTCGTAAGGTACGACGGTTCATTGCCTGAAGATAGATCTGGTCCAGGGGATGGTCGAGATGAGCGACAAATAACCGGAATCGCGGTAGAGTGCCCTCACCAATCGCCTGAGTGTAAAGGTCGATTGCCCCGGTGTAGTTTTTTGATTTGAACATCTCATTACCCTGCTCCTTCACTTCCTCTGGAGTCGGAACCACAGGCTCTTCGGCCAACGGTCCGGGGGAGGTGACATCCGGATCATTGACTTCACCATTGAGTTTATCTGGAGGCTCAGGCGTGTCTCCAGTGCTGGTGGAGGTCGATTCCGATGAAGATCCGCTCATCGCTGATGTCTCCACGGTAGCTTCCTCAGTAACAACAGGCGGTGGAGGCACTGGAGCGGGGTTTGGGATGCGAGTCGGAGGTTCTATAGCCACAGGACTAGGAGACGGTGACATATGATGCGGTGGCGGCATCGCGATGTACGGTTTCTCGTCAGCGACAGAGATCCAGTTATCTGGGGGGTAACCCAGTGGATTATGTGGGGGGCTCCTCGGCGGTGGTGTCAGCTGTGCGACGCGACCACGTTGTGGCGGTTGTACGGCCGTAGCTAGCGCAGAGGGGTGCTGAACCGACTCAAAGTTGGCATGGGTTCTCCTGCTTGGAGGTCTGAGTATATTTAAGAAGAGTTGTCACGAGGTGGAACGTCGTTTCTTACTTCAACGGTGAGGGTTGGGAACTAGTTCCGGGTATAGGTGAATGAAGTCGTATATTCGAAGGATGTTCTGGGAATACATCCTTATCCTCGGGTCCAACGGAAACATTCTTACTTACACCGGTACCATAAGCACCGATCTGCTGGGAAGCCTGACCGGTGGTGGTCTCCGGTCGGAAGTGTAGACACACACGAACCCAACCCTTACCTCCATATTTGTCGTGACTCAAAGGGATGGTCTTCTCCAGGTCGCGGAAGGGCTCAACTTCTTCGAGGTCGATCCTGGCGGTTCCCAAGCTTTTTGCCTGCTCGATCTTGTTCCCGTCAAAGACTTCAAGTTGGAAGTCTGCCGCAACACGGGAAGGCTGAAGTGATCGCAGTCAGTGAACAAAGATTTCCGATATTCAAGAGTGACACTTGCGATTGTGACAGAGAATACTTCATTCCATCTATCCCTCTCCATCTGAGACTCGTGAACCATCTGGCGACCAAGTGTGAAGACAATGAAGGATTCGCCTAAATCTACGGCGGGTCAGGGTGTACGACCTTTGGCAGAAAAAGAACATACCCTGTAGATCCGTGCCTCCGCAACTGAGGAGCTGAACTCGGAGAACGCCCTGATCTGGAGGAGTCACTTCTGTCGGGGATTCCCAATCACTCTCGTCCGTTTCTGCACCCTCATCCACCCCTGCATCTTCACCCACTTGCGGAGAGGGTGGTTTCCAAGCCCTTGAAACCTTCTCCAAACGTTCAAGTACATCTTTGATACTAAGCCGATCTTTTGGTTGGGTTGCCCAGCACAGATTCACTGTCCCCCACAAATCATCCGTGAACCACGCCCCCTTCATTCCTTCAGGTCTTTCCGGGCGTTCACCCTCGATTACCTTCCGCATGACGATAAAGTCCTTCAACAATGCGAAGGGAGCTTGACCGCTGAGCACTTCATAGACAACCATGCCTAACGCATAGCAATCCGATTCCTTCGTTGGTTGGCTATCCTTGAAATCAAACTGGTCCGGATGGAGGAGTTCCGGGCTCATCCATCGTGTTGTGCCTGCTGCGACGGAGCTTGAGGCTGTGAAAACTGTGGGATCCGATCCAATTGTGAGAAGTCCAAAATCTGCTAGGCGTGCGTGACCGTCTTGGTCGATCAGGATATTTGCCTTGATGGAAAGCGCGTCAGGAGGCAGGGCAGAAACCAACACTTGGAGTCGTACCCCCTTTAAATCTCCATGTATCATTGCCTGGTCATGCAGATATATCAGCCCTCTGGCAACATCTCCGAGCTGTCAGAAGTGGTTATCAGTGGCAATCGCAGTCAGCAATAGGAGCAAGACCCTACAAGTTTGAACCGATTTGTGTTCCTGTGGACCTTGGTGAACTCATTGATGTTCCCATTTACCATCCATTCCGATACCATCGCGAACTGTTCATCACCCATCATAACTCCCAACAATGACAGGACATTTGGATGGCGGAGAGTCTCCCACGTCACGACCTCCTTGCAGAACCTCTACACAGGTCAATGTCAGGCTGTCAGTCCAGGCTTTTAGCAAGACTATGAGGACCTACGCTCGCGATCTTACCAAGGTCGCTTGTCGTGTAAACCCTCAATACCTTGACTGCAACTTGAAGACCTTGGTGTTCACCCTTCCACACGTCTGCGAACCCGCCGTGATACAGTGGGGTATCCAATCGGTTGTAACAAAGTGGGATGTGTAATGATCTCGGAAGCAAAACCTGGCGACCGCATATCCGGCATAAGGCGCTCAGACACTTCGTCCGGAGCTGCAGCGGTAGATCCGGGAGGTCCAGAGCCTGGCCAGTGGGAGTGAAGAAGTCGAGGAGGGCGGAGGTAATTAGGCCGTGTCCCATAACTGGAGGGGTGCGGGGCGTACCTCGTGTATCACATCGATAAAGGTCTGAGCGTCGATCCCACGGAGGCCACGGATCATCTTAACTTCATCCTTACTTGCGAAGATTGTCTCAATTAGAGAGATCATCTCGTGCGGCAAGAGGGTACGACTGATCAAGCGTTTGCAGGCCGGTGCGTCGAAGTCGACGGGAGTGGACGGATCTGAGGCCGGGCTGACCGTAAACGATGGGAGGTTGTCATGAGTACGAGTGCTGTCAGGTGAAAGCGATGCTTGAGGGGATTGGCCAGTGTTCTGTAGTGGGTTGACGCCGAATCGCGATTGTTCATTCGGATTCTCAAGTGGGTGGTGCAAACCACTAACGTCTGAGAGGATGGTCGAATCAACGGACCATCGCCCTTCCTGGCCCTCATACAAAGCGCTCTTGGCGATAATCCGGAACACTTCCTCGACATTGATGACCCCCTTTGCGGATATCTCAAAGTAATATATGTTGCCCTTGGATTGGCACCAGGTCATTGCACGTTCCTGGGTGATCAGCCTCTTATTCTCCTCTACATCGATCTTGTTACCCAACACGACGAAGGGGAAGCTCCCAGGGTCTTGGTTTGTGTGGATGAGGAAATCGTCCCTCCAATTGTCCAAGGCCTCGAATGATTCGGAGGCGCTGACGTCGTAAACGAGGACGCAGCAGTATGCGTCGTGGTAGAAAACTGGGGCGGAGGGTTGGTATCGTTCTAGACCAGGAGTATCCCACAACTGTCGATAAAAGAGAACATATTAGACCTGGGCATCTTGAGACGTGCGCGCAGTCAACGGATAGAAGATCCGCACCTGAATCTTAACCAAGCTGTCATCAATCGTGATATCCTTCGTTAGGCTGGAGAACGCTTTGAAGTGAGTGAACCTGGAACGAGACGCGGGGGGGTAAGGAACAAACGAGTCGGGTGTGACGGTCACCGTGTGTACGGTGTTGAAGCTCTTGTCCACAAACTGGTTAATGAGCGATGTCTTTCCGACACTTAGTTCGGGGTGTCAGTCTCTGCGGGAGCACGAGGAGTCGAGGGGGAGTGAACTGACCCACTGTTGCCTAAAATAATAACCTAACACGGTATACGTAGCAGGTCAGCCGGGGTGGTCGGGTAGGTCGCGGGGAAAGCGGGGGCGTCTCGCCTTCAGAAGAGTGTAATCCGTAGGAATGTAATCCATAGCTGATTAGAAGAGGGGAAGGAGGGCAAAGGGCGAGGAGAGCATCGGTCGGGGGAAGAGTCGGCCGGGGAGGGAGCTAGGTTGGGTCGGATGTCGAGCTCTTTGGTGAGGGTCTGCGTTCGGCGACGGCCGTGAGCTAATAGGCGAAGTCATTCTCCCTGCTGAACAAACCCCGGCGCGACGGGTCGTTGACTCAAGGCTCACACCATTCGGGTTTCAAGCACTGAAAGGGAATCGCTAATTGTGCCAAGACGGATAGTCTCGGCACAAGACGACCGGATCCGGCCCCCGGCGGATCCACCTCACGCTCCGCGTGAGGGTCTTGACGGAAAGTGCCACTTTTTGTATGGGTCGGCCGCGCCATCAATTTTTGTAGTCGATACTACGAAACGTTTGTATGCCACTTGATCGAACCACAAAATAAACGTAGTCCGATGTCACGCTCTGGCTCATTCAACATGTCTCGTCGCGTCCTACCCCCCACCAGCCCCGCTATGTCTGCGCGTATCCCACACCCTAACAACCAACCCGGGACAGCCCATCCGAACCCCAGGGACCAGCCGGGGGCGCAGGTACCCCTGAGGAAGAAGTAGCCTCGGTTCAAGAAGTGAAGGAGGAACAGCTGAGGGAAGAAACGAAGAAGCGCCTTAGCCGCTATCTTCACGACTGGCAAATGCGGGCGGCGTTCAAGAATCCTCAAGGGGAACGATGGACGGTTGTTACTGGGACTGGAAAGGGGAAGACGATGATCTCCACCCCCCCCCGGCCCCGTAGCCGCCGCAACGAGCACATTCTCACAAGATTCACACTCGCCCCACCTCGACATCCCTCATCACATTCTCTGTCCACACTCAACGCTTGGGTAGACTGACACTTGGTGTTACTCGACATTTTGTTCGTAGTTCGTACTCTCCACTTCTCCCTGTGAGTTGTTTTTTGTGGACACCTGCGAATTGGATCGTTCTCACATGCCCCCTCAACCAGTGCCTTACCTCGTGCGATAGCGTCGCAGACCTCATGGTCGCCTGCGCGAAGCGCACAAAGGAGGTTTACCATCAGCTTGAAGACGAAATTGCGGGGGACAGCACCCCAATGATATGGGCATCCTTTCGGCATCATGTCTTGGCAGACACCCCTCTCGGTGTTATCGAGGTCTCGTCTCTCTCTGACACCCGACTTTTTTTACTGTGCTGGATGGGACGAATCTGTCATCTCCACCATTGATTCCACCTTGGACCTTTTCAGTCGGGACTCCCATCCCACTTGCCCGCCTCTTCGATTCACCCTCTCTCCTTCCCGAAGCTTCAAGCATCCCTGGGACTGCAAATGGCCAGTATCGCGAACACACCGCACAAGGTCCGGTGGTCAGTCGGACACCAACACGAGGCATTGTGGACCGTTTTCCAGTATCCGCATTGTTGTTCGATTCCCTGTGCGTTGGACCCGAAGATCCTTGTACTATTTTTGGCATTGAATACCTGGCCACCAATCCCTGCATCATTGCGAACGCCAGCGGTCGCTTACGCGTACCCGTGAACGACCTCGCTGGAGAGTGGGGTAGAGTGGTCAGCCATAGCCAACACCTACTCTCGACCCCCCCCCCCCACTTCCAATGACTCTTTTTCACCGATTAGCCAGTCGAAGTGACGGTATGGCCATGGCTCCAATGATAGATTTCTCTGGTGAAGATATTCCCATGCAAACTTCATCCTGCATATCCTGGATCCATCCCGAGGCCACTATGGACAGCGACTCCAATTTTAACCCAGGCAGTGTCAAGATCGACGCGGAAAACCACCACCCAGAAACTTTCAAATACGAAATGATGGATGACCCATCCGCCAAATGACAAATTGAGATCCACGATGTGGAGGTCACCGGTGTTTCCCAAGCCCAGACACCCGTACTTATCGATACCGTTGTTGAGGATGCAACTGCGGCTTCTCCTGCGGTTTCTGAATACGATCTAACGGACACCCATGACCACCCCCCCGACTCGCCAGACTTTGGCCGCTCAGGTTCCATCGTCTACACCCTAACCAACTCAGGATGAGGAGCATCAAAAACCTGCTGTTATCGAAGGGATATTACCTTTTCAATCATCCTACACGCCGATCTCCCGGGGTCTGCCCGGGATAGCCGCATCCTCTGTAGCTGTCTCACGTTATCTAGGTCTATGGCTCCGACGCAATGGATGACGATGGCCAGGTAGGTGCCTTATTCTCCAGTCCCCATTGAGTCTGCTGCCCGCCGTTGTTCCTCGATTCCCCGCATGCTGCGTCCGAAGATCCCTGTACCACTCTCGATATTGAACACCCAACCATCAATCCCTACACCATTGCGAGCACCAGCAGTCGCTTGTAAATGCCCGCGAATGACCTTGAAGATGTCGCTGGAGAGTGGGGCAGAATGGTCGGTTGACCCTTCGTCGGTTGCTCCCACACCGCATCCTCCGTAGTTGTTCCACGTTGCCTCCCCCCTCTGGTCCCCCCACTGCCAGATCGCCGGATCCGTGCCAGTATTCATCTGTACTACACCCGCATCTCCGAGTGTCTTCTATAATGTAGTACGAACTCCCGAATATAAGTGACAGTGTCATACTTGCTGTTTTCCTACACTGCTGCATCCCCCGGTAGATTCCTTCTTGTTGAGTGCAAAGGATGAATATCCCCCAGCGAGGCCCTCCTTTTTTCACTTCAACCCTCTAGGGACGTGACCACAAGAACGGGTAGCATGGGTACACTGGCTTAGGAGGGGGTGTCACGGTGGGTAACAATGTTATGTAGTGGATAACACTAGGTATAACAATGAGGATAACGATTGATTACAAAAATTGTTTCCCGAGAGGACCCGATCTTCGATCGGCCGAGGAGAGGGTGATTGCAAATTACGTGGTTTGGTACGAACCTAGACGGTCGTGATTGCGGCCGACCAAACCACCCCGATGATCTCGCCATCCCAGGTCTTTCCCGGGTCGTTGGCTGGGGTTGTGGCGAAGTTGTCACCAGATGGTGTAACTCTGCTATAGAGATACGAACCTAAACCGCCGGCAGCCACACCTGTCCAAGAGCCCGGACCCCCCACCCCCGTCCTTGAGACCCGGACGACGAAGGTCCATCCTTTGGGGGCAGGAGGGGAAGGTAATGGAGAACGACGACGGTAATATTCCGTTGAACCAGTTAGACCCACCCCTGGATCCCGGACCCCACGGGCGAGGACCGGTGTTAAGTTTCTCCGTCGAAGGACACCTGGAATTACCCCCTCTCTGGAGGTGAATACCCTGGCCTTTCCAGGTGGTTTTCATGATGGCTACTGGCGGCAATGCGGAGGAGTCAATCCATGGCATCGCAACAATCAGACCGTAGACACCGCGCGCTTATGCGCTCATGTCTGATCGTGAGATTTGGATACGACTGGCTGGTAGGCACCAGGGTTCGAGACAGAAGTTCCTGAAGACACTTTGGTGAAGGAGTTATGTATGCCCACGGTGAGCTCACAGACAGTCAGTTCTTATTCGGCGAAGAGCTAGCGCTCGATTGGCGCCTTTTTAAACGCACGTCTCAAGTTAGAAAGTGTGGCGGCCACTCCTGGTTTCGCACCAACGTCATGCCACCGGACCGTCGTTCATCCCAAGACGCGTTTTATATCGATATGCTCGATCCGCGAGTACTGGACGCCCCAGATGAACTTAACGCTGCTCTTCGTGTAATCGGAGCAACCTGTCATCGGAGTGACCCCGAAATTGCAGAGATGGTTGCGGCACTCGACAGCCGCCCCCACATCTTGGAGTACATTATCTCGAGTACGTTGCGCGTGCCTGCCCTGGGCCATTGTCTGTTACCGGAATTAATCATTTCGCCTTGTAGTGCTCGAGGAGGGGGCTTACGAGAAGCTCTCGAAGTGGATACTCGCCGGATTTCCCAGATCCACAACGCCAAACCCCATCGACACTATGAGCATGCGGCTCCTCCGGAGATTCTCATCTTCATTGCTATCCGCTGAGTATCCGTCCGCTGCCGATGCATCCCCCAACCTCCGCGTGTTTTGTAGAAAAGTGGAACTCTCGCTCGATGTTCTAAAGGTACTTGACGAGAATGCCGACAGTGCGTTGACTGGGGGGAGCGTGTCCCCCACTCGCCGCAAAAAGGGCAAAGCAATCATTGGCAATCGTCATATTGACCCACGCCCCTTCGACTCCATGGGGATTGCCGTGCCGACTACGGATGCAGAAGTACGCGATGCGCGTGTCGGTGTTTTGTCACAGCTTCAAAGCATATTAGAGGTGTGTGGGTTCACAGTCGATGACCTAGACATAGGGCTGAGTAGCCCTAGCATTACCTCCTCGTTCTCAGAAAGCCGATGCTATCGGAGGTCTTCAAATCCTCATACACTAAGGCAAAACCATCATGGGAAGGAACGTCTTCCTTCAGAACAGGAAAACCGGCCGCAGGGCTAGATCAACCCCGGAACCCAATGTTTCCTCCAGTGGGGAATACGCTCCACTCCAACGACATTGAGGGATTTGGGGAGTGGCTAATCATGTTGTCTACTCGAGCCCAGAAAGGTCTCCGAGATTTCAGGCATGCCGATCGTGCGACGTTCCGGGTCGTAATGAAGAAGATCAAGTGGGAATTAGCCCTTCATTGCGATAACTGCTGCTCATTTCTCCCAGGCAACTGTCACAGGGAAACTTTTCTCGTGACAATCAGGCTTCGCTCACGGGTCCCAAAACAGAACTGCCAATATACGAGGCAAAGATGACCGGGGACATCCGGATCGTAGTATGTGAAGGATTGCTCGCAGTCCAGAGCACCCCATTCAGTGTTCCCCCTAGTATCAGATAGATTGTATACCCGATTTTAGGAACTCTCATGCAGCCGATTCTCGGCACGAACACCAAGGTCCTCTCTCTTTTGCCTTTTTCGCCTCGGCTAATATGGTTTCCTGTTTTGGCAGCAATCAAGATCTTTGGTATCTTCACCCTTGCGCAGCTCCGCCACAGACGGTTTTGGGATAACCTCAGTCAGCAACTTCAACAACGTGGTCCAGACTACGTCGCGCGATGCACTTTCCGAAACAAACCTCTCAGCATTGACGAGAATGTTATATCTCCCGCCACATTTCCTTCATTTCCAGACCAGGTCCAAGATACACCGCAAACTGCGCCACTCGTCAAAGTCCGCGAAGAAGATCTGAAGGATGTGAGTGAGATGGTTAACTTGTTTCGGATCCACTGACAAGTACACGTGTAATAGATCCATTCTATGCTTGTGTACGCCCTCCCTTGACATTGTAGTATCTCTGACAGCTCACACATTGAAACTAGTCTGGACAAATTCGTCGTGTTATCTCAGGTGATCAGTTTCTATCCCCGCCTGATTGCATGCTAACCTCCCGAAGGCGCTTCTAAACAGTACGCCCTTTTAGGACACTTCTGACACGATAACCGCCGCTTACCCGTCCCAGGTATCATAGCCAACAAGGAGGTTGCGCATGTTTTTTCGGTTTCGTATGTACACTAGTTGTCCCATGCAACAATTTGCGCTCATTTCTAACAAACAGTGCACAAGAGCAAGAGATTATCGAGCACCCTTCCTCTTGTTATGTGATTGGCAGGGGCGGTACGGGGAGGACCACCGCAATGCTATTCAAGATGCTGGCAATACACCGCACCTGGCAACAATATCCTGACATGGGTCCAAAACCCCGTCAAGTTTTCATCACACAATCTCGAGTCCTGGCCACGAAGGTTGAAGAATATTTTGTAAAGCTGATGTCGTCCCTCGACACCGCTGCATATTCCCCCGAGGAACTACGTGGGATAGGAAAGGATGTTGAGCAGGACATCGAGTTTGTAGATCAGGATGATAACGAACAACGGAAGTCGGACTTGCCAGAAAAATTTAGCGGACTGTTGGATGAACATTTTCCATTATTCGTCACCTATGATCAGGTATGGATATTATTATCTCCAAAGCATCCGATCTCACCATTTTGTGAGTAGCTCTGCACAATGCTCCAAAATGATATTGGGCGAGGCAACCACATCCCCGAGAAGTATGTCCTTGGAGATGAAGCCACATCTCCTAGGGGTCCAAATTTACCTTAAAGTCTAGGCTGCATGCAGGACCCAAGGCTACGTTCTCATCCCGCCACACACGACAGCCCCACGGAAAGTTTGTCTCCTATGGGGAATTTTTGACATCTTACTGGGACAACCTCCCCCAGGCCTTGATCCGTGGCCTAGGTGGGAAGCAACGGCTTACGCATGACTTATTGTGACAATTGATGACCTAGACCCTGCCTTGGTGTTTGGGGAATTCATTGGAGTGATCAAGGGTTCGGAGGATGCAGTCGGGACAGAAAATAGATGCCTCAACCGAGAATCTTACAAGTTGCTCAGCGTTCGAAATCAAGGAGCTTTTTCCCATAAGCGGGATGTCATTTACGACTTGTTCATGGCATACACAAAGCTGAAGCGAGAACGACAAGACTATGATGCGGCAGACCGGTGACATCTCCTCCCCCTCCACCAACCCTCGGTTTGCTGAATCTGTTCTCAGAACTCACTACATATTGGAAGCACTCCGTGAGGTCGGTCCAGCTGGTCAGAAGGTTCACTTCTTGTACGATTCCTTGAAGATTTGTCTTTCCTTCGCAGAACTAACATCGCCCAAGGTACGTTGATGAGGTCCAGGACAATCTCCTGATTGACACGCTTGGTATGTGTCAAACCCCCAATTCTCCTCGAACCTCCACCTACCTGACAATTCCAGTTCTCCGGACGATCTGCGCCAATCAGCACGGGCTGTTCTGGGCCGGTGATACTGTGCAAGTAAGGGTATCAGTCATATGCAGAGATCCACTAATGTCTCTCTACCAGACAATCTCAATCGGCAACTCGTTCCGATTTACTGATCTGAAAGCGTATCAACGCCACATCGAGGTGGAATTTTTGGTGATACTGGGCTGCACTGGGGCTAACGGTTGATCTAGAAGGAACTTTCACACGAGTTGGGCCTCACCCCCGTCGAACCAAGGACCTTCGAACTTGTTTTGAACTACCGTTCTCATGGAGGCATTGTGAATTGTGCTCGTTCTATTATTGAACTCATAATGCGTTATTGGCCACACTCAATCGATGTCTTACGACCTGAAAGAGCGATAATTGACGGGGTTCGGCCAATCTTCTTCACTGACAAGGAAAATGTGCGTTTGCTATTGTGACCGGGCTCTCCAGGACTGAATATCGGAAATAGGATGATTTAGAGAAGTCATTCCTTAAAAATGGCCAAGGGGAGCCAATTGAATTCGGGGCGGACCAATGTATGGCTTTTTTTGTGACATTCTGTTATGTATTGACTCTCCGTTAAGGCATACTCGTGCGCAATGACGCCGCAAAGGACAAGCTACGGCAAAAGCTCAAAAACAGTATCATCATGTCAGTTCTTGTGTTCCTGCATCGGTTTCTTTACCTGACTCATGCCCACAGGACCCTGTACGAAAGCAAGGGACTCGAATTCAATGATGTCAGTCTTACTCCTCTTCGTTTTCGCCTATTACCAACAAAACCAAGGTCCTGTTGTACAACTTCTTCGAGGATTCCACGGCAACCCTTCATCAATGGCGCCTGGTACTTAATGGGGTTTCCAACAGAGGCAACCTCTCAGGCGTTCCAACCTTTGATGAAGTACGTCACGCGAGCGTTTACGCGGAGGTGCGTTGTTTCCCACTTGAGACTTCCTTCTCATCCCCACTCACGTTATCCGGGTTGGTAGTTGAAATTCCTGTACGTTGCAGTTACTCGGGCTCGGAAAAATCTATGGATCGTGGACAATTCCGAGTCAGCTGAGCCAATGAAGGTGCCGGATAATCTTGTAATCCCGAAGAAAATTCTCACTCCCCGTACAGGCATACTGGAGCAGCAAGGACCAGATCGAGATCCGGTCGTCTACTACAGTGACACCACGTTTTGGGGACACGTTCACTCCCGATGAATGGTCAAAGAGGGGGAAAATGTCAGGACCAAGGCTTAGCATTGTGTCATATTGATAACCCTTTCCACAGGCTGTTCCACAGTAGGCGCTATCCACACGCTTCAGACGCGTTTTTGAAAGCTGGGCGGAACCGAGAAGCCGCGATATGTGATGCGTACTCCCTACGAGAAAAGGCTCGGTTGACATCCACTACCACTAGCGCGACCAGGATCCAGGCCTTTACTATTGCGGCCAAGGCTTTCAGCAAGTGTGCGCAGGATTCCCCATCCAACCGGGTCAACGAACGCCAAGCCTACCACGGGACTGCCGGGGAATGTTACTCAGAAGCTCGTGAACTGAAAAATGCAGGAGATAGTTATCGGATGGCTGAACGGTACCCTGAAGCTGCTCGCACCTATCGAGAAGGAGGATACTTTGACGAGATGGTCGAGGTGATCACCCAATATGGGGACACCCTCGACAATGACCTCCTCCAACGTTTGATGATGGTTGCTCAGATGCATTATTTCAAGGTATGTTTCAACGCCAGCTTATTTCCGAATATCTCTCACTTTCTTTACGTAGTGTTTAAACATCAAGTGAGTATTCAAGAGCCCGGTTAATCGGAAGCGAAGGTTTCTAAGACATGAACAGGGCGGCTCTAAGGTTGTTCCCCTCCGTAGAGGACGCACTCAAGTTCTTGGAAGATTACGATATGGACGACGCGCGTGCTAAAGTGTTGGCACAACTGGGCAGAATTTCCGAAGCCGCACAAATTCATGCAAAGAATGGTGATATGCTGAAGGCGGCTGAGATGCTGGACACACCCACTACTCTCAGTCTTGACCATTTGCAACTAACGGCCAAGTGCCTCTTAGCCGGGCTCCAACAAAGTTTGACCCTTGGGGTACCTCTGGAGTCTAGCTCTATCGCTTCAAAGTTGCTGGTACTGTCGGGTCAGTTGGACGAAAACGCTATGAAAGGACAAGAAGTCCACGAGGTGAGCCCCCCATTCGTTCAATCGGCCGGCGGGTCTAATACTATACCACCTCCAGCTTGCGATGTTCCAAGCGATCGGACGTGCCAACCGCACAAGTCTCCGCACGCTCGCCAAGACTTTCATCGATATGGAGAACCTTCCCGCTGCTCTGTTATGCCTGCACCACATATTCTCATCCCAACCCAAGCTGCAAGATCTCCCGCTTTCCGAGGTTCAGGAATCACTCTCCACGTATCTTGACTATATCCGCCTACTGAATAAGTTCCGGCGTGACGAGTCGTTGGCTCAAGGCTCGAACCACCAGAGGCTGTTCGGGTTTCAAGCACTGAGAGGGAGCCGCTACCTTGTGCCAAGACACACCCCTTTACACGATCAACTCACCAATCTATATGGGTCGAATGCAAAGGACACGGACGGGTATGAATGCAGCTACGAGGAGCTCCGTCAGGGTATTACCCAATTCATCTCCCGTCGGATCCAAGAGCGTACGGAAGCTCAGAACAACGCCTGCCGCGACATTCATGGATTCTCCCCTTGTTTATCCTTTCTCGTTGAAAAGGAATGCAACCCCCCAGACGAGGAGGGGCCATGCACTTTCCAACACATCCAGCCAGAACAGCTTACAGTCGATTGGTATCACGCTCGACTCCGCCTGGTGCTCCTACAGTTTCAGATCCTAGACTCGGCTCGCTATGGCGATTTGGATGTGAAAAAGTATGTCCTGTTTGTTCATTCTGTGAGAAATGTGTACGGATACTCATTCAACGTGAAGTTACTGGCTTGGGATGTTGTACTCAGCGCTCCATCCGCCTTTCCAGAGGCTTGGATCGCTCGCGAATCTCGACATTACTAGTATACCCGAGGGAGCTGATAGTTTCGCGATTGTACGACAATGGGTCGAGGACGTCTGTCACGACCTCGGACAGAACACCCCAGGATCCGCTGATCGCTCCAGGCACTGGTTCGTGGTTGCATGCACGCTAGCCTTCGACCTCGATAGAAGAAATGTCGAGAATCATACCCTTCGTACGCCGATGTACAAGTCGAAATTGTGGTCACAACCCCCGCATCGCCAAGAGGACCACTCCATCGTACAGGATTTCATCGCGTTTTTGACCGCCAAAGACCATCGTTCGCTGACCTTCGGTTCATCGTATCTACGGTATGTACTACAGGATACGTGGATCTGCGCGCGCCCCCTCTGATTTGTCCTCTCAGCGAAGTTCTCCGTAGCCGGCTGCGCGTTGACCCGATCGTGTTGTGCGATCTTGCAGAGAGGCTCTCCGGATTGTTCATCATGGCCCGCGGAGTCAACTCGGAGGGTGTATTGCACAATGTTACCTTGCCTCGAAGCTGGTTCATCAATCTCATCCTCCCGGACACGGACTTGAGAAAGGATACGTCAACCCTTTTCACGTTCGCGGAAACCATGATCAACCTCATGCAGCAAATTGATGCGCAAGTTCAACGACCTCTTACATCCCCCTCCGACGCAAGGGAACAATTCGTCACGGATGGCAGTCCGATCACCGACTTCACGGGGACTCTTTGCATCGCTCGAATGTAAGCCGACCCAAGCCCGAGCGTAAAAATATTGTACTAACAGTTCGCATCTCAGCTGTTTCTGCCTCTGCCTCAGTCAGTCGCGTCACCCCATTCTATTGGAGCGCAAGCTTAACTTTTCACAGTGGGATACAACACAAACGATGACGACCTCAAAAAGATGATCTTGACTAGTATTCAATCGTTGCGTAAAGGAGACGAACATTCTACACCGTGCATTTATCAGCGGTAGGCATTGTTTTATTGATGAAAATATCGTTACTGAGACTCAGCAGTTACGCCGATGTCAAGGACTGGGGTGATCTTGTGCATACATTCACTGAGTGGCTGGAAGACTCTTCCCTCGACGAGATCATCCTCTTGCTGCACACTACTAAACACGTCCGCACAGTGTCTTATGATCAGTTGGATGGGGTGGCTAAGTTGCTCCTCTCGGCTCCCGGTGTTTTGGGAGCTGGCACTTCCCCCGCCTGCCGCCAGCAGCCACACGTTAGGGCAGTAACGGGAGCACAGCACGATAGCGATTGCGACGGACAAGGGCAACATGGACACACCGACATACCAGAGGACAGCATTTTCGATGGGAAGGAAGCGAATGTGGTGATATCTGCCGTGAATAACGAAGAGATCGATGAGACCCGAGCCGACGCTGATAAATCAATACAGGATGCCTACCGTCGTTATTTGGAACAGAAACAAGTTCCTGCGGCCAGGAGGATACAGCGCGCCTATCGTCGCTACTTGAAGCAGAAGAGGGTCGTTCGTACGGGGATCGACGCGACTCAAGCTCAATATTGGGACCTTCTACGCAAGAGGTCAATGGAGATGAAATGGACCAAGGGCTCACAATATTATGTCCTATTCCGAGTCCCACTGGCATATATTCTCGTATGCTTGGAGGTGATTGAAGCGTTCGCCGAGTCCGAGAAGAAGGTTACTCAGAAACGGATAATGACCGAAGATCACAAGGATCTCGGGGAGCTGACGAAAACCCTTAGCCGCTACAGGTATGACAGCGTTGATTGCACAGTATATCAGGGGTCTAATAACTCCTCCAGAAAACTCCTCAAGAAAACGATCGCGCTTCAAGATAGACTCTCCCCATCCTCAGAGTTCCACGAGAAGAAGTCCGTGAGTGACCTCCAGAACGCGGTTCAAGAGGTTAAAGTTGTCGTGGAGAGCCTACACGATATTCCAGGATCGATCGAGACGAGGAACCAGATCAAGAAGCATTGGGATCGGGGATGGAAGTGGATCTTTGAGAAACAGGGAAGTAGAGCGAAGGGGAAGAAGGCGGAGAAACTAAAACTTGTGATTGACCCCTAAGATATCTTGTACACGTAGCCGGTTCCGTTTTATCCACGGATGTAAACCAAATCATCAGTGTATCAACTATGGATGCACCCCCACAGGACAGAGCCGATCCAAAAAAGTACAAAACCCGAGGCTTACGGCCCAAGGAATTCCCAGACCCGGCGTCATGCTTAGTTTACCGTCGGGATACCTTCGCTGAGGTGTATCAGGATTTGTATTGTCACCACTGCAGGGTGTTTGAAAGATGGAGACAAGCATATATAGATCAAGGTCGATGGTACATTTTCAAGCCGATTTGACTTTGACAGTCGAACGTAATGACCCGGCAATTGCGTGGTATGAATCCCACATGAGCCAGAGTGGAACAATGACCCAAATAGTGTTCATGAACTGGAAGGCCAAAGCATTTCAGCGGATGGAACAAAAGGGGAGCGATAGGCGGGAGACGTACGACGAGGTATACCCAAAAATCCAAGACGTTCGAGGTATCGAGGTTAGGGCTTCCGGTAATCCATTCAGGACAGAAAGTCATCCACCTATCCAAGCGTTCGTTACGTATGTTTCGAGGCATAAGGATTCAGAGGAAACTTACCCTCCGTAAAGTTCAGCGGTGGATAGAACGATGATCCAGTAGTGCCTTGCAGGATCGTTCCTGATGAGTTGGCTGATAATGTAACAGCATATCGGTCCGGCGCCGAGGACTGTGAGGATCTCGAGAGAGACGACGGTTGGGTCAGCCGTGCCCCAACGGGAATCGGCCCTGGCATATTCTCTCCCTGTTGTTGAGCGATTGGTGGTGAGATTTCTGTTCATTTCCATGCAAGTAGAAAGTGAGAAAACGCACACATCTCCGCTAGAGGGCCCACGCTCCCGTTCACTGTCCTGCCGAACGTGGAGAGGTACAACCACGACGCCTCATACGTGAAGTGAATCATCGCGTCGAACGCCTAAAGAAAGTCCTCGTCAGCGGTTCTATCCTCCGTAACATCGTATAGACGTTAGCTCCGTCCAGGTTTCAGTTACTCACCAGCCATACAAACGTGATCCTCTCTGTCCTGGAGGCGGTTTTGGGGAGCAATTTCGCAAGGCCGATATACGCGAAAGCTAGAGCACCGAAAACGCCTGCGATGGAAAATGCCGAAGTCGTGGTGAATATTGGGGTTGTGGTCGCGTCAGTCATGGGAGATTCGTCGACGTGGTCTTTGAGGATGGTGGATATGTGGTAAGTAGTCACTGCAAGTTACGGTGGTCCGACGCGATCATTTGGAAATCGCCGTGGCCGTGGGTTCCCGCCTGATCCTTCCGCGTTCTCACCAAACCAAACAGGTATGCCCTTACCAGGCAGCCGCGTGTAAGCTTAGGTTCGTTCTCACGTATCCTCGCTTGGAAACCTAACCTCAAATACATCCTTGGTTTATGTAGGGTATGGACGTGATGTCGGATTCCGAGTCGTCTCTCAACCCCCCAGCCTCCGTCGCCGCCAAGCTCGAGATCCCGGAGGGCACATTCGTCCTAACCTACGACAAGTTGGACTCGGAGACTATCATACGGTCGGTGCAGGATGATACGGCTGGTGCAATCGCTGTGTTCATCGGAACAACTCGAAATTCCTTCCAAGGTGCGTTCGACAACTCTTTTGTTTCCCTTGTGCCTTCACGAGGGTTTTTTTCTGGTCCCAGGTCAGGTCGTGACGCGTTTAGAATACCAAGCGTACAGCAAAATGGCGATAAAGACGATGACGGATATCTTTCTATCTGCTCGCGCAGACGCGACTCGGTCTGAACACGCTGTACCATCCGGGCCCCCAGTTTCCCCGCTGCTGCATTGTGTGGTACACCACCGATTGGGAGTGGTGCCGGTGGGAGAAGCGTCGATCGTCATAGCGGTATCTTCGCCTCACCGGAAGGAAGCTTTCGTCGCTTGCGAGTACATCCTGGAACAGGTCAAGCTCAACGTTCCGATCTGGAAGAAGGAGGTGTATGAGAGTGGCGAGCCGCGGTGGAAGGCGAACAACCCGCCTCCGACCTAAACACGATACCCCCAGTTAGTCACCTCTCGAGGCTGAGTGGTGATACGTAGTCGGGTACAATACTCACGACGTCATGCAGTGATAACTACAGTCGCTGACCTCCCCGTGACTGGTCCGCGCTCCCTGCCTTTCACGTCTGGTTGTCGAAAGCATTAATGATTGTGATCAATGAGCCGAAGAACAGTGGCCCTCGTAAGGAGAAGGCCTCGATAAGACCTCTTTCCGCAGTATCGTTTCGCCGTGTGCCATCGCAACCCTCTCGCTAGGCCTGGGTCCGGGAAACAATACATCGACATGAATAGGGAGATAAATTACATCATCTCGACTTCCCCGTCTGGAGTTGGGAACATAGTATAATATTGAAATTAGGGCCACAGCAAAATATGGGACATGTATCTTCTACGATAATACTTTCAGGCGTGTAGCCCAAAGGGGCTTGAATTGCACAAGAAAGTCCGGTCGCATGACTATTATCTTACAATGGCAGGAGGGAAGATAGATCTTTACCGGACACTCGAACCACCAAACCCAGTGCTGGTTCTCATTGAACCGAGGTTTGAGGAACCTTCACCTCGGTTATCATCGTACCTCGAGGTCGATCCCCGTTGGGAACTTTGGGACTGGCCAAACCACCCTGATGATCTCGCCATCCCAGGCCTTTCCCAATCCCAAGTCGTCGGCTGAGGTTGTGGGCGGGGTTGTGTAGCTCTGTTATAGAGATACGAACCTAAACCGCCAGCAGCCATACCTGTCCAAAAGCCCGGACCTCCACCCTGTCCTTGGGACCCGTACGACGAAGGACCATCCTTCCGGTAAGGAGGGGGAGGTGACGGAGAACGACGACGGTAATCTGGACCGTTAAACCAGTTAGATCCACCTCCGGATCCTGGACCCCACGGACGAGGGCCAGTACCACGGTTCCCCGTCAAAGGAGGTCTGGAGCCACCCCATTCACGGGACAGAAGGATGTGCCGGATGAAGGTGTAGACGATGTAGACGAGCAAAGAGATCCAAAGGATTGAGAAGATGGTCGAAAGGAACTTGTCGGCTGCGATCCTGTCAGCCAACCACCTATCGATTAGCGATCTTGGACACCCACGGTTCAAGAGCGGGACCCAGGAAGATGGACCCTCGGTATAATCGTCCCGGAGGGCCTTTGGAACCTCGACCAGACGGTATTCCAAGCCGCAAGACCCTGGGTTTATCACGGATGCCATAAGCACGGAAACGTTGGGTAAGTGTCCACTACTCGCCTTGCAACACGTATGGATCCCCGGACTTCGACCAACCCTCGCACGACACCCTAACCTGTCCAAGTCTTAAAGATGAAGGCAAATCGGTCTCGCACTGCCAGAAGAAACGGGAGTTCAGCGAAATCGCTCTTTGCCCGTCAAAGAAATCCAGCAGGATCGTCAAACGTACTTTCCAGTCAACATTATTCCCTGAGCCCCCAACGTTCGTGCACCTGATAGCTTCGGGTTGGTAAAGCTTGCACGCTTTACCGAGGCAGCTAAGTTGCGGTATGGCGTCCGCGCGACGGGCGGCAGTCAGTGCGCCTTTGTAGAACGTGAGGGCGGGGATGTTTTGAAGCTGAACACGAGACATCTCGCTTCAACCAAGGCGGTAGTACCGGTCGTCGAGGAATAACAGGGGGGTGGATGCAAGACGTGGAGGTGAAAGGTTCCGTTAGAGTTGCTCTGGGGCTAGCCGATAGCCGAGTGGCGATCCTCGCTATAGTTGGGACACGTTCGATCAACGTGGAAGTTGCTGCGGACCCAGGTACGGGACGAGATTCTCCTTTCCGTGCTTTCAGTTTCTTATCTCGAGAAAGGAAAGTGCCCACGACTCCACTGAGAACTCTCGAAACACCATACTTCTGAATTTCAGACGAAAATAAAAAATGGACACGTCCGGGATTGAACCGGACCCCTCTCGCAAGTTCTCTAGGGAGATGCTAAGCGAGCGTGATAACCAACTACACCACGTGCCCTCGTTGCCAGTCCCCCTTCCCTTTCGAGCTCTCGGCACAACCAACACCTCCGCCCGCCCAGACCACCACTCCGGCGACTCACCCCTCCCCCCGGACACGAAGGATCACTCACGAGGACCACTCCTTTGATTCTCACTTGATTCCGCTCTCGAACTACCAGGTTACGAAACGCGATCCTGTTGCCCGGTGGTACCCCGGAAGCGCAATGTACCCTTGCCAACCACTTCCACATGGATCTCACCTATACATTCCTATCGGCGCGGTCAGATCCCATACACCCGTTCACCCTCGACTGAATGCTGGACACCGGGGGATTCCGCGGCCCCCTGTCCGGGACGGTATTGAAATAAATACTTCACACTTATCCGAACCCTGGAACTCCTGCCTTGGTCACCCGAGCCAGGTGGACCACAAGGACTGTAACGAGGTATTCTTCATCTCGCGTCTGTCCCCTCCGATGACCCCGAAACGGTGTCGCAGTCAACGTTTTGAATCCGGAGTATCCAATGTACAAGACGCGATATTATATCTTGGTATTGTGTATTTAGCCCTTCCAGGATAACTTAAGGGCACACACGGTTAATACAGATATGTCCGTACAGATGCAAAACGTTCATCCAACCGTGACACCTTGGTCCGCTCACCCACCATCCCAAGTCGCGAGTCTGCCGGCACTCCCGTATGCGCATAATGGCCGCTCATATCCACAGGGCTCCACAGGCTGTCTGTGGCGTTTACGCGTGCATGGAAGTAATGGATACATAAACTCAGCCGGACGTGACTCGACATTCGAATTCTCTTCCCCTCGTCAGAATCAAGGCGGGAGATGGGGTTAATTTCCCTCAGGTTTGTGACCCATCAGCCCTCTTGCGTCGATCTAAACCCGAAACCCGTCTCAGCCCCTTGAACGTATTGATGACCCCAACCCGCGTGGTTCGCGAGGGGTAACCTCAGTTTATTCAGAGCCGGGATCATGTATGTCATCCTGCCCTCCCCTCTACCCTGAATCAACGGACTTGGAGGGGAAGGAGAACACGGACGTTGGATCTCAGTCTCCATATGAACGCCGCAGATCCGTCCCCTTACACTCTAGAGCTTACTCAATCTGTATACCTCTCCCTCCCCCAACTAAACCCTTGATCAAACTTTACGGCGATCCAACTCTGGCCTTCCGATCACTATCAGGCTCGACTCGCATCACGCATTAACCAAAAGCCACGACCTAAAACCAAAAACTCCTCATTCTCCATCTTCCCAACAACACAGCAACAATACATTCTTCAAACACCTACTCATGCAAAGAAAAACCGGGGTCGCCTTGATCGCCCACCGACCTGACCGCTCATCAATATCCCTTCTAGTCCTTCCGTCACGCGTAAGATAAGATGACCAGGTGATCTCGCCCGAGGGAGCATGAGCAAGATATACTTTTCTGGTATAGGCTTCCCGAACACGACCCCCCGTCGAAGCGCATTGCCATTGCCAAGTACTTCTCCCAGATTCCTCCGTCCAACGCGGCCATGGTGGTTCCCCGCTCAAAGTGACACAGAAGCACGGCGAGACCACGTAGACGATATCCCAACAGGAGTGTAGAAAGAAGGGTCCCCTCGAGTTACAATCTATCCATGAGATCGATCTTCCTCTATCAGGCTTGGGTGCTCATGGGGAGGCTCCGGTAATAAACTTAATTACCGAGCGGTTATCCACTCCGCCCAGCGCGTCCCCCTGAACTCCCACATTGCACTCCAAGGGGTACCACACGCATAATTGAACGAGCTTTTCGCTGATGCATGGCGTCGCTCTTGTCCTCCCCCCAAAGGAAAAAGAACCAAGAGGCTCACACGCGGCGCTCCGTCCTCGACTTAATTTATCGGAAATCGCCCTCATTAGTTCATAGATGTACGAGGTAACAACAGCGCTAGAACAAGGAAAAGTTACAATCAGTATCCGAGGGCGAGACTGGTGAGACAGTAAATTGAAAGAGAAGAGAAAAAAAAGGGGGAATGTTCTACATGATCCGTTCGTAGGGACAGCAAGGCTTCGTAATACGGAGAGATTAAACGAGGGAGGGTGTGAGGGGGGTATTACACGGTTCAATGTCCAGTGTCTCCGCGTAATCAAAGGACCTTGCAGGTCGGAAGATGGGAGCGCAATTGACAGCGTTGAGAACGTTCGAGTGTTCGAAGAGGACAAGATTCAACACACAAGGAACGTAGTGAGGGGTAGGGCCGGATGGTGTTGAATGGGGGGGGGAGTAACTGCAGAGTGCGGGCAGCGTCTGGTTGTCGTCTTGTTGGGTGAGCGGGATGGGTGGCGGGTGGCGTGGACCGAGGTCTCAACCAAAATGGGGGAGAAGGGGATGATGAAAGGCCACGCATGGCGACCTCAAGCGATGAATAGAGGGCGGGAAATAAGAAGAGGAGACTCAATAGTAACTCCCGTCAGACGACAACCAAGAAGAGGCAACGGAGGACGAGGTCGGAGGCGGGAAGTAGTGGTCCACACCCTTCCCCTTTTTCAAGTTACCGGTCGATCCAGTCAAGGTGAGCGGGTTCCTCGGAGTGAGCCTGACAGGAACGGTATCGCAGAACGAGATGACAGGTGATGATCGCGAGGAGCTCGCCGGAAGAATCGACAACACGAGCTGGTCGAGCACCTCAACCCTACAAGCGGTGAACCCTCCGCACTTCACGTCACTCGGCGCAACGATCACGCCGGACCAAGCAATCCAGTTCGACCCTCTCGTCACCCTCTCAATCACCCCTTCCGACAAGTTTTGAGTTCCATCAAAGCACCCGGAACCTGTCGGATCTGCGAACTGCGTATCCCTGGCATCTACCTTCGTCGTCCTCGAGAGCTCCAGTTTTATCCTGATTTTACTCGAAGCCGTTCGGGGTCGCCTGGCCCTCGAGGAGGGATCCGGTCCTATGGGGTGGAACGAAGCGAAATCGTCTTTGGGGTTCGTCACCGGGGGTACCGACGAATGGAGCTCCTCTAGAATGTGATCCGCCGCAAAAACCTTGATGACGAATGGTATCGGCTCATCCAACATGCAGACTTGGCCGTGAGGTAGATATAGCTAGGGAAGTAAAAGGATTACCGGTAGTCAGGCAAACAATCGCTTCCACACTAAACTCTGGTCCTCACCTTTATCTCCGTCTCGCGTTCCCCATGTAGTGATGGGCAGGTGTAGATGAAGACTTTCTGCGCTTGGTTGCTACTGTGACCCTTCTTCGTTGAATGCGCACTCCCAGGTCTCGATTTACTACTCCCAGGTCTCGACTTACTACTTCCAGGCCTGAACCGGGGACTTGGAGGCAACGAGACGCGGTCAACCGGTTGGGATCTCGGTCTGTAGATGAACGGTACGTGAAGCCTAGAGCGATGCCAAAAATAAGTATTAAAAAAAGTCAGTCGATCAACGATCCGCGGACATGACACAAAACGCCGATCAAATAGATGCGGGGGAAAGAGGTAAAACGGCGGGGGATTCTTTGGATCGGAGCGATACGATAAGGGGAATGGGTGGAGAGGTGGGTGTACATGTGCATGGGAAACCAACCTTGTGGTCTTGGTAATGAAGGGGATCTTCCGTCTTGATCGGACGATTTTCGCAGAGAGATCGTACTGGACCTTGACCCTCAACCCCGGTACGGCGGTGTTCAAGCGAGCTTTGTAAGTGGGTGGCAATTGATGCTCGAGGCCGGTGGATTGATCGATGTACTTGGACGGAAGGGGATAGGAGAGAGGAACTAGGGCAGGCGGGGGGGAGGAGTTGTATTCGCGGCTCCATTCATAGAATACGTTGGAAAACATGATGCTTTCCCCAGTCCCAGCACCTCCGAGGTCCTGAATGACGATCCTCCCTGTTATCTGTGAAAACTATTAGTCGCAGTTCCCACATGCCGGTACTCCGGTTGGAATAATCACCGTTATCTGAATCGAGTGCAGTAACCTAGAAATCTTGGAGAGCTCCAAGGAGCCCGATATCACTGCGCCGCTGGAGAACATGGGGAGACCAGAACTGGCTTCGTGGTCCGCGTTGAGGGATAATGTACAAGGACCATCCGATTTCATGAAGCTTTTCGGATGCACTGGGTAAGTCTGGGTGGGTATCTTCCTCTTGCGCATGGCGTTGGCGATGGAGGATATAGAAATCTTAGACTTCAACCCGGAGTGAAAGTCACCAGGAGGGAGGGAGACCTGTGAAGCCGAATTCTGAACGAGGAAAGGTGTCACCATAGTGGAAGGAGGAGGGTGGGTCTGCTGGCGTCCTTTCTCGAGCAGAAGGGGCGGGCGGTCGGGGAGGTAATAGCGAACGGCTCTGGATGAGTTATATTTGAGGGAACCGGAATTCGAAAAGGTCCCATCAAGGAAGCGCACATATACAAAACTAAGTGTCAACACCAGTTCGCGACAAATGACGAAAAGGGAAAGCGAGAGGCACCGATGATATAAGGCGGTTTTGACAGCTTGATGGAGGGGGAAAGGCGGAGGGAGGGAGAGAACGCAGCATGTGCACAAAACTCAC
>Ga0307513_10001814_pt1 | contig 30284 bp, 27 predicted proteins | sample 15_EM_MG_FD_202174 | JGI IMG/M metagenome (GOLD analysis project Ga0307513, IMG submission 202174) | Populus trichocarpa ectomycorrhiza microbial communities from riparian zone in the Pacific Northwest, United States - 15_EM | ecosystem: Host-associated > Plants > Roots > Unclassified | place... | reverse complement strand
AAGAACGGCGAATTGGGTATAGTGGTTACCCAATTCACCTCCTCACCCCTGTTAGTCGAACATCCCCTGCTAGTAAAATATTCAAAACTTACGTGCTGTACCTTCGTAAAGGGAAGGGAGAGAGGGGGGGGTATGAGATGTAGGGGGTTAAAGTGCTAAGTGACCATGGGTCGGAGGTTGGATTGATTGCATAAACGAGATAGGCAATTAAACCTCGGGCAAATGAAAGCATACCCAATCGCTCAAAGAGCGAGAACCCCAGAGCCGGGAAACAGGGGGGAGCTCTTTTTGACATCTCGGGTAGAAAAAGCGGGGTATATTCCTTTTCCCTCTCTTCCCCCCTATATCTCTTTCCAATCAAAGAGGATAACGTGCAGGAAAGTGAAATAATAGAATAGAATATCATCAGGGGAATCGGGAAACATACCACTTTGGATAGATCGATAGGGATGTTGATGTAGTGATCGGTGAAACTCCAATTCTGCTCCGGATCAAGAACTTCCAACATTGCTGCACTCGGGTCTCCATGGAAGCTGGCTCCTCCGACCTTGTCGATCTCATCTGTGAATCTAGGGTCAGCGTCTATTCCATTGCCGGCAGATGGAGTAGGCTTGGGAAGGTGTCTAAGAGGGTTCAGGGTAGTCCCAATATTAGGATGTAGAAGGAAGGGTCATTTGAAACTCCCTCAGGCAAACTCACCCAACAGGATTACCGGGTTCGCTACCCCAACTTTCTTCAACGCATTAACTATCAGGCCAGGCATAGCGGCAACATAGGTCCTTCGATGGCCCCTAATTTCTGCTTCATCTCTCACCCCTCCTAAACTGATCCGGTGGAACTTTCGTCCTAGGGCGGCGGCGACACTACGCGCAAGACTTGTCTTTCCGACTCCCGGGGGTCCCACAAGTAACAGGATTGGCGATTTATCGCCCAAGGGCTTCTTCGCTGCCGCCGCTTCGTCCTTCTTAGGGGCCGGGGGCTTTGTCGACTGGGTCTCCTTGTTTTCCTTGGGAGCGTTTTCTTCAAGTTTCTTGGCTTGCTCTTCAACGGCCTTCGCTGCCGCTTCATTTTCCATGTTGACCTGGCGCTTCAGACGGAGAACTGCTAGATACTCAAGAAGTCGCTTCTTGATAGTTTCAAGTCCGTAATGATCATCGTTGAGTTGCTTTTTTGCTCTTGCGAGGGTTGTGGCATCCAGTTGGTCTTCGGTAGTTATTGACCACGGTATCTAATCGTTCATGGACCGTTGGTTAGCATCAGAAAATAGTTATAATTGTGCTACTATATGGGTTTGAACAGAGGAAAAAAGTGATTAATGAATAGCCATAAGGTAAACCTCTAGATCGCCCGTCTAGAGCAAGGTTACATTGTAACCGGATATATTGATTACGGGCGATATTCGCGACACGATTTGTTGTGAGAGAGGGTGCTAAAGAGGTCGGAACTACAATCGAGCGCTCCAGGGGAGCCGATTTATTCTCACGACACTCCAGTTCCGTGTTTAAACGGAAATCTGCAACACATGCCCTCAGCTCACTCAACCCTTGGTAAAGACCGCAGGATCCTCACAATGAAGATCAGGTGATCCTTAGGGATTGGTTGGGCCCGGGTGCTAGTTACATTGGGCTACTGGTGGGGAATTTAGGCACCCGGCGGGGTTCCACCGAGTTAGTAACCTTTGCTAGAGAATGGATCCATGGAATTATTGGGTAAGGAGATGGTTCCACGGTGTGGCCGAGTGCCGTCCATGTCGTGATGTTTGAGATGTGGTTCGTATCACCGGATATGACTCGATTTCCGAAGATCAGGAAAATCACTTTGCCAGAGCACCCCCGGGGTGCCGCGGCTACCGGGTAGAATGTGACGAAAGAAACAAGTAATTTAAACAAGAAAAAGAAAAAAGAAAAAAGAAAAAGGCTTACCTCTGTTAGAGTCTCCAAATATGTTCTACACACACCGTATTCAGCCTGGGCGGGGCTCATTCTTCTCAGCTTCCGCATCTCCCTCCGTGCAAGCTTTAGCGCTTCTGGACTTAGCTTGGCCTCCTCAATCTTCTTGGACAATTCGTCTAGTTCCTCATCATTCTCTCCGTCCTGGTCCATGTCCCCAAAGCCTGGGCTCCTTTTCATACTTCTCGACGGAATGCCCGGTAGCAGCGGTAAGCTGTCCCTCCTATTCATGACAGCAAGGGGAGAAGGAATCTTATCGCTCTTGGTGATAATCGACTTGATCTTGTTGACCTGCCTGGTAAGGACGGTGACCGCCGTTTCCAACCTGTCTGGAACATCAACGGCTAAGAGGATTCGCAAACGCTCGGGGAGCGTAGTTTCCACAGCAGAAACCATAAAATCTGCCAAAGATCCGGCATCGCAGAGCTGCTTCTCAGCAATCAAGAGCTCCAAACGCCGGGCGACCAATGGCGGCAATCCCACACCCCGGGAAGAGTTCATCTGGAGTAAGGCAACAAGCTCTCTGCTCAACGTCTTGAGCTGGGTGAAATAGGAATGTGTGGGAACATCAGACTCTTGTACGGGCAGGTCAACAAAGTGCTCCACATCTGCCTCAATGAAGGGAGTCCGTTGTAGAAATTGCTTGACCCTGAACCTGGAAACCCCTTCCACCACAAGAGCCATCCCATTGGCCCCATGAGTGCCAAATGAGTCCACACGTGAGTGGCCCTCCACGCCGACTACCCGGGCCGTGGTACCGTGCGAGAACAATTCCTCCGGGGTGGCTGAGGACGGGTCGATATTTAGGAATGCCAACTGGGTTTCCTCGACTTCGTCGCCTTCCTCCTCAATTATTCGCTTCTTGTCGTCATCCGTCCTGGCGATCGGTGGGCTAACGGGCGTCGGCGGCTTTAGTGGGATACACCCTATTCGTAGATTGGAAGAATCGAGCGGTGTAGTGTTGTTGGAGAGCTTAGAAAGTAGAGCGGTGATGTCCTGGCGGCCAGAAATGAAGATGCGAACTAAGAGTAAGAGCGAGAATTTTGTTAGCTGCGTTCCTACAGGGGGGGGGGGGGCGCATAGGAGAACTCACGAATAACACCGGGAAAGAGAACAGCAGAGTACGGGAGTGGGATTAGCGGCAGAGTATTGGGTTTGTAGGTACCCATATTGACGTTGGAGCTAGTTTTCGGGAAAGGGGCGATGGGTGCGGCGCGGGAAGCAAGGGTGAAAGAACAAACAAACTTGAGTTGGTATTTCCTAATGATGGAATGGAAGGGCCTATTTGGTAGTGAACCGGCAAATTTTGGCTCAGACTTGTTGGAGACCAGAGAATATTCCAATTGATATTTCGCGACGTGGCGGGCAGTTGGAGAGTTGTTCCAGGTTGTGGGTGTTGGCTGGGGCAGCTTGGATGACCTCGGCCGTAGGTTAGGCCCTCGGGGAAATCAGAATTATGTAATCAGAATGAGTGCTACATACTATGTAGACTACCGGTATGCTCTCCACCCCCTCACATGTGAGAACTACTGATAGTCTATGAGCCATGGCTAGAAGTAGCGGGGGAAGTGTGTAACCCCCACTTCGGCCTTTTTAATTAGCAGAAGTCGGTCGACCAGGCTGCTTTGAAGTTTATGTACGGTAGCCACAATGCATTCAATATCTATGCTTAAACTACTCTGTGGCCCCTATGGCTTCTGACGCCGTCCGCCACCAGATCATACTACCGTATCCGCCTACTGTTTGTACAATCTTGATGACAAATTTGGGCCCCCCACACATTTCACACCAAAAATGGCTGATTCAAAACACCCCTAACTCAGCCAAAAGTAATACAGAATTAATGAAATCAACCTATTCCATAGGCAATTATCCAGGCTTTCCAGGAAGAATTTCCCCACCCCACTATGAGTACCGAGCGCTTAGGGTTGCACTTGTGTGTTGTTGCAATACACCTTTTATATGGGGAAACTCACATATGATCACAAGTATGATACCTTTTGACCACTATCATTATTTATGGAATAACACCATGGGCGTTAGCTGACAGAGCCTGTCAACATATAAACGGTAATATATAGATGGCCCTAAAGCTTCTAGGGGATTTTACCGTTTTTTTTTTTTTGCAAAGCAGCGAGGCAGGGTTTTGTGAGGCCAAAGAGCCCGTTTTTGGTGTGTAAAATGGGCCACGGATTTTGTCACCAAGGTCGTGCATGCACGGTCAATCATCGAGATCCGGTTTTGTAACTACACTAACCATCCCCGATATATATCCCTGGTGGGTATAAATGCCTACTAGCTCGAGTTTGAACTCGAGGATAGCCCTCTTGGTTTATCCATGCATTGATTTAATTTAAGCAACCCATTTCAAAACCGTGCTCAGCAAAAACCAAAGATGAACACAGTTTAAGGCCCCGATATTTCTTAAGAGAACAGCCCTAGGGCGTGTTTGGCCGCAGCGAGAGTCCATGGATTCAATGATCGCAATTCGTAGATAGCTTTAACCTCCTAGCTACCGTTACCCCCTGGCTATGACCTACCGGTACTGCTGTATTCAGTGCCAGAGTGGTGGGTATGTTTCAACTCGAGCATACCTGTATCCGAGGGGCACCACATCTGCCCACCCTCTGGCACTGCGTCCACCGGTATGATAGTGGTGGTGGTGGCGTAGACATGGTAAGAGAGTGTGTGAGAGGAGAAAACTAAGGAAAAAAGACTAAAATGCAGATGAATTTCTGAGGAAACTGGCTTTTTTTAGGAGTGTGCATATATATATACATATATATACCTAAAATGTTCTTTCTCCTGCTCAATGCCGTCTAGACAGAAGAGACAGAACCGGGAGCGAGAGATGAGAGGAGGTATTTATACCCAATTTCGGGAGGACATCTACCCCCTAGATAGAATATGATACCCCTTCCCACTTACGGAGGCCGAGAAGCATCGTACGTTATTCCCGGTCAGAAGTGGTGTGGAGACTGACGTCCTCCCCAGGATATGCTCCCCTCGTCGACATGAGGAATGCCTCAAAAGGTGAATCGCAATTCCAAGGACGCCACCTTTTGCAGCGTGACTTTCCTCTCTCTCTCTCTCGAAAAACTAATTGTTATCCTGAAAGCTCCACCAAGGCCCAGGGCGAAAGCCAGACTCTAAAAAGGCAATAGGGGAGAAAGGGAAGAAAAGAAAAAGAAAAGAGCCATAAATTCGGAAGAAAATATGATTTCCACAGAATATAGGTATGAACGGGGGATGAGCTGATGTCAGTGATCATCCATGAAGCAATGATTGCTGGGTGCAGCACAAGACCACATGAAGTTACCAAAACAACAACGAAAAGATAACTGTGGATTGCCCCTAATTGACTTCTAGGGGCAACCACAGGCACGTAAGAACTACTATCATAGTCCACCTACGTCCACTATGAAGCATGAGGCACCAGCTCGGAATAATCGCTCGTAAGCAAGCTCAGAGTCCCACCTTCTGATACCGCGCAATAACTAGGTCTTCTTGCACTACAAACAACCCCAGACAGTAACGAATTCTAAAATGCAAATTATGTTTGTGCACGCTGAGAAACGAGAAATCTCGACTGGGAGTTTGGCTTTTTTTTGTAATAAAAGTAGAAATAAATAAAAAATAACTCTGATCCACTGAATGTGATCTTCATTTCGTCCAGCACCGACCACGCAGTGCGAGCTTCGACCGGATTTACAGAAGGGATGGCTCTGAGTAATCATCTAGTTCCTCCCGTGTTTTGTTTATAAACTCTTCATAACCCCATTATTTCAACCAATAACCCGACCATCTAGATAAACGAACAAGAAAATAAAAGAATAAGGAATAAGGAATAAACACTACTAGCACTCCAGAATATACTTTCTTATCCTGTGGCTCGTGACCACTGGATCCCCTTTCTCCTCCCCTCGGTCCAACAGAACGGGAAGGGAAGGTAAAGGGAGAAGGAAATGGGTGCAATTGCAATGAGATACAATGAAAGGTAGAAAATGACCCCCCTTTTTTTTGAAAAAACAAAAACAAAACAAAGGCAAAAGAACAAAAGATATATCGTTTCATGCTGGTACACAAAAATACCCACTGACACACAATCTAAGCCAGCCCTAATGAAGATATTCTAACACCTATGCATCGCCCGCTGCGTCCATGCCATTTGCCTCGGCCTATGAAGGTTAGCAGGGATTCGTAGACTAACAAACTAGCTAGATCTAGAGGCTTACGTTGCTCCCCCCATCTCCCTTCTTTGCTTCCGCTTCCTCCTCACCGGCATGTGCATGTGGTCCCTGCTCACTCCCCCCAAGAGTTTTCCGCTCCCCGCGCTCCCTTCTACTCTTTTCTAAAGCCTTATTTTGGATTTCCTTCTTATCTTTCTCCCACTCGCCCTTCTTATCTTGCCAGCTCTCACTAACTCTCTTTTCCCGCTCGATTTCCTCCTTGTCCCTCGCCTCCTTCTCAAGTCTCTCTTCCTCCATGCGCTCCATGTGCTTAAGATCGTCTGCTGAAGGCTCGTAAAGATGCCAGATGGTGTAGTGCGGGAGTCCAACGACCGAGAACTGCATGCGCTTTGCCATCTATCGCAAAATTAGTAAAGAAAATAGATTAGAAGGCATGGGCCACTGACTTTTCCAAAACCCTCAGTCTCGGCATGCCTCTCGAAAGAGAATGCAGGGAAATGGGCACCAGCTCGGAACACGCGTGCTTTTGCAAGAATACTGACACCTCCGACTCCATCAATCTCCATCTCAACATCAGGATCACCATATGGGTCACGGAGATAAGCAAGATGGGGTCTCCATGTGGCGTATTCAGCATATCCCTCGACGATAACAGCATCTTCATCGAGTGTCTCAGCAAGCGCAAGGGCGGTCTCTGACTCTTGCCAGGAATTGAGATCATAGGGCTGTTCGCCTCCAAGCCAGTCAGGAAGCGGTCGCCAGACATCTATGTTAGAATCATATTATTAGCACCATTAGCCATGTAAGGGACATAGCGACCGGGCACAGATGTGGTATTTTATTTTCAAAAATTCAAAAATTCAAAAATTCAAAATCAGTAAGCTAAAGCATTTGTCTCATGGGAACTGAATCCTCTGAAGTAGCAAATACATGGGTCTGCATCATTTGATGGCGACACGGACTGTGACGTTGAGCCAAGACCAACAGGAAGACTTACTCGGAACAATGACATCCTTGTTGTGCCTCATCAAATCCTCCAAGATAGTTGGCGGCGCAGTTTCCACATCGGCGTCTCTCCAATAAACCCATGAGTGGTAAGGCCTCAATGTAGCGCTCAAGAGCCAATTCCGGGCCTGTGCCATGGTTTTCCTACGGCCCGCTTGCGCAGCGAAACCGTGCCTGTTCTCAACATCCTGTTGAACCTTCTGCCCAAAATCCTTCTCAATCACAGAAATCTCTCCAAAGGGCTGGAGCGGATCGGGGTCAGCTTGCACCTTTTCCAGCTGCTTTTTGAGTAAGGTCAAGGTGTGATCCTTCGAGTCAGACACCAGGAACGCAAGGTCAATCAGGCGATGAGGGTATGTAAAATTCCGTAAATGCGAGAAGAACATGGGAAGATGGACCTCAGCATCACGTAGTGGCACACACATGAGTAGCCTCTCTTCTTTCTCCCAGCCGCGGGCGGTTCCCTGAACGTTGGAGAGATCATAATGCTTGACGGTAGATATCAAAGGATCATCCCGCAATAGCGCCGATAGGCCCAGCGATGGGAGGAGGACCTGTCGGAACGAGGGAAATATGAGCAGTAATATTACGGCGGCGATGGTAGAAATCGAGCACATCCTAAAGAGAATCTTCCGTCGCCATCGTAGCGCAGGCTGTGTGCGGGGCTGGAATCTGAGTTTTTTTTTTAATGGAGACAAATAAGCAAAGTTTGACCGGAGAAACCAGTGTGGGGTTGCAGTACCTATGTGGTGAAATAGAGAATGTATTGCTCGGTCCGTAGGCATGGCCGTTGGAGTAAGCGTGAGAGTGCCTGGGCATCATCGGAACAGAGAATGCATGCGGTGGTGATTAGGGATGAAAGGGAGTGAGTAGATTAAAGGAAAGGAAAGAAGGAGGAGGGGGGGGGGGAGAATTCCTGGGTCTTGGAGCGCCTCAAGGCTCAAGCTGCTTGAGGTTAGGAGGAGGCTCTTGGGAAAAGATACTGCAAATGCGTGGGAAGAAAAGAAGAAAAGGGGAAGACGCGGATCAAGCTTCTTCACCAGGGACCAGCAACAAAAGTCCTGTGCAGCTCCCCTGCCGAGAAATTAATACAGGGACTAGCACCTCCAAGTTGAGGCAAACCTACAGCAACCAATGTAGGAGAAAAGGACGTCAGACAGAGAGAGAAGGAAGGAAAGCCAATAAAGGTTGACGTCCGGATAGCCGTAGATTAGACACGGTGTCCGAAACCGAAGTTGAAAATCAAAAAAGGAGTTATTTGGGGGGGGTTTTATTGGAGACGGGAAACCGTCTTTTCTCTCCGAGGAGGAAAACGCAAATGTAAATGCAAATGTGGAGTGAAATGAAACGAAAGTGAGGTAAAGAGAGGAGCAAGAACTACTTGCCCTGGACGGAGGTCACTTAAAGGTGAGTGCTGGGTAGAGACAGATGAAATCTCCTTCTCAGGAATCCCCCTTGTCAGCTCCTAACCTTGATAGACGCCCCGGTTTAGCTGTTGCAAGCTGAAGGATTCCTGCTTATGCCGCCCTATGCATTACGATCACCGTAGTAGTATCTTCTTGCCCAAGTCTCTTAATCAAAATACGCAAAAAAATAGAGTGGTTGTAGGGCGAGTATGGCACCCGAGGTTAGGATCAAAGCACCCAGCGACAGTGGCCGTGAACATGGTGATGATTTCTGGCACTTGAGGTCCTAGTATCAGTACCGCACATAGGCGGGCGACTTTGCGTTACAATAACACCTGCGATAAATTGATATAACGAGGGCTGACACATGAATGCAGGAAAGAAACCCCCTGCTGCATTCTATTTTTTTCTCCTCGAAGTATGATACCGTACCGTATATTACCTTCTCCCCACCAGCCTTTTTTTTATTTAGAACATTTTGAACCCTTGCCCTTACACCGGGATGGAAGGCACGGTGGACCCTGTGTCTCGATGCATCGAGATGGCTCGTGTTTCCATGAACCTAACAAGATTCCCTGGTTTGGGGCCTGTTTGGCAAAAATGGAAGGAAAGCGACCGCTCCGGTTGAGGTTCAGAAACTATCGATTTTGACCGTTTCTGAGCGGAACGGTTGACATGTCCCAAGCTTGCAAAACGGCAGCCCCGTTCGGAATTTGGGAACGGAAGGGAAAACGGTCGTCTGTATGGGACAACGGGACGGAACGGTCGTACCCAAACGGGATCTTAACCCGGCATAGATACGATACGCGCATCATATCTTTTCTATCAGAGTCCATATCCTAGCATTCGGCATTGGAGCAAGTCCAGAAACATTTTTCAAGACCCTTTTATAGCTCAAGTAACTTCTAATCGCAACTACTAATCTAAGGCAGGAGTTTGCGAACAACCGGCAGACGCTTGACAGTTTATAATCTACCCGACCATCAAGTTTCTGGTGCACCGACCTGGGCTCTGTCCCATAAGTTTAATTTAACCTCGTCCCGACAGAGCTGCCCCGCTCATTGACCCTGGCCAGCTTTCCTTGGACTACACCCTCCTTCCCTCGCCGCCCTGGCAGCATTCTGGGGTCATGTGGAAGGCTCGATACTCGTAGCAGACAAGAAGCGTCCGATGTCAGGGGTCGTGAACCTGTCTAGGAGCCCAGTAATAATTAGGACCATTACTCGGCACCCCTGTAAACTGCCAGGACAAGCACACAAAAGAAAGGAAGCTACCCGGCAGAAAGGCTGCTGGTAATTGACAAGTACCGATAAGCTCAAGTCTACTCCATAAATTTCTATGACAACTGCCCGCAATACCATACCGGTGGTGGGCCTTTGAGTCCCAGAAAGAATAAATGTTTGAGGGACCACGTACCAAGAGTGATAATTCCCGAATTCCACTGGGGGGTTCGCACTGATGGAACAAACAGGACATTCCTAAAAATGCTAGACTCCCATGCTCTGCTAATCCTGAGCAAGTACTGAGGAACATAATCTTCTTCAACAGCAGTCCGTTAGTGTGTAGATATAGTCAGCTGGAATTTGGGGCATTCGTTCCGAATATTTACAGGGAGCCATCTATTATGATATCCTCTAGGGTGTGTGATCTAAACAGAACATTCTCTACGGTACTCGAGCACTAGACCTTGGGCAACTCTCCTTCTATGACCGGATTTCAACATTGATCCCTTAACTCACCAATTACCTATGAATCAAAGTACGAGTACTAGTATGATATATAAAAGTGTGCTCCGGGAACCATGAGTCCCAACCCTTTGCGGTATACACACAAGGGGGACTAACAAGTACCGTAAAAACTTTTGCGATTCGCCCGTCTCGGTTAGGTGGCAAATCTCGCGATGCACAGACAAAGGCTTCTTGAGAAGGGTAAGTACATTCCTGACATGGTATAGCCTGGGTACTTTGGCCTTGTTTGATCTTCTCAACATGCCAAACTAAACCTATCTTGTGCTAATGACTCGGTTTTACAGGAATCCTCAGATGGCGGATCGCAAAAAGTTTTTCACGGGTATTGGAGAAGCACTTAGGAAAATCAAAAGTATCCGGAAGTCTTGGCCAATTCCGGACCAAAAGAAACGCCAAGGCTTCCGGATTCATCTGATTTTCGCAAGTGCAGCGGAAAGGCTTCGGCTCAGGCAATCTGATTTATTTCAGCTTTGTTTGCAACCGTAACGGGCCACAGGCTGGCATTGACGTCTCACTTGGGAGAGAGCGGATGCCTAAAACCCTCTTGATTAGGCTGGGAGATTTGCGAATTTTCTCGGCGGAGAAACGGAGCATCGTATTGGAGGGTCTTGGTATCTCATCTAAGGCAGGTCGTATCATAACAAGCAGTTAATACTCGTACTGGCTTTAACTCAATTGGCCGAACCCGTGACAGATTACGGGAATGCCCTAAAAAAAACTGGATAGATCTGCAATCGGATTGCGTGTGTGTGGAAGCCGCTGTACCAGTACTAAACCGTAATAGGCTTAGCAGAGCACAATAAGTTGACAAAATTATGAATGCCAGTCAGCCAGTTAAGGATATCCAGGCTCTGCTTACCCAAGCAGTACACGGTCTGGAAAAGACTACGGAGATACAGGTACCTCGGTATCATACTGCACCCGTATTCCCTTTGGGTGTTTTGCCTCCGACCGCCGAGATATTAGGCCCCCCCGCGCACAAGATATTTGAAGAGATATACACCGGGTCGGAGAGAGTGACAGATCTAGCGTTTCAAATCGAATATGATATGAGAGTCAGAGAGGTTAAGTTTGTCATCGAGGTTGGCTTCTCAGAGACCTATGAAGCTGGTTAAGGATGCAAGGGTGGCTTGAGGGGAATGAGACCGTTTCGCTTGTCAAGCTTGTTAGATTTAAACTGGAGGATCCATGCTACCGGTGTCCGATGCAGAACCTTACCGAGAGCGAGTTTGCCGAACTAGAGTTCCCTCCCATGAACGAAATCATGCATCAACCCTTCATGCTTAGTGGCCTACTCGCCAAACGCAAAAGTGGATATGGGCCAGCGGTGCATAAGGGATTTGTGTGGGTTGGGAATTTCTCGGGATTTTTTGAGTTTTGGGCACTTGGCGAGTATTTACGGCACGAGTACTGGCTCCAGCCATGATGCACTCTGGGAGTGGGGGGCTAACCTTATCATGCGCCCAGGGAACTTACCTACCGTTCAAATACGGTACAAGAACATATTCTTCAATCTGATGATGGGCATTTTATAGTTTTATACACTTTAGGGTTTAATCTTGCACTCCTGAAGAGCGGCCAATGTGTAAGTTGCATCACCGCGACCGCCGCTCTCCCGCAGCGAAAACGTGGAATTTCCCTAGTCTTGCTAGACGACAACTATCAGCGTAAATGCCGGTAAAATTTATTGCTGTCGAATTGGCACTCGGAACGATTGTTAAGCTGACTGGTCTGATCTGATGGCCGATCGCTTCTCTGTTTTTCGTCTCAGGCGCAACAATGGGGGTGATGTTAGCCTAGTAGTAAAAGTTATTATAGGTTGTGTGTTGATAGCAAACTGTATCGCAACGCTAAGTAGTTCGCAAAATACGTAGTGCCGAAGCCAACTTCACCGGAGAATGCCTTCCGACGATATCGCGAAATGAACCTCTGGAATGCTATACCTATTGGACCGCGTGGCCGACCCCCCCGACATATTGTACTAGTACTGTGCCTCCTGGGGAGATTTATATTCTCTGATGTGGCCGAATATCAGGTACAGTACGCTGGCAGCCAGAACACGTTGTAGCAAACAAGCTGCTTTTACTAACTCCATCTTGCTCAATCCAATTTAATTGACAGCCTCTGCTCGACAAACCTCGTGCCTGAGCACCTCTGGGTTCCCCGGCATGTCTGATGTCGCGTCATATCGGCAATACGATATACCGCTCGAGAAGATCTGGGTTGGGGTTTGAAGGGTAGTGGCTGTTGAAAGATATTTCCAACTCTTTTCATCCGAATCCCCCCCCCAGAAGCCACTTATGAGCACAGCACTGCCCACGATATTGTAACCAAATCAATCCTCCTCGTCCCCCTTCTCCTCGACGACCCACACCGATCCCCAGAGCTGCCGGAATGGAATTCAGCATACACCATTCAGCATCAATGCCGATTCATGCTCCTTTGCAGGGCGCCCATACCCCAACTGATTTCCGCATGGGCTCGAGTTTTCATGAGCCTTACCGGTGCCCTATCTGTTCAGTCGGGCTACCTCCGTGCGCATGATAAGGTTTGGACGTCGGTGCGCTGAACACCTGGCAACCTCGATGGGACTGGAGTAGACGCAGCTGTTCTTGCCTCCACGAGTTGCACAGGAAGTCACAGTGTGCGGGAGAAAATAGAATTCAGGCAAAGACGCGGGAGATTTATACCCAGCACATCAAACAGAGTGTATCCCGAGCAATTGTAGACCAATGCCGTGATTTATAACCTCACGAGATCATCCATCCAAACAATCCCTGTTCTACCCCTCTGCGCTGCATGCACTCTTTGCACCGGCCTGGGCCCAACGAAGCGAAGCTATCCGCCGTTGAACAGTTCTGGACCATTCTTAACCGACGACGCCAAGCTCACATCTGAACCCCCAAGAATCGCCCGATCTTCCAACCAAAGTCGTCAAGTTTCATCTTGTAAGAGTAATCGACAACCCCAATTAGACTAAGTGGATTCCCCGCAATCCACAATAGGTAAGCCACTCCGTTGGTGTTGAGAGAGAGGAGACAATGAAAAGACAAGGAATGATTCATGTTTTTTTCCTTTCTTTTTCAGCTGGGGGAATAAAAAGAATGGGTGTGGGGTAGAGTTCGGTACTTTTTACACCGCTGCTGGGAAAGGAGGTTGAGGTTAAACAGAGCAGTCGGCGCTCCTTCCCTTTCAATTTCTCTCTTTCACCTTTCACCTCAATCACCTTTCTTCTAATCCTAATAGCATTTTTGGGATCTTGGGGTTTGGTCTCAACTTTAACGGAGGTGGGGAACGAGAAGGAAGCAAACCGCTCTATGCTATTCCCCGTGGTGAGATGGCGCCCCTATCCTTAGCCTACAGCCTCGGCGGCGGCAACACCGGTGAAGATAACGAGAACGACGACTACTACATACCCGGAAGCCCTTCCACCGGCGGGATTCTCCTAGTAATACTCGTATTCTCCTTTTTCGCTCTGATCTTCACGCTCATTACGGGGTGGGTGTGGTGCGTGTCTGCTGTTGAACCGACGTATTACTCTGTTAAGACGCACCGGAGAGGTGCATGGAGGACCAAACGCGTGGTCCCTTTTAGAGGTTTTCCCCACTGTCCACCGTCAATAATAGTGAGGGCTAATTGATATGAAGAATGGTATCGAAAAAGATTGAATCTTCCCCGAACACCTTCCGATATTCAGCGGGAGGAACACTATGCTAGGGTCTTGACCAACCTGCGAATGAAAGGCTGGGAGGGCCGTGTCCTTCGCAATGGCCAACCGGACGATCGTCGTTGGATGCGTCCTCGCGACACTAAATTCTGGAGATTGCATGGGCACAAGAAGAGCCTGGATGCGTTCCAGCCATTAATGAGAAAGGTGGATACTTACGGTGCTATCGGAATACCGACGAAGAGAGAAGGCGACTGGGAAGGGGATAATGATGACGGTGCATCGGTGGGGTATTCGCCATTTACTATTCCACGGTTTTTTGGAGCACCATTGAGGGCTTTACAGGAGGATGGAGGAGGGGGAGGGGGAGGAGTAGGGAAAAGACGAAGAAGTAGGAGCTTGAGTGCTGGAAACGTACGAAGGTCTAGGAAGGTCCGACGAACGGCGGAGGAGATGAGGAGTGGCAATTGGGGGCCGAGGGGGTCCAGGAGCAGTATTGGAAGGTGTGGCAGAGTTGGTAGTGGACTTAGCACTGCTAGCACGTTGGAGATGGTCATGGAGGAAGGGCAGAGTTGCTGATAGTGGGCGCGGGTTTTTTTTCACGATATCATGATCTCTTGTCAAAATTATGGGTTTTGGAATTTGGGAGTCGGTCGGTATGGCGGATGGGGTGTACAAATAATTATTAGCGTTCCATTTCTTTCTATTTTGTCATCTGCTTTTGTTCGGTCGGTTGGTTTGGTCGGTCCGGTCGGTTCTGGTCTGTTGGCACTTTGTCGTTATTCACACGCTTCTTTCTTTCCTCCATTCATCACTGCCGAATACATACTGTACGTTTCTCAAAAGTCTCGGGAACGTGAGTTGCGTGCCTGTAGTCCAAGTCACGATAGTTCCCGCAAAATACAGTGCCGTGAAGCCATCAGTTGCCGTATCCCATTAGTGAATCGCTCATTTATCCCCGATTCCAGAGGCCTTAAAAAAACGCAACGTGCTGTGCCCGAGCATCGTACCGGGTACGTACCATACGATCGTACTTTACCCCACTCTTTCCCCGCCGGAAAAACAAACAAAAAGCTGGCACAAATGCCACGCACCGGCAGTCCTCATTGTGCTGTGTCGCACTGTGACTTACCTTATCCTCCGGGAATCTCCTTCATCCTCATCCCTAATCCATCGTCATCGATCGCTCCGGTATCGCATCACATGTTTTCTTTTATTTTTCTCTTTTTCTCCTTTTCTCACCCCCTCCTCCCGTCCTTCCTTCCTTCCTCCCGCTATCTCGAACGTCCCGACCAACTATGGTGCGTGGAAACAAAAAAAAAAAAAAGTCGCCGGGGATCTTGCAGAATTTGATGTTACGATGGTGAGAAATAAAGAGACCCGGGTACCTGCTCGGATTGATTCGAAATCGGCCTTGTTTCGTCCTGACTGGAAGCTTGGGGGGGGGGGGGGGGGTTGGTGTCGCGAACCCGCGTGGGAGGGTAGGTGGGTTACCGTATGATATGAGAGGGGTTGTTTGTGTGATGATGATCGGAGTGTGCTGTGTTCTGGGATGGGGTTTGGTGGATGGTGTGGGGGGACTTATGTTTCACTGCTGCGAGGACTGGCGGTGTTCTGTGGGAAATTGCGTCACCCTCCGATGATAACATGATACAGTGGGGGGCTTTGCGACTTCGCGTCCGGGGTCAGGTCCTATCGATCTAGGTGGTCCAGAACATCATTTGCCCCTCGGCCGGGGAGTTGTTGCTTCGCAAAGTCACTGGTTTCTCGAGATTCAGTGGCTGTGCGGTACTTGTTAGGTACTTGGTCCCCCACGAGACGGTAGCATAGGGGTAGACTACTCGTGGAATCCTAAATAATTGGACAGACCGTATCTAGGCATGATAGATAGAAAAGGCCAACAATGGGGAAGCCGCTCAGCTCACCCCGAAGGGCGTAAAATAACAAAAGGGGTGCCGCCACTAGTACTCAAGTACAGTGCTGGACCTTGGCTGGACCAGAGGAGGCAACCCCAACGATGTAGCATCACGATGTCCCCGTCCTGCATGATATTGTAGGTCCTCGGCGCTGAACCTGCGGGTTCTTCTTATCTTATCATGCTCACAGATAATCTCCAAAAGCAGGCTCGAGAGATTACGGGTTGCACGCTACAGGAATCGTGATCGGGATGCACGACGTGAGGAGGAAAGGGTTTATTTAGACACTCATGCGTAGGGTGCGTACGGTACCACTACTAGTAGTAGCACAGTGTAACCTTTACACCCCAAAAAGGACATTTTTCAGATCACAAGAACCCTGCCACCTACCCTGCCGGTAAATCAATTCCCAGTAAAATAGTGGTTCCGGGTATTCTAACTGTGATGTTTCAATATTAGAGCATATGCTGAAATATTGAGCCAACTACCACACTCCAGAATTGTCAGTTTTTAACAGTGCCATGGATTCTTCTATAATCATCCATATAAATTCTCAGCACTCAGCTTCAGCCCCACTCGAGTACTCACCTCGCCGGAATTAGTCATTGGTCACGTGGACTATAGCTAGAGCAAATCCACGCTAAATAGCCCTTCCTCCAGTTCACGTGACCCATGACTAATTCCGGCGAGGTGAGTACAATCAGCTGTGCTAATTAATAAGCACTACCCACTGAAAAAAAAAAAAGAGGAATTTGTTTTTCGAAATGTGAATTTTAGACTCCCTACCGTGGATCTTTGGCTTATTTTTTGATATGCCTTTTGTTTTAATTGGTTTAGAAGTGGGGGGGTGCGAGTAAGGGTTTTGGGAACTGCGAATTTCGGTTGTCTTGGTGTGTTTCCGGCGGCGTTTATCATTCGTACTTTGACTGTGACTTTCGTCCGAGAACTCTACTGGTACTCAGGTAGGCGCGAAATGATTGGAAAATATATGACTCTTGTCTCTGTAGAGATTTGTATGGGCTCGGTAGAGCTCGTTTCCTGATTTTGTCGTCCTTGCTTGAGTACGGTGCATCGGTTTGTCTCTGGTGATTATTAAGAGTACTGGTACTGTGGCCGTCAAGTTAGAAAAAGGTCTTGAGTGACAAGGTTTTTCTTCTTTCTTTCAAAGGTCCCCTAGTTCTTCTCTCCTCTCCCTTCCCCTCCCGAGGATGGCCTGCCACAGCCTCGTTTGCCTCTTTTCGCCCTAGTGCGGAGTTTATATATTTATTTTTAGTTATGGCGGAGGAGGAGGATGAGGAGGAGCTGATCCGGGAGCCTGTCTGCAGGTATGTGGTGGCGCCCAGTAAGGATTGATCGCCAGTGACTGACTAACGGCTTTTGCGCCTTGTGTTCGGATACCGGCACTCCTGCGCCCCTACCGGCCTCCTCTTCCTCTCTCCATGCTTCTTCTCGTGATGAACCGACTAATACCGGTATATCTGGTCTATCGGAACCCGGAAGCGGGAATAAAAATAACATCATGGGTAACCGGCACAGCAAAAAAAAAAAAAACTTCCAAGAGACCTTTTTCTCAGCAGTACCGGTACCTAAAGAAGTTTTTGATTTTCACCTTATTCTCGCAGACAAATATTAGCAAGACCATCTAACAAATCGTTTTGTGTCTTTGGCAAGTTGTATTGAGCCATGACTACAGCCAGGAAGCGCGCGTGCCTTAGAGTATGACAAGTGTTATGATATTATGGATCTGGAGTTTCTCTCATTGACCGCCTCGTCGATCTCTGTATTTGCTGGATGCTCGTACCCCGCTAAGTTATGTTGCTATCTCTTGTTCTGGGAATGCATACGTGTATGCCGCGTATGCGTTCCTGCGCTCGATGATTTCTATATGTTTGCCTCTCTGTATTGTCTGGCTTCCCTTCCCTTCCCATTCCCTTCCCTTCCCCTCCCCTTCTTCTTTTCTTCTTTTCTTTCTTCACGAACCTCTTCCGGGCTGAGAGAACATTCAATAGAGTTCTGATCTCGCTTGGTTCGAATGACACAATTCATACGAGTAAGTGATAATAGAACTACTCTTGCTGCGCCCTTTGTGATTTTCTTAGCGATATTTTGGGTCTGTTCTGGGTAGGGCCGTTCTCCACCCCCCTCTCTTCCCTTCCTTTTCAGTGGCGGCCTTGTATTGTAAGGCTATGAGATGGGAGGAGCAATGGAAGAGCGGCTTAGTTGATACCAACTAAAGGGAGAGTGAATATGGGACCTATGATTGCTGGGAGATAGAGAAGGCCACCGGGAAAATAGTACCCAAACGCATCCAGTGTGCCTAGAAACCGAAGCCATACTATCTTGAGGGGTCAGGGGAAATTCCACGAGTGACAACACATGAGCCGGTGGCAAAGCCCACAGGGGCGACCATCCTTCTTCCGAGAATGGGTCGTTCTAGAAGTGGTGGAGCAGTGAGTATGATGCACAGATTTTTAGGTCTACAGTAACAGTGCCCCACTCAAAAGGAGGCTAGAAGTGGGAGGTTCAAACACTCCGCAAATATTTGTAAGTGCAGGAGATTCTTTTATGAGGGGGAGGGAGGTTTGTTATGGCGTATTCTCAGCACTTGCCTAGAGTTTCCTTAAACCTAACCGGGAAGGCTTTGGATTTCTTACTTCCAACTTCCATTCGTACATGGGAGTGGCAATGCTCTATTTTGCTAGTAAAAAAACTGGATACCGAAGTGCTGTGTAGTAATTGTTCCCCAAGGCAATATGCTTTTGAACACCAGTATTCCTCTTGGTATCATACTAAGAATGGAATAGGAAGCGAAGGGTGGAAAACTAAATGCTCTTAATAATCATTCCTTTTTTGCCCTTCTTTGAATTCTGAGTAGCGCAGAGAGAAACAACCTGCTGGTGGATCTGGGCGGGCACCCTACGGACTGGTGTAGTGAGGGCCCATTTTTAGCCAGGCAATGGGGGGAGGCGGGGATGAGAGGAGAGGAAATGATGGGTAAAGGTGAGAGAAGAGAGGGGAAAAGGGGAAATGAACACGGGAAACAGAAGAATTCCCGAAGGGCCATGTTTTTGTTCAGAGTATATAAATAGAATGCTCTTTTCTTGCTCGATGCTGTCTGAATGGAAAAGAGCATGGAAAGAGGGTAGAGAGAAGGGGTATTTATTACCCATGAACAGCCAAATTTGGGCGCAAATTGACCCTGAGAAAAGATATTCCCTCCCATCTGCCTGGGTTAGAAAGAATATCACCTTACTGCTAATTGCTGAAGCTAACGCCCCTCCTCAGAATAATATCTCCCCGTCAAGAACGCCTTGAAAAGAGAGTTAAGTTTCTAGGAGCAGCACTGCATTTATCTCCAAGTATGAATCCAACAGTTATTGAAAACCCGTTAGGGACCAGGCATAGGGGGCAATCCGTACAATTCTACTCAATCGGACCCTCCGGAATCCGGGGGATCTACGGCCTTGTAGAAACGGGGCTTGATCCAAGGAAAGATTTCCCGCTTTTCCTCACCATGAGACGAATATGAAGTGTGAGAATTTGGTATGGCAGACAGTACCCCCGCCTTTGGTTGCGCGCCCCCTACACCAAGCATTTCCAACTGCAAATCCACGTTTGTTTGGTTTTCATTTCGATACCCCTCCCCCCCCCCCCCCTATTGGGGGTCAACCCTTTTAAGAAACGGTCCCCCCCATTCATTAGTTTGGGAAAAAATTATTGGCGCAGAGGGAATTGCACGAGTGACACTCTGTGTACCGGAGCAACCTTTGGGAAAGCAACCCTTTTCCAGAACATTCCCAAAATTCGCTTCCGTTCCGACCGATCCCTAAACAGGAACTAGCCAACCTACCTCGCGGAGACAAAATACCCGCCTTCTCCCCCCACCCATACACACATAGCCGAGAGACGTCTTCATCACACTCTGTCACTCGAAACTCCTCCACATTTCAATCCAGACCGATCTCGCTATCAGATCTCAACACCCCCATGGTCCCTGCATCCAGGCTTTTCCCAACGCCATCTTGAAGATTTTTGGCTCGGCAATTGATCACAAGCCCAACACCGCGACTGAGAGGTTTATCAAATATTGACAGGTGCTCCAACTCCCCCCCCTCCTCCCTTAGCCAAGCCTTCCACCCCGCTAAGCCCTAACCACAAGTAGTTTAGCTCAGCTCCATATCAATCAACCCACAGATTCAAGCTGCCAGCTATCATACATCACAAAAAGAAATAGCTGTATATTTTCCCCCACACACAAACGTATCATTCAGATCTTTGAACTATCTTTTTTTAAACCCTCAACACCCCGACGCTACGTCCCGGCCTATTATGGCTATCAGGTTGGCATTACTCCTCCGCCTCCACAAACATGCAACTGATTCGTGGCGCTGGCTGGTGCTGGGTCTAGATACTTGATCTTGCTGTCAAGACAAGGGAAAGTGGTATGATACATGAACCTTCCACCTCTGCCCCCAAACATAAAATCATAAAATCCCGGATAGCGAGCTGACTCCTCCTAAAGCGCCTAGCAAAATGGTTCACAACCCTCAGCTCCAAGGACAAATCCAAGATCATAAAAGACGTAATTCAACTGGTCCTATCCCGACGGACAAAAATGTGTAATTTCCTCGAATATAAAGGTTAACCGCCTCCCCCCCCCTCCCCCCTTCCCTCTCCACCTTCTCACAACGCCCAGACACAAAAGTGGTATACCGCCGCTACGCCTCCCTCTTCTTCGTCGCGGGAATCGATAGCTCCGACAACGAACTCATCACGCTGGAAATCGTACACCGCTACGTCGAACAGATGGACAAGTACTATGGAAATGTGTGCGAGCTGGATATTATATTTAATTTTCAGAAGGCGTATTATATACTTGATGAGCTGTTGATTGCTGGCGAGATGCAGGAGAGTAGTAAGAGGGGGTTGTTAAAGTGCATTGCGCAGCAGGATGCGATTGAGGATACCGAGGGGGAGGAGGATAGTATTGCCAGGATCGTGGGGTGAAATGAATGAATGGGAGGTGAAAAGTCTTTTCTTATCTCACCTTAATCCACGCTTCTTCTCCTGGGATTTTTGGTTTGGGGGTTGCGGGTCTTTACAAGGGAAGTGAGGAAAATCTTTGTGTAATGTGTTCAGATATCAGTTGAAGTCCTTTGGGGGCTCGTTCGGCGGAGAATTTATGGGAGGGGGTAGGAAACCGTTGGCTGCACGCTGGAAATTTCCCCATAATCCACGCCGTAGAGGTATCGACTCTATTAAGCTAGAGGAAAAGAAAAATATTGTTTAAAACGACCAGGCATTCATATATACTACATCACCACACCACTACTGTCTTTGATACGTAACCTTCGCAACCTTGTCCCCCAAGGTCATTCCCCCAATCCCCTCCTTTGCCCCAATAGCACCTTCCAGTTGCTCAAACTCCACGAACGCAATGCCCTTTCTTCCGGGCACCATACGGACTTCCTTGAACCCATCAAACCGTCCAAATAGCGAAGTGAGGGTATCTAAGTCCGTCTCGTCCGGTAGATTTTGCAAAAACAACGTACTGTTGGGTGGGAGATACTCGTCGGGAATTTGTGGGGCCGCCGCAGGTGCCGTAGACTTGAGACCGCCGGGCTTCTTGGTAGCTTTCACGGCATCCGCCTGGGGAGCCGCCGCGGTGGATGCATGACGCTGGGATTCTAGAGCTGCTAATGCTTGTTTCCGTTCTGTGTTTGCACACATCAATTATTAGCATCGTATAACCCCAAAATAAGCGGTCAGAAGGGCAGGGCGCAAGGACGGACCCCTCTCTGCAAGTCTCCGGCGTTTGTGGGCTTCAAACTCCTGGCTGTCTTCGCCGGCTTCTCGCTTGACGGTCGCATCGCTTCGGGACTTTGCAAAAGCTAGAACCATAGGTTTATCGAAGAGAGGGAATGCTTGGACTTCTTTGATGGCCTGCTCAGCTGCTTGTGGGCTGTCGAAGACGACGAAGGCTTGTCCCTTGGCTTTCAGATTCTTCTTCGCGACGAGGTCTATTATGGTTCCATATTGAGAGAAGATGGCTGTTAGTGACTGCTTGAGCAATGGGATCTTCACAGATTCTTCGAGGTTGCGGATCTGGGTCTGTTAATAGTGGATACGTGGGACAGGGGAGTGAGCAGTGGGGAGTGTACGTAGACTCTGGAGGCGAAACGACATTGGTTAGTTGAAGAATTGTCTAGAATGCGAGAAGGATGGGGAATAACTACGTGCTAGACGGAGTGCCAGTATTCACGGTCGAAGTTGGGGATGCCATAATTTGTTTCCTTAGCGTAGGTCGTCGTGTGCTTTCGTTCAAAATGTCCGTTTGTTTGGGTATCGGAGGTCAATTAGTTGCCGACGGCTCCCATGGCAGGAAAGGCTCGGCCAAACAAAGCTCTTTGGAGTGCAAATTTAATCCGGTTACCCTCTCTTTGCAGGAAGATGCCCTACAGAGTCTACGCCCAGGACAATTTACCCTGAAGGAACTCCTCTCCTCTCTTTCGCTCCCACTTTATCCTTCTCAATGTTCTAGTTTATTATTAACACTCCCACTAAGTGCCGCAGTTCAATCTGTTCGTTCCTCCACTCAGCCTTTGCCAAGTGGAAGAAGCGCTTTTTAGGAGCCGGAAGCTGCCTTCTTTCAACCTTCCGTTTCTTTTGGGACCGAAGCTTAAGATAGCCGTGTGGCTCGATGCGTTGCACCCTGGTTTCCCGCATGAGGACCAGTTTCTAACTTTCATGCGTTAAGGAGCTATGCTCGCATGGGCGAACGACAATAACTAAACAGTTCACCACTCCGGCCCACAGGGAAACGGCGTTCCATGATGGTCAGTTGCATCGCCGATGCTCTTCAAGCTCATCGCTACCCTTACTTAGCCACTTGCATTCCATATACGACTATTACCCTACAGCGCATGGTTAATCTGCCTAATCTCTCCTTTCGGCCACCTGTACCATGGACCACTGTCCGCTACTGAATGGGTAGTCATTGGCTGTCTCTGTCGCCTTCAAGGGTCTATTCTCTTCTTCCGATGCAATATGATTTTTATACTGATACTTTGATCTTAGATAGAATCTCTCCAGTACCCTCGAGGAGTGCCGCGGATTTTACCGAGAGCAGGGGAAGCAGGCTGGAGAACGACTTGCAGGTTGAGTACTTCGAATCCAACATGCCCAAGATTCCCGAAGAAGGGAGTAGACCGAATTGGCTGCAAGCTCAATACTTAGTAGGTCCTCTTTTTAACCTTCGCAGGGTGCAGTTGGGGATAGGTGTCGTCTGGGGCCCTACGTTGTACCTCAGCTCTGTAGTGAGGATGGTCGCATTTGCTGGCATCATATTACCGTACCATCTGGCGAAAGCCGGCGGCCGCTTTTTATGTTGAAGTGGGAAGTGGCTGAAGTGACACTCGCAATTGCATCGAAACGAGAACTTTGGAGGTTCAGGCCCAGCTATACTTGTCCCAGACAAGAAGTATTCAGAAGTAGGGGTTCGCAAAATATATGGCAAAAAATCCTCCCGTATCACAAATTCACCACTGGTATTTCCGGATACTTGTTGCCTGGGACAAGTTCAGAGTTGGGGTATGAAGTTTTATTGCAACTCCGAGACAAACCGAGAATAAAAATCATATTTGAACGTACTAGCACCTGGCGGTTCCCGCTAGATAATGATAGCTTAGGCTGCAAGTGGTTGTGGCCAACTGGAATCTCGCGGAAGTTTTGTGTGATGGTGCAGGGTCACCACAAATTTTCGAGATGTGCTATATAAATTCCCTTAATCCTAAACATTAGCAAGCGTGGACACCACGTTCCTTGACCCTTGCTGTCTGCGTTTCTGCAGTAGTTTATTGTGAAACTGCAGTCTCAGAATTATTTATTTATAAGAAATACTCGTACACGATGCCGGTATTACCTGAGAATGAAATTTGCACGCCGCAAGCAAGTTCCACCATCCCATGTCGCTCTCTTTTACTCCCGTTCCTACTCCACTATGGAATACCCCAACCCGCTTCTAAACTGGCTAGGCACAGATATCATTGTGCCGGTATCCATATCCCGGTAAGATCGTACGAGGAGAGTACTCCCGGTCAACAGGGCGATCGAAAACAGACGATGGTGCCTCGCAGTGAGCTTTTCTCCCCTCCAAAGATCCCCCACAGCTCACAATGGCACCGTCATGACAGATCACCAAGGGCTCCAACCACCGATCATAGCTGCATGGAGGACTTGAAGCGAGAATCGAGTTTCCCCTCATCCGGTTTCAAGGCGGAAACACTTTAGGCACCAGTCCCGAATTCGCCACCAAGTCCGAAATGAGTACCCACCACCTCCTGAGCAGTGCACCTAGACTTTGTAGGGCTGGCGATCATCTGAAATCCGGACCTGGTAAATCGGGAGCCTCCGGATATCTACGTGCGCACGATATCCGCCCTCCGCACTTCGCTGGCAGCCTATCAATCTTCTATTTTTTCCTTTTTTTTTGGACGGAGCCTTTAGAATTGCTGCCTTGAGTGGATGTGGGGAAATGTCGAGAGGCTGGTACTGTCCGAATTCGACCTCTCTAGCCAAGGGGAGGTTGTAGTCTAGCTGTTGCCTAAGCCGTGAGTGATCTGATGTGAAGGCTGTGAAGGTTAACGTGATAGCAAACCTATGGAGTCGTTGGCTTCTACTTGAGAATAAGCAGTAAAAAGGTAACCCTGGGGATAATACCAAAGTTTACCCAGGCTTTATTATCCCGAGAGCAATTCTCTTCAGTTACGGTACAGTAAAGACTGGTTAAAATAAAAGTAGGGTGAGGGCTGCCGTTTCCTCAAATCCAATCCCAGTAGCTGTCGTACCAACAGCGGGATGGAGGCTCTCGGGTTTCTTGGAAGAAGCAATATCTTCAGATGCGAGATGAGCAAGGACCGCATTCAGGCCTTTTCCCGTAGGGCGGTTGGCGTTTACCTTGCTCGAGCACAGGGTACTGTGACACGCAACCAACCACCGGAGCCGCTTCTATGATAGGAGATGTGCTTACCTCCAAAATACCGGCCCTATCAAACTTGTCCTCCCTCTCTCCTTCCAAATTCTCCTATCATAGCAAACCTTTTCTTGATTCTGTTGATAGAACCTCCTCTTTTTCCTACTTTGAAGGGGGTGATTGGCACACCAAGACGAACACTACTTGAGCCCCCAAAATGGACAATATGAGCGGTTGGGACCCAATTCCTAAGCTCACTTGCAAGAGCTATATTTTGCCAAATGCCGAAGCAAACTCCCCAACAAGGCACCTCCCACTGGAAATAATACAAGAGATCTACTGGCACCTAACACCTAGCGAATATGACTCTGCACGGCTGGTATGCAAACGTTGGTTCAGAGCATCACTCTCCTCTCCACTCATCTTATATTTCCTCCGCACTATGAATTTTCCGAGCAATATTCGGTCATTCTCTGAATCCAAGTTGCAAAGATGGGGACTTGGGGACCTAAGGCTGGTTTTTGCATTTGCTATTGATCAGTGGGGAGGGAGTAGGTTCAGAGCTTGCTACAAGAAGACTGACCTGAACTTATCGACGATTCTCAGGAATACACATATCGACTCGGGGTACTCGTCCCGTGAGATAGAATTTCTCAACTTTTCGAAGAATCCAGGAGGCTATATGGGAATGGTCACCAGAACGATCGAGGGTTCTTCAAAAGTCCAACGAACTTTGTGGGTTCATAGGATTACCCCCATTGACCGTCCATCCGGGCCACCCATTCTAGGCTCAGAGGGATGGCATGAGGATAGTGGCTTGATTCCAATGTGGGGTGTCGATGAGCGGCCTGGGAAGTTATATCTCACCATGGAGTTGAAAAAGTGTCCGGACCAACCAATATTAGGATTGGACATAGAGCCGGGTGGATCAGAGCCAGGTATTATGAAGATACGAGTCAGATACCTGAATAGCCAGGAGAGTGTATCGTTCGATTGCCCGCTGCAAATTGGACATACTCGGAGCGGGAACGAATTATATCTAGAGGACAGCCCCTATGAGATACTCTGTAGAAGTCCAGGGATAACTTACCGAACGGGCTCCTACAGGATTCCCGGATGTAATACTTGCGACGGTTCTGGGCCTAATATTTCGCGAAAGGTGCTCCGAGCCATATTCGGATCCCTCGGATGTTCTCACAACTGCAGCGTTCCTCGAGAGCTGGCAAACTCCCTTTCACGGCAGGCTCCACGATTTATACTCGGAAGCTTTGTTCCAGTAACGAGGGCTACCCAGACCTTGTCTGAGCAACATGCAACGACGTATGTGACTCTCCCTCAGGTTCTCCCCATGTTTCACCGCCCCGAAGTCATTCACGACCAAACATTACGACTCCCTCGTGTCCATGTTATACCAAAGCCAAGGCCACCAACACTACGCGAGAGGATTGGCAAATTGTGTCACAAAGTCGCAGTGCCGAACCCGGGGCCGTTGAGGAGTCTAAAGATGGCAAACATGCCATTTTCGCATACCGCGATGGCAATGATTGGAGATGACCCTGTACGGCAAATGTGCCACAGGTTGGACATACCCTTAGAGAGCGAAACGTGCACCGTTCTTATAACTGCGAAGAATGGTATAATTATATGTTCTATTTCTGGTCCAATGTTGGATATTGGGGGTGTTGAAGTTTTAGACGCCTGTTATAGTCTCGCACCCCCGCCCCGGATGTCGGAGAAGGCCACGAGAATCACACACATCGCCATTGCTCCATGGCATGAGCATTGCTACTTCGGGCATGGACTGAAATGGTGGAATATGGGGATTTGTGCTGGATACAATAATGGAGAGGTATGGTTTTGGAAGGTGGACATGGAGAATCTGCGCCAGAAAATACCCGCCTCCGGCTACTTTGGACGCTGCCATACAGAGGCTAGCCCACCGGCTTTGGGGGCGAGCGGGTTGCCCTCCCCCTCGAGCCCGATCTCAGGTTCACTCTCAGGTTCACTGTATCTGCCTCTCCCGTACTTTGCACCCCGTGGTGAATGTCAATCGATGCCCCTCGGCGAACTAGTCTACACGACAGGCAAGAAGGACCGACAAACCAGGGTGCATCTTCCGCTGGCTGGGTTTAAGAAGGCAGAATCCTGGATCTTGGGATTTATGCCTGGCCTCATGAAGTTGAGCTTTATTGGAAGGGGGAAGATGGTGGCGGCAGTCACGGAGAAGAACGTTGTTATATTTGATATGAGGCGTGGAGGGGGCTACGAGACTGGTTCCGTGAAGGGGATATTCCGTTGATGCCTCGTGATTTTATCCCACGCATCAGGGTGAGCCTCCTGAAGTGGATGCCTGGGTGAAATCTGCGCGAGTGATGGTGGATGAAAAGCTGAGGGGAGGTAAGTTACCAAGAGGGGAAGCGGAAGGGCTTTTAAGTGTAGCTAACGTTATCCATAGCAACCATTAGTCTATCTAAAAATGGTGTCCTACGGTACAACACCAGGACAACACCAAGCAACCAAAGAAACAACCTGTAAAGGAGAGATGCATGAGCCCGAAAATAAGGAAGGAAACAAAAACGAAGGGAAAACGAGACAGTTAAACGACCACCAGAGAAAATACCTAGAAAAATCAGGAAATATAAAGTACAAGATACTTCGCCAGACACGTCCTTCCACTCTTGCTCTCGTCTAATTAAGGACTCGTTCCAAATGTACGACAACCTCTCTAATCTTCCCTCGGCGGCAAACACTTTCCCCCATTGACCACGTAATCCTCCATCATCTTGAGCTCGCTCTCACAGAGATAATCAAATTCGCCCGCGAGCTCAAATAAGGGATCTAGCCTCAACGCTACCAAGCCCAGATTCTGGCGCAAAAACATCATGGCATCGTCCCATCTACCAGCATACAGGGAGCACATTGAAAAGGAAAGCTCCCGCAGGGTGCCCTTATGTCGCAGCAGAAAGGCATATAATTCCTGATCCTCCATGTCAATGAAGCTGAAATTAACCTTTTGCAGGCGCGGCCAGACATGTTTTGAACCAAAGATTGTGGATAGTGGGATCGCCTCTCTTGCGCAGGAGATACCGAATTGCAGCGTGAGGCTTTGTAAGTTCGGACTCGAGGGGAGAATAACATTGAACAATGGGGTCTTGATCAGATGTTCTACCATAGAGTCTTCAATATCCATCTTCAACCCGAGCACTCGGCAATTCTGGAAAACAGCACCAGCACGCTCCAACCTCACTGTGTTATCAAAGAACATCCTTGGGTCGATCTTCGCATCGACGTAAAAGGTATCTAACTTGCATCCGGCATAGTACACGGCGTCCACCAGTGCGGCGAAAGCCCTATAATGGTCCTTCGAACCGGAATAGCCATGCAACTCTGCCGACAATTCAATCCGGTAATTAAACCCCCCGTTACACCCCAGCGTAAGACTGCTCTGACTAAGCCAGTAATCTCTATCCCGTTCGTTATTCTCCTTCATCAATACGCCCCGCAGCCGCGGAAGCCCCCTCACTCCCTCTCTCAGCATACTCGCAAAGTCCCCAGAGGTTTGCAACTTGGAGTACTGATCGACATGGTACGTGAGTAACCGGAACGCCTCCGGTATCCTCTCGGTGCTGCTGGAGATGTCGATACCCTCGGCCTCTAAATGCCGGACGAAAGGCCCCCAGATCAAATCCCGGATGGGCGGCAGGTCGAGAACGAGCTCACGAATGTTGTGGGCCAAGTGCGGGCGCTGGGAGATTTCACAGAGCCGGGAGAGGCTTGGGTAAGAGGGGTGGAAGGAGATGGTGTGGAAGAGGAGCTCTGCACCCAGGATTGCGAAGGTCCTTGAGACGAGACGGAGTGAGGCCACGTCTGTGCGTTTTGTAAGGTAGCTGACGATGTGGCGGGCGGTTTCTAGGGGAAGTTTGTCCATTGTTGATCTTGTTGTTATGTACGTGTGTGGGGGGCGTTGTCGACGCTGGCATGAATAATAAGTATGGAAAACGTGTATGCCGGAGGAGCAGTACAGTACCGTAGTGATCGACCGTTGTAGTAATGGTGTATGTAGTGTAGCGTAGTGTGGTAATAATTCAGTGTAAAACACGGGGTAAAAGATTACGTAGCAAGGAGAGGAGAGAGAGCTCAGGGAAAAAAAAAATCCTTTTTTTTGCTTTTACTGTATAGGTAATGCAGTAAAGGACAGTTTTAGAATATTGTAACTGTCGGTCCGTCCGTCCGCCCGTCTTGCTCCCTCGGAACAGGAAATAAAGCAACAGCAGGAATTGGAAAGGGCCGAGAACAAGGATCCCCACCTTCTCTCTCTCGACGTCAAGAAAAGAAACCAAGATCACGGGTATAAGGTGAAAAGGTACTGCAGAGTCAAAGTAAACAAACTCAAGGGTCGGTGAGGTACAGGACTTGTATCAAGCAAAAATCAAGAAAACAAGCTGGGAGCATGAGCGTGGAAGTATGATACGAAGAAAGAAAGAAAGCAGAAAAAAAGGGAAAGGCGTCAGAGAAGAGAGGACAGATATTCCTTAGAGTGCCCTTTCTTCCTCTCCTTCCTTTAGATTCAGGAAATCGCTGGAAAAAGCCCCCCTTTTTCGGCCCAGCCCCCCCTTACCGAACCCACATGATTTGCGAAACCCGCTGTCGCACTGTATGGATGAAGGGCAAAAAAAAGAAAGCAAAAAAAGCAAAAACCCGATCCCGATCGATTCGATGGGTTGGAGGGGTGGAAGGGCGGGGATGGATGGATGGAGGGAGGGAGGGTCGGTGAAGTCTGCTTGGTCAGTTGGGGATGATGAGTGGGATGAATGAAGGGCAGAGAGGCCTCGGGCATGCCTTCGCCTACCGTTGTGATAACTGTTGCTCTATCCATTCTATTATAGTACCTCTGGAGCACGACGATAGCATACTGGCAGTCATTCTCAGCGAGTGAGAATACGTGACACCATCCTATCATACCGTATCATACGAGGAGAATGTTTTTCTCTTTCCAGCTTCAGCTTCAACCTCAACTTCATCTTTCCTTTTCGCCCCCTCCTCTTCCAACAACCACCCACCGTGACATACTCGAGTATATAAAAGGGCAAAAAGGAAATAAAATAAAATAAAATAAAATACCGTACTTGTACTGTAAATAAAAAAACTCATCACATCACATCGCATCGCATCGATGGCGTTTTTACCCTACTAGTACCCTACCCTACCCTACCCTGCCCGCCCTGCCCTCCTCCGGCCGTCAAAACATGCGATGCGCGATGCGCCCCCCCCCCTATCCCCTTCTCCTCCATCGCGATTCCCTACGCTAGCCGCGACCTCAAGAAGAAGAAGGAAAAAATAAATAATAATAATAATAATACCCGGATCGAATCGAATGGGTTGAAGTGACCGGTGTGGACCGGCGATTTAGGGTGTGTGCAGTTTTACTTTTT
>Ga0307513_10001813_pt1 | contig 30324 bp, 32 predicted proteins | sample 15_EM_MG_FD_202174 | JGI IMG/M metagenome (GOLD analysis project Ga0307513, IMG submission 202174) | Populus trichocarpa ectomycorrhiza microbial communities from riparian zone in the Pacific Northwest, United States - 15_EM | ecosystem: Host-associated > Plants > Roots > Unclassified | place... | reverse complement strand
CTGACCGGCCATCTTCTAGGCGGGCTCGACAATCTGCAGCATCTCATCGTGGGCGATGGTCCCGTTTTGGTCGATACCGTACACACCGAGCACCCTTGGGAGATCAGGATACGTCAGTACCGGCAGGGGGAGGCGCCGAGGGTCACTGCTACTGATGCCATCGCTGGTGCCTCTCCAGGTGCACCGCTCAGAGACGCAGTGGGAGCGAAGGGGATGCACACTTGAGCTTGTCATCAGGATTTCCACGCGAGGTGAGGGAGAGAGGGCAGATGAACTCCTTGAAGTCGATAGTTCCGTCGTAGTCACAGTCAAAGACGCTGAAAACGTATTCCACGAATTGGAGTGGGTCACCAGAGGGAATAACCGCTTATAGAAGCGCTCGAATTCCTCCATGTCGAGGCGCCCATCCGGGGGTAGTCTCGTATGAAGTCCTTGTACCTGTGTGTGCGCGGGCGATGGCGGATCGGGACAGGGAGGGAGACGTATGAGTATAAGAGATGGGATCGTATTAGTGAGAGATGCTCGCCTGACCTTGAGTTCCTGCTGGTTAACTGGAGGAAATGGTTCTCAGCAATTGGGTGGAGGAGAGGAAGATCTGGGTGTGGCTCACAGTGTGTGCTATTTTGGAGCTCTCCAATCTGCCCCGGCATGAGTTTGGACTGCGATTTACCCATTGTCGCGACAGGGGAAGAAGAAAAGGAGTCGGACAAGGGGCTCCACGGGTTTTAAATAAAATGGCAACGACTCAACCCTGAGTGGACATTGGACAGTTCCAATAGGAGTGTCACTACCGCCATAATGGTCCTGAACCTGGCGATAGCTTTTCCACCGAACATCGTGGGTGTTGAAGTAACTTAAAAAAACGAAAGAAATCATGAGAAATCGTTTATAAGTCAGTGGAGTGAGCAAAAAACCCATCCCTCTCTAACCCTGGAGAATCAAAGTTGCCAGAGTCAATGGGTTTGCCCGGCTCCAAATGACATTCCACACACTAGTCAAATATTCGTGAACATATTCAACACACTTTGTTGCGTTAGGTTGTTCTTACACGGCAATCCTGTTCCAATCGGCATTAAGAATTGTTGTTGCCTTGTTTCCACTCCATGGGACAAAGGAATTTCTTAGCGATGCCGATCCCTACCTACAGTGACGCTGGAACCACACATGCAGTGGAGGATAGAGTATTGCCGGACACGAGCCAGATGTGATATAGTCTCGATGCGCCTAGAGTTCCATGTGGAAGCTCAGGGGGTCGTATTGAGTTGATGATTCCTCACTCAGTTAGGGGCCCCAATCACATATGTTTAGTTTCTCCAAGTGGTCCGCCCGAGAAAGCGTGGGAGTATTACAAATGGTACTGAGTGGCGAGCGCAGAGGATGTGGGAGGTGCTGCGTGTCGTGTCGCTAGAGAGAAACTATACTAAGTAGGATACAGGCCATGATGCATGTCAAGTGATCCCAAAGGCAAAAGACCGATATCATATTATATCAATAAGAGACTGGAATAATGGCCAGTCTCAGCGCTACATTCGCGTTTATAACCCCAGTAATGCGTGCATGTGTGGCGTGCCTCAGAGAGCCCAGTAATGGACGCAGAGGTAATGAGCGCAGAGGGACCTACTGCACCTACTCCGCAAAACAAAGAGGGACATCCTGGTTAGTATGCGCGATAGGACTAGCCGCTCTTTCTAACTCATTCTCGATCACCGTTTGCCGCATCAAATGGTACAGCGCCGAACAGTGGCGACAGTCCCGCCGCGTCCCAGCAAGACGCCGCCAAGTCCCAGCAACACACCGCCAAGTCCCGGCAAAACACCGCCAAGTCCCAGCCAGACACCGCCAAGTCCCGGCAAAACACCGCCAAGTCCCAGCCAGACACCGCCAAGTCCCAGCAAAGCACACAACCCAACGAACGTCTGGTTTTGTACGACCCTTACAATGCCAACGTGTCACCCGACCTAGAGACAGGCCAAGCGACTCCCCCATCTTCAACTCCATGGTGGCAATATATCCTCAAGCAGATATTTTCTTGGATCCAGCTTCGACTTCCGTCAATGTATTTCCGCAGAGTCGCAGCAATTATTCAAAATTCGGACATATCCAAGGCGGAGTTCGATGCAATGGTCCGGCAGCTACCCACAGCCAAGCAGGACCCGTTCTTGGAATTCGCATGCGTACTTACTGGGCCGGTCATTGATATTCGCGAGATACATTCCATGAAACGCTTCAAGAAAAAATGGGGAGTATTCGTAACGCTGTGTATGGCAGAATGGAGCAATTTGAACATCGTTAGCGCTCTTTTACTGGGGTAACCTTCCAGCAATCTCCGTCAATCAGCGTCACCTGATTCTCACCGGCTATAGCATTTTGTTGACATTTTTGCAAATTGATGAGGTTGGCCATCATCCCATCACGCGATCGGCCACTTTATTATCTCTCGTGTGCGCTTTCTGGAGCCTCTTGTTGGGCGTAGTGTACATTGTGCAATTCCATTCAATGAAGGGTGTCGAGAGAGGGATGAACTGGATAATCGTGAGTGGATCACGGCTTTCTCCGTTCCGAAACTAACTTGCTCTCTAGGCCGCCGTTCAATCACTCACTCTTCCACATTGGAATATGTGGGTCTTCTTAGCCATGCCCGCTGTCTGGCTGGTTTGGTCTTTGGTTTTCTTCCTCGCCAGCATATTGTGCTTTATATGGACATCAGGAGATAGGAGGGTCCCGGCTCTAACTCCTTATGATGACGAAGCCACAGGTCTCTTGCCAATGTCTTTCAGAGACTTCGTTCCACTTTGGCCACGGATCGTATTGACGGTGATATTCACCGTTGGCCTTGGGTCGGCTTTACTAGTTTGGAAGACTTTCAATAATATCGGTGCCAACACGTTGCAACAACGGAAGACATATGACTCGGAGAGTAGGGGTAGGAGCACGGGTACGTGTGGGTGTAGGTGTGGGAGCGGGAGGGATAATGCCGAGGATGAATGAATGACGGGTGATGGGACATTGTTGCGCCGTTCAGCGTGCCACTCTACTCGTTAGTGCCTGCTACGCTCCTCCTTGTACCTTCGAATATGACCATTGTATTTTATTTGCCCCGTTTACTCTATTTCCCCACTCATCCGGCTTCTCATGTTCGCAAAGTGCTTCCCAAAATAAATTTCCAAAAGCATCCGGCAGATATTGCGCTGCATAGTGAGCGCTATGATCCAAGAAAGGCCATGAGGTTACCAAATTTGCCTCCGCACATGCTTGCCACTCTGATATCCACATCAGAGCACGCTGTAATATCTCATGGTTTGATATCAAAGATTGGTGGATAGTGACTATGCAGACTTCAGAGTATCCTACACCGATGTGGCAGCAGTAACGGCATAGCGGTGTTTGCTGTATTGCACAAGATATTAATTTTACGACTTCTACGTCCACATTTCCACATTACACACAAGCCCTCGCAACTCCGACCGAATTAACCACCTGCGACGAGCTGGGGTCACGAGCCACACACAAGGACATTTAGATCGCGATTTGTGCGCGCCCGATGTGCATACGCCGGTGACCTGGGAAGTACTACACGTCACAGAGCGTACCTGCATGATATAAGTGAGTAGTTTGGTCAGTACCTACCCCTTCGCTAATTGTTTCTGATTCGTTCGTAGTACTCTGGCTCTCCCCTTCCCTCTCTTGGTTCCAGTTCTTTAAGTTCACTCTCTGCACTAGCCTTTATTCCTTTGTTACATCTTTCCATAAGGGTCAAGTGGACAACTGCATGGCTGCGTTACTCTATTACATTGAATTATATTGTTTGAGTTTTGGTTGCTTAGTCGAGACGCTGGCAAATAGGGAAATGGGATAAAATACGGGGGGGCGTTTTATTTCCATTCTGGAGTAAGCCATTACAAGAAAGCGCGTGTGTTCGCGATCTACATTGAGGGCGGGTGCCGAGATCCCGAGCATTACAACAGAGAAATCGAAGGCAGAGGAGTTTGCGTCGCAGCTCCCATTCAAACCGGAATCCAAACGGGACCTGCAGAAGGGCCAAGACAAGATGTGACGTGCGTTCGTCTAAGCGGATAGGGCGTCTGATGGTCGTTGTGGGTCGTTAACATAAGCGTACGTATTTATTTATTTTCAGAGTGTCAAGCGCGCCAAGCGCAGGGAGCCGAAGAGGGACGGGAACTGACCTAGACACAACGTCTGGGTTGGATTACACGAGACCATCGTACAGAGAGAGAGCCTAAGTTTGCGTGGTCAGAGCGTGGAAATCGAGTTTTAGAGCGGAAGCGCACCTTGACGATTGTAGGATCGAGCTTGCTGCCCTCGACAAATTCCTCATATGTCAGTTGGGCGTTCTTATCCTTATCCATGTTCTTGAAGATCTTGTCCACTCGCTAAAGACAATCAATTGCCACCAAGGTCGTTTTTCGTCAGTTCCATATATTCTCGGCTGTGGCAAACGGGACTCGGACGGGTCGGACCTTTTCGGGGGTATCCTCGTCTTCTGGAAGCTGGACCATCTGATCAGTCATCTTGTAGATGGCGCGGACGATCTGGAGCATCTCGTCGTAGGTAATCGTTCCGTCGCGGTCGATGTCGTACAGCTGGAAGGCCCCTGGAAGAATACGGGTGAGCAAGGATACGTGGGTGCTACGTGGACTGGTGCGCAGTCGGGGCACGTCAGGGAGACACTAGGCCATCATCGATCGCCGCCGACTCGGCGGAGGGCTCCACCGCTCCTCTTCTGCTCAAGGAGGCGCATCGCTGGGGGGACGTAGCAGTGGGGAGACGAGGAACACGCACATTTGAGCTTTTCGTCGAGCTGGCCTCGCGAGGTGATGGAGAGCGCGCAGATGAACTCCTTAAAGTCGATTGTGCCATTGCCGTCGTTGTCGAATACGTTGAAGACGTAGTCTGCGAACTGACCCGGATCGCCAAAGGGGAAGAACTGTTTGTAGATGCGGCCGAATTCTTCCTTGTTGAGCTCGCCACTCGGACAGTCTCGTAGGAAGCCCTTGTACCTGCGTGGAGTGGCGGATCGGGAGAGGGAGTGAGTACTCGGATGGGGAGTGGAGTTGGTGAGAAATACTTGCCAGGCCTGGAGTTCCTTCTTGTCGACTGGAGAGGGAGATGGTTCTCAGCGGGCGGCGCTTGAACGGAGGGTGTCGGGAGAGGGAGCGGCTTACAGTACGTGTTCTTCTGTAGGTCTGCGAGCTGTTCCGGGGTGAGTTTGGACTGCGATTTACCCATGGCTGGCGGCGGGTGATGAGAGGACCGGGGGAGAGATGAGAGATTGGGAGTGAGATGGTGGGAATGGAGAAGTTATATGGAATGGATGCGATGGCAAGCCAAGCCAACCGGGCGTCAAATACGTGCGCAGAGTGCTCTCTGCCAGGCCGCCAATTTAGACGGATTCCGAACGGAGGGTGCGACAGCTGACCAAATAGGTAGGCGCGGAGCAGGTCCGTGGTCCGACGAGACTATTGGTCGATCGATGTATCTTATGTATTATCATCATTATATATTATCATTATATATTATCATTATATATTATCATTATATATTATTATTATTATTATGGACAGAGACAGTAAAATCTTGAAATTTTTACCAGTTGATGGAGGGTATTTCGAATAGCCAGGTACGGGGCGAGTTGCTCTGGAACGAGTGAGATGACGTCGATGTTTGCAGATAGTGTTCGACTGACCTGGTGTTCGCTAGCCTCGAGGCAGGAGAGAGGCCACTGGACCACTCTCGTCTGCACACCAAGCCGTCTATCCCCACGCTCACTTCTTCCTGTCCACGTCCCTTGCCAATCCTGCTCCCAATATACAACACAATTCATACCTCATTCCTTGTCCTCTCCCATTCCGCTCCTCGAAATAGCCTCTTAACTACCCGCCCCTCGCTGCGATGTGCATTCCCAAGACCTCATCGCTCGATGTCCACCTGCTAAGGTGTCCCTGCTGCAAGCTCAACAACTTAACAAAGTGCTACCATCCGCGCGCAACTTGCCCCAACCAGGCCAATCATCGTCCGTATCACCGTCTCCCCCCGATGTGCACCGACCCTCTGATGCGATCCCCATCCAGCCCGTTTCCACGTCGTCTACTTCAAAACCGACCTACAGACTTTTTCCGGCTGCGGCTATTGCAAGGTCTGCATCCCTTCAGCCCGCGTCGGCCATCGCTCATATTTTTCAATTTCTCGTTTAGTTCGCCCGGAGGCATCCCTTCTCCTCCGACAGTGAGGCCGCTCAACGCAATCACGGCTGGCCAGGTTGCTGTCGCTCCCCCAGGGCTGATGATCTCCCCGATCTCGACATACTCACAGATTGGCCCGCCATTGCCGCTTTCAACGCCATTCCCCTCCCAAAGTCCGTCACAGACGCCCTCGCAAAGGCTGGCCACAGTCTCACCTACCTCCCCAACTCATCTGAAAATCCTACTGCTACTCCCCGCCATTCCCCCACGGCCACCAGGTCGGCCACCTCTCGAATCGGCGGACTTGTCGTCGGTACCAGTGCAGGGCCATCCAGAGACACACACCGGACGGAGACGGATCACACGCTCAGTGCTACTAAGGAAAGGGACCATCACTCTACTCCCAATCCTTTGACCGGGACTTTGACCGGAACAGGAAGGGTCAGTCCCCACCGTCGTGTCAATGCGTTGAGTGCCCGGGCGGCGTCTCCCACCTCGCCCTCAAATACCCACGACCAACCAAATCATTCTCCAACCTCCCCACGTAGCACGACTAGCTCGGGTTCTGGCAGCTCCCACTCGTCCAACTCCCCAACCGGTTCCTCCCGCAAAGTCGACCGCTCCACCAGAGACCGGGATCGCGACCGCGATCCAGAGTCGGCTATGGCCTCCACTCGACACGCACAGGACAACAGTGCTAAGGGCGCGCCAGGTCCGAATGTGAACATCAGGGAGAAGCACGCCTCGTGGTCACCTATCAGAGAGAAAGGCGCGACGACGTCTCAGAAGGAGAGAAGAAGTGATGACCGGAGTCGAGAGTACGAACGTGGAAAGGACTATCAGTATTCGGTGGGTCGAAAACTTCAGCCCCACCAAGCCCACCAAATCCACCCAATTGCCACAATATCTAAAGGAACTGCTCCACAAGCATTCTCAAAAAATTCTCGGCCCCCTTTGCCATCTTTCCAGAGGCAGGAAATGTACGCAAAACCTCCCCAGGCCCAGGCGACGCCTGCCAGCGCGCCCCCAACAGCGTCAATGCGCAAACTGGCCTCTGTCGTCGATGCAACGTACCAGAGGGATCCCATCCCATCAGTCCCACTCACAAGAACGACTCGTACGCAGGCCCCTTCTTTGACGGCAATGATGGCGACTATGTCCATAGAGAACGCCTACTCGGCCTCGAGTCGGTTACCTATCAACAACAACAGCCGTTTGCTACAGCCAGAATTATTGGTTCCTCGCCCTCCAAACCCTTCGCCCCCCGCTTCGCAGACTTCCTCGAATTCATCAAATTCCTCGGCGCAAGATGGAACCGTCATCTCGGATGGCGGTTTCACCGACTATGTGCGTTTGTCCTTTCGTTTCTTTCGTTACCCATGTTTTGATACTAACGTGCGCTGGGCATCGCAGCTTTCGGACGACTCTGATGTGGAGTTGACGCGGCAGGCAGAGGAGCGGGCGGAGAGGCAATATCAGGCAGCACTTATTCGTGCGGAGGAACAGGAATTCAAAGACGCGAGGGACCTTTTGCTTGCCATGCCGATGAGCACCTCTCCCAACGGACCCACGACTCGTTCAGGCCCGACCGTCGACGAGAAGAGGTCTTATGTGCACCCTATTCGTGGACATCCAGCCCTCCCCCAGGCCCCACAGGGGTATCCCATTGTTGTTGGGTATACAAGGCGTTGACCCGCCAGTGATTGCTCGACGACCCGTTTCCTTACATAGTACTGCCCGTTTCTGCATGCACCAGCACCTGCCCGTCCTGACTTTTCTCTGTTTCCCTGTCGTCCCATCTCGAATGTCCCATCTCCCTCTGCACCATGACACACTCAGAGCTATTCCTTCCTTCCTACTGGTTGCGTCCGGTTACGGCTCCACCATGCCAGTATGTGCCTCCCTCCCCACGAAAGCCGCGAACACTGGTTCCTGGTACATCCCCTCGTCACTGTAGCGGTCTTTCATCCGCGCGTATACTCGCTTCGCTCGCGCAGGCGGTTGTTGTACAACTACCCACTCGGTCTCTGGGCTCATTGCCTCTCGTTGCTCCTCTGACTGCAAATAAACGATTGATATAACCTAATATGTGTCATGTCGTTCCATTATTCCCTGAGCCTGAGTGGGCAGTAAGACAAAGGGAACGTATTTTGGTTTCCGCCACGCCACGATGCCTGTGCGCCGGACCCGCTCACCGTCGCCTGAGTATAGCCGGAAGAGAAGTAAGCATGAAAACTACCCGTCTGCACGAGACTCGCCGTCGCCGACTAGGCGGTCCTCTATAAGGCCCTCAAAACCCTCACGGCACGAAGACGACTACCGCGACCGCCGCTCCGACCGCCCCAGGGACCGCGACAGGCGGGATCGCAGCAGAGACCGTGACCGCGACCGAGATCGGGAACGGGAACGGGACAGGGACAGGGAGAGACGGCGCTCGCGCTCCCCCCGCGATCGCTATGAGCGCGAGAGGGAGCGGGATAGAGACCGCTATCGTGATCGCCACCAGGAGCGAGATAGAGAAAGGGAGAGGGAACGCGACCGCGAGAAGAACAAAACGCCGCGTGAAGACCGCGAACGCACGCTGCCGCATACACCTACCAACGGACACGCTAACGTAATTGGAACTGCGAGTGCGAGTGCGACGCCCTCCTCGAGAACGCCCCTACCGCCTGCTGAAAGCCCGTCCAAGGTGACTGCGACGTCCACACCCCGCGCTGTCGACTTGCGTGCGCCGGCCCCTCCACAACAGACTAAGGCGGTTTCTGCTGAAGAGGAGGAGCGAAGAAAGAAAAAGGAACGACTGGAAGCTTGGAAGCGGGAGCGGGAGGCCAAGAAGGCGCTTAATGATGCTAAAGCCAAAGCGATGGCTCTGGCGGGGAAGACGGCGCCTCCCCAGCCTACTTGTAAGTTCTTTCGTCGCTCTGATCCACCCCCCATTTTTTTCCAAGACAGTATTCACATCACTTGATCTTCTGCAGTGGTCCTCCCGCCATCCGTACCCGCCAAGCCCCCCGCTGCGATCAACCGCACCGCACTTGCCGGGCTGGGTCTGAAGGGCCTCCCGGTGAAGCCCGAGGCACTGAAGAAGACCGCGACCGCGGCTGCAATGGACGACTACACCGAGTCGAAGCGCAAGCTCGAGAAGCTGGAGGACATGCCTGCGGTCGATATGACCATGCACGAAGGTGGGGAGAGTGTCGGGGAGAACCTCGAGGCGGCGGACGACGACGACGATGTGGTGCTGGAGAAGCAGGCTCCCAAGATAGACGTGGACGAGGAGGACGAGGACCCCCTCGATGCGTTCATGACCGGCATCTCCGATGAGGTCGTCAAGGTTAATGGTGGGGCGGCGGGCGGCGCCCGGCTGGGAGCGAGGGTGGATGACAACCCCGAGGATGAGGGAACCGAGGATGAACAGCCCAAGCAGACCGACGAAATTGACACTGCGGGTCTGACCACTGAAGAGATTCTAGCGTGAGTCTGATTCGCGTCGAATTTTTTCTTTTTTTCTGTTTTTCTTTTTTGGGTGAAACTGATTGTGATTGTGGATTTCAGGATGGCTGCCAAGAAGGCGAAGAAAAAGGATGTTGTTGCTATTGATCACTCCAAGATCAAATATGACCCCTTCCGTCGCGCTTTCTATCACCCGACACCCGAGATCGCTGAAATGACTGAGGAAGATGCGGAGAACTTGCGTTTGGCCCTCGATGGCATCAAGATCAAGGGCGTTGATTGTCCCAAACCCGTTATGAAGTGGTCCCAGTGTGGTCTGCCTGCCAGCTGGTGAGCATCATATTCCCTGTTCTCGGGATTGACTTACATATGGGTTGAACAGCCTCGAAGTTATAAAACGACTAGGGTACACCGCGCCGACTTCAATACAATCTCAAGCTATTCCTGCGATCATGTCCGGCCGTGATATGGTCGGCATTGCCAAGACCGGTTCCGGCAAGACAATCGCTTTCCTGCTTCCTATGTTCCGACAGATCAAAGACCAGCGACCTCTCGAGGCGATGGAAGGACCGATTGGGATCATCATGACGCCGACGCGGGAACTTGCTGTCCAGATTCACCGCGATTGCAAGCCATTCCTGAAGGCACTGAATTTGCGGGTTCGTCCTCTTCTCCGAGCTTTATTTCAAGAGCATTTCTGACCTCAGCGCTGCAGGCCGTGTGTGCCTATGGAGGATCGCCAATCAAAGACCAGATTGCTGAGATGAAGAAGGGTGCGGAAATTGCGGTCTGCACGCCTGGTCGGATGATAGACCTCCTTGCTGCAAACTCTGGGAGGGTAACGAACCTGAAACGAGTTACGTACCTCGTTTTGGACGAAGCGGATCGAATGTTTGACATGGGTTTCGAACCCCAGGTGTGTGTACATAGTAGTCGTTCTGGCGGTCCCATATCTCATTTTCCCCACAGGTCATGAAGATTGTCAACAACATTCGACCAGACCGACAGACGGTGCTGTTCTCTGCCACCTTCCCGAAGCAGATGGATTCTTTGGCGCGTAAGATCCTGAACAAACCCCTCGAGATCACCGTCGGTGGTAAGAGCGTCGTCGCTCCCGAGATTACGCAGCTTGTCGAGGTCCGCGCCGAGGACACCAAGTTCAACCGATTACTCCAAATTCTCGGAGAGCAGACCAACGATGATGCTGACGCGCGTATTCTCATCTTCGTTGAACGACAAGAGGCAGCGGACAACCTCCTACGCGATCTTCTACGCCGCGGTTATGCGTGCATGTCCCTCCATGGTGGCAAAGACCAAGTCGACCGAGACCAAACGATCTCAGATTTCAAGAGCGGTGTTGTGACTATCGTCATCGCGACTTCCGTCGCTGCGCGCGGGTTGGATGTCAAGCAGCTCAAGGTTGTTATCAACTACGACGCTCCTAACCATATGGAGGATTATGTCCATCGTGCGGGACGCACTGGTCGAGCTGGAAACAAGGGTACATGCATTACCTTCATCACTGCTGACCAGGAGCGGTATTCTGTCGATCTCTACCGTGCTTTGAAAGCCAGCAATGCGAAGATTCCTCTGGAACTCGAAACCTTAGCTAACTGTATTTGAAATTTCATTCTAGTGAGAGCAGGGCATTGACTTCTTCGCAGGCTTCTTGGAAAAGGTCAAATCTGGCAACGCGAAGCAAGCAGGGTCCGGCTTTGGTGGTAAGGGTCTTGACAAGCTCGATAAAGAGCGGGACGCAAAAGAAAAGGCGCAACGGTCCGCTTATGGGGAAGGAGAGGAGGGTAAGGTCGAAGAGAAGACTGAAGTCGCCACTGGAGAAAAGGAGACCAAAGACGATGGGATGACCATTGGCGATATCAAGATCGAGATCAGACGCGGACCGGCACCTGATACCTCGAAGTCCGGTAGCCTCCTCACCTCAAGAGCCAAGGAGAAGGAAGACAGCATGGAAAGTCAGATCAAGGCTATGCAGGAAGAGGCCGCGCGGCAAGATAAGAACAGTAATGAGTACCGCAAGGCAATGAGCGTCATTGCTAAGCTCAACGCGCAGCTCCGCGCCTCCAAGCTTGTCAATTCCCACACCGTTCTGGACGACAGCAGGAAGAAGGATCCCGACGCGACTGATTACCACGCCATCATTCCGATCAACGATTACCCACAGAAAGCTAGGTGGCGTGTCACGAACAAGGAGACTATGAGCCAGGTGCGACAGAATTCCTGGGGCAATGTGACTGATTAATGCTCACCTGACCTCGCAGCTCATTGAACAGAGTGGTGCATCTGTTACGAATAAGGGCATTTACTACGAACCTGGCAAGGAACCCCCACAAGAAGGACCGCCTAAATTACACCTCCTCATCGAGTCCAACGACGAGTATAGAGTCAGTGTCAACTTTATTACAATGTTTTTGTACTTCGTCTTACCGTTTACCCCTTAGGTCGAACATGCTGTCCGGGAGATCAAGCGATTATTGCTTGAAGCGTCTGCAGCAGCTATCCAAGCCGAAAGCCGCGGACCTCAGGCGGTCGGTAGATACAGTGTTTTGTAATATGGGGGAGTACCGAGTATCCGGTGTGGTCGCTGCTGCTTGACCGCTAGTGACGAGTCGTCTATCACGCAGGTCTTTTTGCATATCGAACTGCAATCCCTCCGCACCGTTCCGGACACGTCGTGAGTCTTTTCTAGGCATGCTGCACCTTGTAAAATCGCTTGATAATATGAACTGCGCGCTGAACGATTTTTCTCTTCACACCGGTTGAGTGACACCAGTACACGGAGTCTGCGTGAACACGTACATGGTACTAGCTCGAGCTCGTCGTCGGTCCGACTGGGTGCACTTAACAACGGTAAGATACGTTCGTAGTTGTGTAATTATAGCGCTCAATTTGAGATGGTTAATTATCATTATACCTCGACGAGTCATCTTCCTTGTTATTTGTTCACTGAACGCGAATTCCGCTGCGCGATGGTTTGAGAGTACATCTTGGTCCCAGTCATCTCTGCTCGATGAGTGCGCTCGACGACCACCTAAAGTGGCTACTCTCAGAGCACGATGAAGAGTTGAACAAGCATTCAGATGATTTGTCATCTCTTGAAGAATGGAAGAGGTCGAGCAGTTATCCCAGAACAGGAAGACGTTCACTGACCAATTTGTTAGTGGACTACCACTTTCGTTGCTTAATGGTCTGTCAGTACTATATAATCAGTGTAACGTTCTAATCGGTTCTCAGAGCCCCTGTATCCGATCGAAGTTGGTTTCGATGAAGACAAAAACATGGTCTCGTTTCTTCACTCTCAGCGACGGGAGGAACGAGAAAATGAATCTGATTATGCTATTTCACGACTTCTCTCGTGCGTATTGCCAGGTACCAACGAGATAGTTCCCTCATGATTCCCGACAGACACCCCAAGTTACAATTGGCCGCAGAGTCCGTCACAAGCATTCTCCAGTCAAACAGGCCCGACGAGATTATTTCAAGTGAACTAGCGGAGCTAATTGGCTTTGAGGACATTGATCTGGTCATGGGATTGATACACAATCGATCCAAATTAGTGGAGCACCTCGCGGTTCGTCTTTCCTTCTTCTGGACTCCTGCATATCCTGACATAGCAAATAGGAACAGAAACAGGATCGTGTTGCAAAGCGGACAACTAAGCACCGCGATCCTTCTGTGGACCTCAGTCCGGAAGCCGCTCGTCAGAGAATGGAGAACGCACTAGAAGCTGCTTCTCATCGACCGCTCTTCACGGGCACAGCAGTCAGTGTTTGAGATATCATATCTCCGGAAACTAAAAGCGCCCACCAGGGTCCAGAAGCAGAAATTCTCCCGCATGTCTACACTAGCGCGTCTATGACCAGCAATAACGTCCTCTCCTCCTTTGGGTCCAAATATATATTACCAATCGGCACCGAACGAACGTATTTTGAGGTTAGATTATCTGCTTCTTAGCCATAACGCCTACTAATCGAGAAACAGGACTACGAAGAAGTCATTGTACCTCCAGCGAAGGTTGTTCCACCCAGGATCTCGGAGAGGTTGATTGCATGCTCCGAGCTTCCCCCTTTGGCCAAACAGTCTTTTCTTGTAAGTCCCGTTCCTCGATCGTGACCGCACCTCTCAGATATATTAGGGTTATCAAACGTTGAACCGCATCCAATCTATTGTTTACCCTACCGCGTTTGGGACCAACGAGAACATGCTGATCTGTGGTATGTTTTCCCCACTCGGGGCTGCCGTCGTCTGATTTTCCCGCCTAGCGCCTACTGGTTCTGTCAGTTTTTATTCTAAACACCCTTCTTTGTGCTCAATGAAAGTCGTAGGGCAAAACGGACGTTGCGATGCTCACAGTTCTGCGGGTCGTTGACCAATTCCGTTCCCGGCGTGACGGCGACGTCGCATCTTCCGTGAAGCTTGATTCATTCAAAGTCATCTATGTGCAAGTCAGCTCAATTCGGTGTTACGCTGAATTCTTGCTGACCCAATTCATCCAGGGCTCCTATGAAGGCACTTGCAAGTGAAATTACCCGCAAACTGGGCAAACGTCTGGCATGGCTGCGAATCAAAGTACGAGAGCTCACTGGTGTGTCCCCGCCTCGTCTGCATCTTGCAAGCATCTGATAAGTCTCGTCGACAGGTGACATGCAGCTCACGAAAGCCGAAATCGCAGAAACACAGATTATCGTCACTACGCCTGAGAAATGGGACGTCGTGACGAGAAAACCGACTGGAGAGGGCGAACTTGCTACAGTCTGTATATCTCCCATCGCAACTATCCTATTACTCAACTCTTTGCAGAAAGTAAAACTGCTGATCATAGACGAAGTCCATCTGTTGAATGGCGAACGAGGGGCGGTCATTGAAACCATCGTAGCGCGTACGATTCGCCAAGTTGAATCGACTCAGTCAATGATCCGAATCGTTGGGCTCAGTGCTACCTTGCCAAATTACATTGACGTCGGCGATTTTCTTCAGTATGCGAATCTTATCCTTGCATTTTCCTGCTTCTGATGATCGGTTAGCGTCAATCGTCAAGTTGGTCTCTTCTATTTTGACTCGTCTTTTCGCCCCGTTCCGCTTGAAACACACTTCTTAGGCATCAAGGGGAAACCTGGAAGTTTAGCCTCGCGAAGGAATTTCGACCGCATAACTTATGAGCGCGTTTTGGAGCTGGTTGCCGACGGCCACCAGGTCATGGTATTCGTCCACACTCGAAAAGAAACCGTCAAAACTGCGCTTGCTTTGAAAGAAGCAGCGACAGAAGAAGGGGATATCGAGAAATTCTCTTGTGCCGAAGATCCCAGGTTCCCATTCTTCCGAAGAGATATCGGAATGTCGAGGAACAAGGAGATGAAGCAGCTCTTTGATTCGGGCTTCGGGATACACCATGCAGGTATGCTCCGAAGTGATAGAAACCTGATGGAGAAGTTGTTCGAAGCGAAGGTGATAAAGGTCTTGTGTTGTACGGCAACACTTGCTTGGGGTGTCAATTTGCCCGCACACGCTGTCATAATCAAGGTGAGAACTGAATTTAAACTGTTATCATGCTCATTTCCGTCTTCAGGGAACGCAACTTTATGATCCATCCCAGGGCAAATTCGTAGACTTATCCATCCTGGATGTCCTCCAGATCTTCGGTCGCGCCGGTCGTCCGGGAATGGAGAGCAGTGGCGTGGGCTATATCTGTACAACTGAAGACAAACTTACCCATTATCTGGATGCTGTCACCGCTCAGGTGCGTCGTCAGCAACCAAGGGAAGTTCCTTAGTCACCTCCGTCTTCAGCATCCCATAGAATCCAAGTATGCCTCCGCTTTTTAGCATGAGCATTGGATAACCCACTCTTTGAAGATTCACACATGGTCTCCTCGACGCCCTGAATGCTGAGATTGCTTTGGGCACGGTGGCCAACGTGGCGGAAGGCGCTCAATGGGTTTCCTACACCTATTATTTTGTACGGATGCGAAAAAATCCTATGGTTTATGGTAGGCCGTAGGGGAGAATCTGGGACAAATGACTTACTCTTGTCTTGTGACAGGGCTCACACACGATGATCCGGTCAATGATCCAGATCTGACAGAGCACCGCCGTGCAGTGATAATTCGTGCAGCTCGCGAGCTTGCCAAAGTCGAAATGATCCAGTTCGACGAGATGAGATCAACATTTGCCATCACAGACGTCGGTCGGATTGCCGCGAAGTACTACATACGCCACGCAAGCATTGAGATCTTTCAGAAGGAGTTCAAACCCCGCATGACCGAGGCCGACGTTTTGGCTCTGTTGAGCCAGAGCACAGAGGTAGGCGCCATAGGTGGTCCGTTGTACGTTCACCGAACTTCTGCCAGTTCAACCAAATTCAAGTGCGAGAAAATGAAGTTGAAGAACTCAAAGACCTGGAACAAAACATACCTTGCAACGTCAAGGTTTGTTCCGACGTTCCTCATTAAAACGTCTTTGACCATTGCTACAGGGAGGAACCGATACTAGCCAAGGAAAGGTTAACATCTTGGTCCAGGCATACGTCTCCCAGCGTTACGTTGAAGACTTTGCGCTCGTCTCTGATACTATGTACGCTGCGCAAAACGCTGGACGCATAATTCGCGCTCTTCTAGAGATGGCACTGAGCCGCAAGTGGGCCGGTGCGAGTGCAGTCCTCATGTCCATGAGCAAGACGATTGAAAAGCGGATGTGGGGATACGAACATCCCCTTGCGCAATTCAATTTGTCTAACGACGTCTTATATAACCTGGGGAGGTGGGCAGATGACCTTGATATTTGGGAACTCGCGGCGAAATCGGCTGCAGAGCTCGGAACTCTCATCCACCTGAACGAAAGGCATGGCGTAGCACTTCAAAAGGCTGCCGAGCAGTTTCCAACGCTTTCAATTTCTCATCGTCTACGGCCTCTCAGTCATGATCTATTAAAGATCAGCCTGTACATCGAGCGAGCATTCGAATGGGCGCAGAAGGTCCATGGAACAGCAGAGCCCTTCTGGATATGGGTAGAGGACGAACAAGGCATCAACATCCTTCAACTAGCTCGTACTGTATTCGGATCCTCAACGACTCACCTTTCCCTTGACTTTATTATTCCCATTCCGGACGGAAAACTACCCGCATCCGTTCAGATACGAGCTATCTCCGATAAATGGATCGGCGCGGAAGATGACTATACCATTCCTTTCCACGATCTTTCCATGCCGGTCCAATCTCATTGGCATACTCCCCTCCTTTCGCTCCCTTTCCTCCCTATCACTGCCCTCAAGCATCATCGTGCTGAACGAGCGTATGGACGACGATTCCAGCAATTTAACTCCATACAAACGCAAGCATTCTGGTCAATATACAATACGGACAGAAATGTTCTTATTGCTGGCCCTGTTTCCTCAGGAAAGTCCATACTCGGACAACTAGCGATCTGGTAAGGTATTGCTGCATTCGCTGAGAGGGTGTTCTAATGGCCCGTGCAGGCGTCAATTCGCTGTATATCCTTATAAACCGGTCCTCGTCATAGTGTCACGATGGAGCACAGCCAAGAGCACAGCATGGAATCTCCGTGACACTCTAGGGACTAGAGTCCATCTTCTTCTGAAGCCTCAGGATTTAAAAGAGTCCAAATCATACCAAGTGCGCGTAACAACAGCAAAGTTTCTATTTGACTCGTTGTTTTCGCAGACGGATCGTCTCAGCATCAAAAGTCTAGGGCTGGTGGTTTGCGAGGAGCTCGAGCTTCTGGATGGATATTACGAATTTGGGCTTTCTCTTCTCCTTCATGCGTCCCAAACTCTCCCCATACGTTTCGTCGGGATATCCTGCTCCATAAACGACCCGATCGACTTGGCGAGCTGGCTGCGAGTCTCTCCTGATGGCTGCTACAGTTTCCGTCCGACCGACCGCGATCAGGCCTTGTCAATTACCTCGCAAACATTCACAATCCCCCCTTCTGCTACCCTATTCAAAGTCATGGCGAAACCACTCTACGATACACTTCGTTCTGTGCCTGTGACCGAGACCTGTGTTGTCTTTGTACCCACCAGGGCGCAATGTGCCAACTGTACAACGGATCTCGTACGACTTTGTGCCGTGGAGATGAGTATGCGAGGGTTCTTATCAAGTGATGTAGAACCTGAGGCATTCGAGCCGCTCCTGGGCAGAGTGAAGAATCGGTCCCTCGTTGATGGTCTACTCAAAGGCATTGGAGTATGGCACGAGGGGATCGACAGATCGGATGCTGAAATAATATTGCAGCTATTCCTGGAAGGGGTGCTAAGGGTGCTAATTGTGCCCAGAGAGGCGGCGTGGACACTCCCGGTCCGTGCAGGCCTGGTGGTAGTGATGGGGACGCAATACATCGACGTCAGACCCTCTCAAGTCATGGAATATACCTTACATGATCTCGTCCGAATGCAAGGGCGTGCACTCCGGCATGCACAAACAGGCCGATTCCACATCATGTGTCAAGCCGAGCACCTGGACACCTATTTGCGATTCCTACACGATGGGTTGCCACTGGAGTCGGTCCTCGTCGACTCTCCTCTGTTAACCTCGGTATTCGGGGAGTTGCGGAAAAAGGGGTCCGTCTCCACTAAACAAGATGCATTGGATCTACTTGGGTTCACATTCTTGGCGAAGCGTATCGAAACCAATCCTGTCTATTACGACGCACCAGCAGGAGGACGAGACATTGCTCTGTCAAGACTCGTGGATCTGGTGTTCCAAGATACGGAACTAGAGGCTACAGCAGCAACCAAGGTTGATGGAGCACAGGTGGTCGAGCTGGGGTAATATGCTGCGTTTCCGTCCCAAAATGCTCAGTGTAGATTGTCAGTCAAATGGTTACAAGGAAAACATTGGGGCATGACAAACACGTAAGATGTAACAACACTAGACGACAATATCATAAAGGAGGATGAAACAGAATATCCGCGGGAGTGAGGGCCAAGCAGGATCAGCCCCAACCATCGAACCGTCCAAATCGTCTGAATTCTTCCAAGTGGAGAGAGGTTGAAACATTCGCCTCGCCACTAGCGCGCCTTTGTTTGGCTTCTTCCCGGAGGCTGCCTTTACGACCAGTCGGCGTTGATGCGCGACTGGGCGTGCCCACGCTTTTTGACGACTTAGGGGGGTTCCTCAGGTCACCTTTACTTCCCGATGAGGAAGAGCCAGGTAGAGACAAACGGTACCAGCACCCCGAATAAGTAAGGGCAATCAGCTGGTATTCCGGCGCTGTGACGGTGGGGTTACTCGCAGCCGGTATTTCTCTCTTGGAAGGTGGTGAAGAAGGACCTTGGGATACACGCGCTGATCGTCTTCTTTCCCTATCGCTGGTTGATTCCAGGTCTCGGGCCTTACCCTTGCCCTTGGGACTCGATGATGCCACCGAAGAAAGTGGGAGGCTAGGTTGGGGCGGTGATGCTGGGCTCGGTTGAGAACCTGCAACTTGCACCCATGCTACAACACATCGTTCTTCCTCTCCTGCATCTGGATTCACCGTTCCCATCCGCGAGGCAGAGGAAGTCGTCGACAAAGCCACATGTGCTGCGGGCCGAGGAAGGCTATATTGTGCATAGGACCATTCGGATTGAATGTACTTGCTCATCGGTAGGAAAGCAGCAAGAGGCTGCAGCGCAGAACGTTGGTTCCTGCCAAGACTGGTGAGTAAAGTCCATCAAAGGAGACAAAGGGTACACACGAGGACCCATCTAGTGAGAAAACATGCACGGTGCCCTTGTCGCTCCAAACGCAGCACTCTCGTTCGTCGGGTCGAAAGGCGACCCCATAGATATTCGCTTGATCAAACCCGCGTCTAAATTCGTACAGCTTGTGCCCAGTTTGTGCATCCCATATTCGTATTAGAGTACCTTGGACAGAGGTGGTAGCGACGTATTTCCCTGAGAGTGTCGTCGTGATCGTCGCGAGAGCTGAAGTGTGTGCCATTATCTGTGAAACTGGATGCTTTCCCTGTTGCCCCGAAATCCGTGGTGGCTTTGGCGGGATGGCGTCGGGTCGTAGCGATGGAGGAGGCGGAGGACACGGGGGAAGATGGATAAACTGAAGATGGCCGATCTGGTGACCTGGCATAGCAAGGAGAGTAGAATAAGGTCCAGTAGCGAGTGCCAGTAAGCCTAACGTAATCAAAGAGCATCAGCCCTCCCAATGAGGGGATCCGGTGGAAGTGGTAGTGCTATAGAGACAAACCTCTTTCGTTATCCGAGGTGTCCCACTCTGCTATTCGTTCGATTGTGTTTGTAAATTTGAACACGACGACACGCCGCCGAAGAGCCACCGCAAGCCATTCCCTTCGGCAAGCAAGTCCTCGTACCCGCTCTCGGAACTCGAGTTCTGCGACTTCTTTGCCAATAGTATCGTCCCAGAACACGACTTTGTTTGGAGGATACCTTGGAGAGCGTCCGCCACCGACTAGGAAGAGGAGTGAGGTGCTATGAAGTGGCGCAGTTATCGATATGGTTCCATCGACAACCTCTAGAAAACGAAAGTAACGACAACAGTGAGTGAATGAAAGCAAATTGCGTGGTAAGCAGTTACGAGGGCGAGACATGGGGTCGGAGATAGAAAAGAAACGGAGGCTGACTTACCTCGCTTCTTGAGAAGCTGCAAAGGCCACGACCTATATACCGCAAAGCCTGAGGGAGTCGAGCAAGAGAAGACGTGAGCATCAGCATCAAATCGGACGTCAATAATTTGGGTCGGTGCAGTCGCGCTGATTGCCTGCCGCGCGAGATTCATCCCACCCGCAGTTCGCGATCAGACAGCCCACGTCGCCGTCGAGCGGGTTGGCAACCGAGTGTTGCAGGTTCAGATCAAGCCAAAAGAGGCCAAGGTGGTTTGCTTTGTCCACACGCCTTTTGAGATTCTGCTACCATACATCGTGTACATCTAATCTTATACTGACATAGCAATGCAAGAATGGTCAAATCATGAAGTAGATCTCTTTAGCAAGACTTGGTCCAAGCCCCTGTACCACTGAAAGAATGAGGTCCCTGTTGTTGGGGTCGGATGTATACGGGTGGCCCTGGCGAATGCGTGAATACTTGCTCCGATGGGTGCTCAATACTAGGTCAAGTAGCAAGCGAACGTACCCCAAGGGGTTTGGCAGTCAAGGCACCATTCTTGGTCTTGACATACCAAATGTCCTCAAGATCCAAATCTTTTATTTCCTCCTCTTCGTCCGGACGCTCATCTTGGGAGTGACTTGGGTCAGAGAAGCACGCATACCTATGCTTCTCTAAGAACGGAATGCAGTTTTTGATTGGGTACCAATCATAGCTCTCCTAGAAGGAACTCAGGAACCTACTGCTGATGGTCAAAGGAAATTCTTACCGGATCGAGGAGGAATGAAGGGTCGTACTCGCCCTTGTATCTCATCTTGTGGCAGGAATGGATATAAAAGCCTTGAAAATCAAGTCATACTCGGAAGAAAAGTGTACATATGCCTTGGGCTCACCCATGTATAACCACTTTAGGTCCGGCAGGCCAGCCGCGTGCATTTCTCGAGCCAGCGCAGCCTCACGCAACGCACTGATCTGAGAGGGAACAAACAAACTGAACTTCCCTCATGCCTTGAGCACCATATAAACTGACCTTTCCAAGTTGAAGCCACGCCCACTGATTGGAATACATAAAGTAAACTGAGGATACACATCCTGGGAGAATATCTAATGTCGCCATTGCCACTAGTTCTCCATTGAGTCGATAAAGCTGGTGGTGCGTGCCGTAGTGTACTGGGAGATGCCCTGGTCGAGTGGGTGGCCTTGTATATGGGATCGGGGTACGCTGCGGTGATAGTATCAAGCGAAGTGAGTGATACATGTCATTATAACAACCAAACGACGATCGTGCTACTTACCGAGAGGCATGTATCACACAAAAACCTGCTGAATGAACTGGGTTGCTTCTCTTCTTCTTTGTGAACACAAGCTTGGTATTCTTTGAACAGCTCGAACTTCTCTTCTGTATACGATGCGGGTTCAATCGACACCTAATGCCAGTTCTTCAATGAAACTGATGCGAGAGGAAGAAAATCACAGGCAGTAACCGACTGACTTCAAATTTGTAAGTAGGAGGGGGTGCATCACCCAACCTAAAGCCATATTCTACGAGATGTAGTTCGTTGATCAAGGAGAATTCCACTTTTCGAGGCTTCGGTTTGTTTTTGCCTACGTCGCTCTTGGGGACCCTTCTATACACATAGGAGATCACTTCAGTGGGAATGGACAAGGTTGTGGCAGAAACTCACTCCTTATCCGGCTGCGGCTCAATATCCGCTTTGCACTGTACTTTATCGTCCTCTCCATGAGGCCCTGATTCTCCCCTTTCGATGAAGCGGTTGAAACGATAGAGCGCCTTACGCTGACTGCGACTGGGTTCGAATGCAAGGGCGTCTAGTCTTCGTATCCTCACTACATTTATCCCAATTGCCTCAAAAGGACGAGCATACCGAATGGTGTACTGAGGACAACAGCTCCGTAAGAGATCAGGTTTATAACAATACGTCCCGCTCCTCCGCCAGCCTCGATCTGCCATCTTTTGATATACCTAGAACGGGGAACAGTCAAATAAGAGAGATCGAATAGATGTTTAGATGTGCATACATCACCAGATAATTGGCGGGGGAACGCGCCCGTCGTGACGCTCGTCTCCTCTTCCGATCGCTGTCCGGAAGGTGAGCAGTAGCCACACGAAGAAGAGTTCCTTCCTGCTGGTGAGACGATCGATGGGGGCCAGTTTGGAGATGCCATATGCGGGCAAACGCCGCAGCGCTTATAGATGGAGGTCAGAGTCCAAGGTACTGCATCCAAATAAGTTACTCTCCAGATTTAAGTTTTATTCCACGTCAAATTTCTCCCACAAACTGACGTGAAGGACACCAAATGCGGCGCACTTGCGACTGAGAAGAATGAGAAGGAGTGTCCCTATGCCTCCACGTCGACCAAGATACCCTTTTCTCCTCTGCGACACTCAACTATTCAATTAAGTGGCGTCGTCTGTTGACTTGACACGAACGCCACAGTTCACTCTTTGCCCCCGACCGTGTCCATTCGAAGCACCAAACTCCTTGTGACTAGTGGAAACGAAGACAGCCCTATCTCTTCCCAACTCACTGCGACTGCAGGACCGGAGAAACCTTGTCTGCCCCGCTCCAGAAAGGAAAACGGGTATAAGAGACAAGCCTCTCATGCCCTGACCGAGACGTTTCCACCACCCCCGCCTTGGGCCTGAGGTAACTAGCCTAACCCTTTACTGGTTCAGTGCGTTTCTAACTCGGCGCCCTCATAGGTCATGGACGAAATCATACAAGACGAAAATCCTCTCGGTCTGGCCCTTTGGATTCCCACGGAGGCTTTGAATGCCCTGAACAACGTTGCAACAGAAGAGGGAGGGTTAACTCCCCTCATAAAGCCGAAGCACCTATTGCTCGCCCTACTTTTGTTGCTCTTAGCAACAGGAGCAATTTTGGTGCTCTACTCGGTGAGTCTGAGGATGCCAAACCCTTAGAGTAGAAACTGACCCTGGTTCTAGTTCTTCATGACATACTTCCTGACGGCGGCAGAACGTCCATCTAACACCAAACCCCGCCGAACAAAGACTTACTTTCACACTATCGCACACATCTACAATTCAAAGGGCCTTGTTTGGGTCCTAGGTACTCTCAAGACTTCCCTTTACACAGTCGTCCTCTTTAAATGGGTGCGAGTGGTGGTGCATTGGCGTTTCCTTCCAACCGACGATCGGAAGTGGCCCATCACCCTTTCGCTTCTCCTATACGAGGTCGTTATGACGTTCACCCTTGAACCACTTGACATTGCATTTACCCAGAAGCTTGTCTGCAAATCGCCCGCGAACACTCTTCAGTGCCTGCGTACCTTCATCCAGAAGAAGTCTTCCGCGATCAGCATTCTCAGAAACATTTTGTGCATCCGAATTGTCCATATGGTTTTAATACGGACTTTTGATATATTTGTGCCGCCAAAGTCCAACGAAGGATGGGTTCAACCAATGGCTGTAATGTTTTGCCACTTCTGGGCATACTCGACGCGGGTTATTTTTATCACCCAAGCTCAACTTGATACCATCAAAACGACTGAACCGACTATGGTCCCGGTCACACGGTACCCCACCCAGTCGTTCCTTCGGAAGTTCATATGGTCGCAGGGCCGTGTTCTTCGACTTCTTCAAGAGCTAACCACTTTCTTGGTATTGGGTATTTTGTACTTTAGTCTCTCGATGCTGGCGGTTCTCCTGAGTTCAGGTCGCCTCGTGACGGTCTGGAATGTCATGCGGCTCATAGTGGCTGGTTTTGGTACAACGGACGAAAGTCCTACCCCCATCACAAACCCTGATCCTACTCCGTCACCAGTACTCGAGCACACTGAATTGTAAAACGGGCTTCTGTACTCAGGATACTGCTTCGCCGAGTCAATAGAGAGTCATTGGACTTGCATTATCTAATAAATTCGCCTTGGTGACACTCCTTCTGGCATGAGGATCAGTACTAGTACACTTGTCTCCATTTTAGGACGTCCGCAAGGGCCAGGTTCGTCCCCATAGTTGACTTGTGTTGATATAACTAGAATATTGAATATGGTAAGCGTTCCGAACTGAAGATTTAGATCTTTATGTCTCGCACTGATAGGCACACCTGTGGAGACACCATGAAAGGGGCACTTGCTCTCAGCGAGTCATGAAGGTGTAGTACGAGGAAGGTATCTACCAAGACGAGGCCTGCAACGAACGAACAATGCTCTGTGGGCGTCGCCAACATGACTATATATGAGGCCGCGACGCTACGTGATACATCGGTAATGACCACACAACGGCAGTTATGTGCTGTCGCCAGTGCGGATTATGGCCCGGTTACCCAGCTGTCGCGTTGTGAAGAGGCGCCCAAATAAATAAACAAAGCGGTAGCTTCCTTACGCCCTACCATTCCCGCATTGAAGTCGTCTCGCACGCGCCCAGGATGGCCGAGGTCAAGCTCAAGCTCAAGCCTCGGCATGCACGTCTCTTTGACACTCACGCCAAAGGCGAACCGCGCCAAAGAATCGCTCACCTCTATCAGACTGTCCGCATGCGTCCGGCCATATTTTCCAAGTATGTCAAGGACATGGACAATATCAAGCCCGCGTGTGCGGTGATCTTTAGAAGGTGTGTACCATTTTGGCGTCGGAAAGCCAAGAGGTGGCGCGCAAAAGCGGCATCCTTCGCTGGACATTCTCCAACCCAGGGGCAGGGGAGGGTTCGAAAATTTAACATTTTATGCGGCACACTCTCTTTTGGATACATATTACCGTCTACCTTGGTTGTCACTAACATCGACTACATTTAGTGACATAGGTCAAACTGTCGAATCTTTACTTGGCAGGTTATCTCCCGCAGAACTGCAAACATTAGGCTGTACCATCGACGCAATCGACTACGCTCGTCGTGCAGAGATCGCTATCTATAAACGGGATCCGCCTTCTTTCAGTCTGCTCGCGGAACACCCGGAAGGGGGCCTCATTATCGGGAAGCATGTAACGCAAGAAGAGAAAGACCAAATCATATCGCGTTTATGGTCTATTCTTGCTGCGTTGATGGTCGATGATGATAACCTTGCGGATGAAGAGCAAACACCGTGGGATGAGACTTGTCTAAGTGTTACACTTTATTCCTGGGTTAAGCACCTGATGGGTGTTACAGTACGCCCACCAGCTCTTAAAACAATATTCGCGATACTAACGATTTCATAGGCCTGTATGTCCGAAGCCACATGTCGCTGTGCAGATGTTGCAAGGACCTATGAAGTACCGGCCAGTGCTTTTCGTGCGGCATGGGTATACGTTGACAAACGATGTCACCGCTGGCAGCCCTCAGACCGATACACAACTATTCGCGTCTCGCGTCTCGCTCCAGAGGTTCGCATGGCAGACATATTCTCAGATACAGGCACTCCAGAAAAACTTCCTTCTATGGCCAGCATCATTCACCTCCCTATCCCGCCCTACCACTCCATCCGTCTCAAAACCTCTGGTTCTCGGCGCATAAAGCGTTCTATCTCAACGCGACGTAGCAAGAAACTAAGCACTGTAATGCCAAACGACCCGCTTGAGCAAGTTGCTGAAATTCCTATCCATCCCCCCTTCCTTGCAAATTACATGGAAATGACGGCCGGGCAACCGAGTACATCCGGCGGTATTTCCTATGACGGGATTTTCAAATTAGTGTCTAGGTCTATCTACCTAAAGCAAGGAATTCATTCGAAATGGAAAACCATTACGTTGCGAGAGAATGAGTGGATCATCGTTGGATGGGCCCTGATTTACAGAAGGTACCTGTCTTCATCTCGCGCATAGTAACCTCCTATTAGTTAGTCCTGACATTGTTTATAGGCAACTTGGCCTGTGTACCCGAGATATTTGCGGAGTTGTCCCATCACCCACCGAGCGCTTCAAGCCGTGGCACATTGGTCGTCTCCTTGATGTGCTTATGTACATTCAGGACCGAAAACAAGGACCCTCGAGCACACGCAAACATATCCATGGTTACTATCCGAATTTCCGAACTCTCGTGCTTTCCTCCAAGCACAGTATTTCAAAGGGCTCTGCAAAGCCGACAATGGAGGACGGGTCGAACCGACGTTGGGTCCTATTAAGAGCTCTCTGGGACCTTCTCGGGCGGTTGCTCGTTTGGGAGGATGCTAACGTAAAACCCATCGGAGGGTCGGACTCGCTGAGTACAAACCGGATCAACGACTCGATAGACTCCACCCTTGTGATTGACTGGAAAGGTCCGGCCTTCCCTCTCGCTATCACCTCGTGGGTCAAGCATTCTATCTCCTTCTCTGTGCGTCCTTTTTTGTTGGTCTCGATTTATTGACCTTAAAAACAAAACCTATCAGACTTGTTATATTTCCGTCTACGACGCCAACTGCGGGTGCAGGAACACGTGCAAGCTGTACAATGTACCCTATGATGAGTTTCTAGCGGCCTTCAGGGTATTAGACGGTATCTGCAAACGGGAAGGATGGACTATCGACAGCCTGACCTATATGAAGGAGTCTGATTCGAAAATCACAGGCGCGCGGGGAGTGGCAGGTGATTCGAGGGACGGAAAAACTTCATCATCATCAGTCTTGGCCTCTCAAACACCCTCTACTATCACTGGTGATGCAGGGAACCGACCCCCACGCGTCGAGTCCACGCAAAAACAGGGCTCACTTAGTAGAAGTAGAAGTAGAATGAGGGAGTACAAATCCAGCATATTCTCCGGGTCTCGACAGCGGAAAACCCGTACCAATAGTACGTCACATCGTCATTACAGAAACTGCTCTGGCTCACCGGCTTGAACAGAGAGGCCTGCTCCCGCGCTGAGTCCCGGGCCCACACCGCTTCAAACCCACGAAAAAGCTATAAAACCTCCTTCAACTCCCCCGAAGAACGGCCACCAGTCCGTCCCTTCGGCAGGGTTACAAGACAAATTGGCCTCTACAAATCTTAGTTACAGACGCAGAGTATCATTCAAGACACCAAATGTTGTCGAGAGTAGTGCGAGTCAGGAAGATTGGTGTGACAACTCTCAATATTCGGATTCAGATTCGGATTCGGATCAAGATTTCAAACCGGAGCAGGTCTTTCGTAACTCTGGAACTGATAGAAGCATAAGTCGACCAAGAAAAGCACAGCTGAATGTACATGCAGACGTCAGGATCAAAAAGAGCCCAAGAGTTTCAGCGCCACATAAATTGGTCGATTGGTCGAGTGAAAGTGATGGAGCCACGCCTAGTGTACCTTGGAAGGGGAACAAGAGAAGGAGAGTGTCATCTCCTACTCCAAGTCCTAGCGACAGAGAAGTCAAGAAGCGTCAACGGCAACACGGTTTGTCGAAGTCGTTGGAAACAATTCAACGTTAACCATAAGTTCAGCAGGCCCCTCTCGCATGAATGAATATGGTGTAAATGTGGCTACTACAAGTCCTTACGGTCATCCTCCACGTATGTTCCATTCCAAGTTTCCTTTTTGCGCCCTGCCTCACCCCTGTACCCACGATAAAGAGACTCCCATGGCCATGGCTACATCTCCTGATCCATACTTCGACTCACCAAAGGGTCATATTCCTTACTCAATGGACTTGATTGGATTCGGCGACCCCAGCGTTAGGGCCCCGAGACACTCAGAAGTTGGAGTTTCGCCAAGTCACCGGCTCATCAATAATAATCGATCCTTCCTTATGTCCCCTGGAGAGTACGAACGACTCGAAGGTCGAACCACCTACGGTTCCAAGGCGCCTGGACTAGTGTCCAAACCCGCGAATGGTCAAGAGGAAAGCTACGCTGGAATGAACCTGGACCCCCGAGACGGCAACCGAGGAACAGTGTATCGGGCGACGCCTGCCACTGGACGCACACTGACCACAAGGTCCGGGACATTAGAAAATAAGGTATCGTACCGTGCCAGTCTTCGTCCTCTTACGTGTTCAAGTGTTTCGCTAGAAACGGAAATACCATCAAGGGGACCGATCAACCCGTGACTTTGGGCTGCCTGAAGAGAACCAACCAGAATTGAAGCGCTTCAAGAGGGAGCACCCAGTCATGGGGTCCTCTGGACATCAGCAGATTCAACAGTCGACTACTCCTTCTCCCTCCCTTTCCGAAATTTCACTTGTGATTTACGACCTCAACCCCGACCATCGCAGGCTCTCCTTGGACGAGGAGAGAAGTCGGCTTCTGAACGCGTGCAGGCTGTTTGGTATCCCGATCGCCTTGGATGTGCAGACAGTTCCGGAGAACGGAGGAATAGGCGTTTGTGAACCCGTGGGCCTTCACCTTGTTCTACACGCTCAGTCTCAACTCACGATGCATAGTTATCGGCAGAGATACTCGAGAAATTAGACAACAAGAGGATATCCTACCTTAGGGACCATTTCGGAATGTAAGTTGCGTCGCCCTATCATTCTTCACGCCGTTCATTGCTTCTCAGTGTTTTATCACTCAAACTTGCCCCACTCCCACATGACCCCATAATACCTCCGCCACGAGCTTCAAACTGCGTCTTACATCCAGCCGAGTCCCAGACCAACTCTTCGGGGAGCTCGGTTGACGTTCATTCGGAACCTGAGGAGCGAGAGACTCTCTCATTTTACGACCAATCAGAGTCCTGTATGACCCTTTCCGGAGAAGCCGATCGTCTCGTCGGACTCATTGGAGAAGCGTGCAAAATGGACCTGAAGGAAATGGACTGGAACATCGAAGTGGTGCGTGGCCACGTTGCGGTCGTCTTGCGGGACAAGGTTTGATTCGGTCCTATTGTCCACATTGCCAATAATACTCATCTACCCAATACAGGACGCAATACGGCGGGCTTGCTCAATGCTGGCGCCGACGTTCATCAGGAAGGAAATCTCTCGACGCAACCTGTAAGTGTATTAGGTATAGGTAGAGGGACGATAGGCTGTGTCTAACAAAATGCTACGCTTGCAGCACTGTCCTTCGCGGTGAAGAACTCTGGGTTGTCCCACCAGTAATGTCACAGTCCTTGGTCCCGCAGAGGTTCCACCAGTCATTCAACATCAATATCAGCGCGCGGTATCAGCGCAATCTTGCCTTGTTCAATAAGACGGTAGCCGCTAGGGGTTGGACTTCTGCCGCCGTTCAAGGGTTCCACTGGTAATAGATCGTGCTATCTTGCCTTATATATCATATCTTGTACTTCACCTTGCACTTATTGTGATCTCGCACACAATGGGGTGAGTTTGCCACTTAGGATTGCGGGTTGAGAGGGCGTGAAGAATTTCTCATAAGGCATATTGTACAAAGCAATTCAAGTAGACATTTAATTGAGCCTCCAACGGGCAGCCTTAGACCTTTGGTTGGTATTAGCCTCAAGCGTAGAACAACACCGGGACCCCATGCTCACCCAGTACATCCGCCGTGCGAGGTTTGGGTGAATCGGCCGAAACACCGACTTGTACCATTCAATCGGCCTCTCTGCGTCGTCGTTGTCCTGCTCGGCGATATCTAGGTGGAATGATCCTCGAGCCGCAACCAGCTGGGAATAATACTATTACGGCCACGGATCAGATAAGAATTCAGCACTTACGTCGGCATCTACCATAGCGGATCGATCAAAGGCCATTCAACAGAAAATAAATAAATACACGTACAGTAGAGCGGGGCCGGCAATGAAATAGCGCGGGTCGCCCTTTGCTGCGTGTGGCAAAGCACATAGCTGAGCCGTTGCAGGCGCTCCAGACCAAAACCAGCTTCATCAGCAAGAACCGTATAGTGTGCGGGGCACGAAGTCCCTTTCAGCCCCCCCTGGCCTTTGTGGGGGTTATTGATATGTAAGGAATGTGATTGACTATCACTCACCGACGAGATAGAAATTCGGACGGTTTGGCGCTACAACCGTCGTCTCGACAAGGGTTCCGGTGGGTGTATTACCGGTCTTGTCTTGGTTACTAGGGCTAGAGGGCAGGAACTTGACGTGGCTGAGAAGCTGTCAGTTTGGAAAGGAGGAGAGAGCAAGGACGTACTGCCGTTTTGTCACAACAACGAACGTTATGGGAATGTTGGAATTCTTTTCGCGTAGCATCGCTAAATGGAAGTCAGTTTTGACATGAAGGATTGGAGAACCGACTCTCCTTTCATTCCACCAA
>Ga0307513_10001812_pt1 | contig 30334 bp, 28 predicted proteins | sample 15_EM_MG_FD_202174 | JGI IMG/M metagenome (GOLD analysis project Ga0307513, IMG submission 202174) | Populus trichocarpa ectomycorrhiza microbial communities from riparian zone in the Pacific Northwest, United States - 15_EM | ecosystem: Host-associated > Plants > Roots > Unclassified | place... | reverse complement strand
TCCTCCATCCTCTTTGGCTTCGTGCTCGCCCCTTGTCTGTCTGCCATAACCTGCACAAGCCGTCTCCCTAGATTGTAGGTATCTGACAACTCTATCTCCCCGTGCAGGCATTCATCGTCGTTCGACCGCCGCCCTCAAAGACAAACCACCCGCTCAACCTTCAGGTGCAACTCGTACCACCCAACTCCCGTGATCAAAACAGATCAACCTCATCTCGTCGTTCCACCGATTCCCTAGCCACCAATCCCGAACTCGAAGGCCAACCTCTCACCCGTACAACCTCCAATCGTTCCGACGTCTCCACCTACTCCGGCTATGCTCCATCCGTCACCTCGGTCAACTCTTTCGGTTCAACAGCGTCGGCGAGGCGGATGATCATCCCGCTCTATAACCTGCAGGCCCACAATGTCATGACCAATGTCGTCCTAGACGCTGGGACAGACGCGCGGGTCGCAAAGTTCTTGAAGCGTGGTCTCGAGGTCATCGGCCTTGCCGTTCTCGATCCGATGGAAGTCTGGAACTATAGAAAGATAGGCGGCGGTCCTCTCTTGTCAACTGAACAAGCAGTCGTGGGAAGTGCCAGAGACTTCGACAATCACCATCTCATCGTACCACCTCCCCAGACACCCGAGTCTTCCACGATTTCCCTCAGTTCCGCCGGAGATCACACGCCGGTCACACCTACCAACTTTTCCCAGAACACCCCAACTAGTGCGAGGAAATTCTTCGGAAAACTCTTCAAGCGAAGAGACACCCCTACTCCTGGAGACGTCAAACCCTCGGAATCCCCTGCTTCCTCCCCCTTGAAAACTAACCTCAATCTACCCACCCCGTCTTCACCGGCCAAGCGCAACTCGCTATTACTGCCCGAACAGCCATTGTCTCCATTCTTGTCGAAAGACGTAATTTTACAACCCGCGGTTCTCGGTGTCCAACCCACGCTCGATGCCATATCCTACCCGCCGCACGGTCGACCGACCGCCTACGTATGGACCGTGACCAAATGGCTCAAAGGTTCTCCGGAAGGCCTTTTGGGTAACGTCAGAGGGATCTTTCAAGGTGACAAGTCGATTCGAGATGAACCCATGGGAGAGCTCGAACGCCAGGTCGAGGTCAGGTTTGAGTGGACGCGAATGGAGAGAGGCGGAAAGAAGAAAGCTCGAAGGACGGGGACTGATGTAGCTGATGTCACAGTGGGCTTGGGCATTGGAGGTGGATCCAAGGATGCGAGCAGAAGGAACAGCGTCGCTTTGACCAGCTCCAACAATCCTTCCGTCAACTCTCTGCCTGACAAGGACAAGAAGGCTAAACGATCATCGGTCATTGAGGGCATCCAATCTGGACTCGGCTTGATCCCGAAGAGGAGCATGGAGTCCGCAAGATCGAAGTCTCCCAAGCGACCGGGGAGCATTACCACGAGCGAGACGGGTGGGGGGGACGACGATGTGTCTAGGTCGAGAGAGGATGATGGCGAGGAGAGTGATCCCGAGGATTCGGAGGTCCCTTGGACATGTACACTTCGTGTGGCCAGGAAACCTCCGTTTTCATCGACGACGAACACCCCTTCAGGCTCAAGATTTTCCCAGAGGGAGGGGCAACAACGAAACTCGAACCTCCCAGGGTCTCCTATGCCTGATCCCACGACGGTCCAACAGCAACAACAAGCATTGGGAGTCAAGTCAACCCAATCGCAGACCACTTCTCCCTCACAAGGTCCTCCACTGCCGCAGCAGATCAAACTCAAGGTCGCAACGGTCTCTCCGACTCCACACCACCCGAAAGTCGTGTCCCTCCTCAAGATTCCCTTCCCTCTCCCAGATATCGACGTGTCCTCCGTCATCGTACGGAAACGCGTCGTGACACCCGTTGGGATCGCGCGTCCCGTAGATACCTATTCATCTACCGTTGGGAACGGGACGGGGAATTTGAACATGCAGTCGTTCAGTTTGAATGGGAACGGAGGGAAGTCGAGAGACACCGGGTTGGTGCTGACGGCTGAAGAGATTAAGGATGTTGTCGCGAGTACGGCACTTTGGTTGGTCGTGAGGGAGGCGATGGGTGGTGTTGGGAAGGATAAGAGGAAGGGAGACGGGTGGAAGCTAAGAGGGTAATTTTCTCGTTTGTGCCCTACTGTTGGTGTTCCATTGGTGATTGGTGAGTCTCTTCTCATGTTTTGTGGTCTTCCTCGGCCAGGGCTGACGGGCACTTCCAGGTCCCTCACGCTCGTATATGTATCGAGGCGGACGATGAAGATTTCGGGTTACCCCCCTTGTTCGACACCCGTTTCCCGCCGCTTGTTAATGTCTCTACGACTGATTACCCCTCCCCGTCCATCATCACCTCTTTTCGTATCTTTTTGATCTCTATTGTAATCTCGTGGGTTCCTCCTTCTCGTGCCCTTGTCCCGGTTCGCGCCCTTCCCCACGGATGGGCGTCACACTTTGCTTTGGTCAGGCATCTCCATTTTACGGCGCTTGTTCCTCGGTTCTTGTCTGTTTTTGTTCGCGCTTGTAGTGCTCTTCTTTGCATCTTCGCGATGCCTGGTCGCTTGTCATTTTACCCTCCTCTCTCTCTCTCCGGCTGAGCTCGTTTCTTGTGTGTGTCTTCGTGTCACGCTTACCTGTCCGTCTCTCGGTGTTTGTCAATTATGTGTTTATGTAAGTACATGACCCCTACTCACTCCGCAATCCACGGTCATGAATCCGACAAGGTAGTGTTCAAGTCCATCTCTAATCGACGTCCCATCATTGAGTCCGAGCATTACGAAGGAGATTCTGACCTGGAATCCACCTTCGACAGCATCGATAACGCCTTCGGTGATTTCGAACCCATGCACTAGCAGGATCTATCCTTTACTCCCCCGATTGGAGCCTCTCCCCCTCCGGTGCTAGTCGTTGTAGACTGTCTGCTTATCATTGGCTTACTGCTTGGAATGAAGTTGCACGTCGGTGACCTGTTTGCGAGTCGTTGACGAGAGGTGAGTGATCTGACATGCGTCCTCTATACTAGTATGAGGCTGAATCATTTTGCTGCTGTCATGAATGCAGCCCTCAGATCCCCGGGATCTACGAAAAGCTCGCCGCGACGTTAAGAAACTCGACTCCCACCACTAACGAGATCAATCGCGTTCTAACGGCGATCGCTCCCCTCAGATGGAGATCCCTCAAAAGAGTTGCCAGATGTTCCACGTCGTCATGCGGGCCCCTCGTCTCTCTCGTTTACTCCGGAGAAGAGGTGAGAAACTTCTCATCTGACCGTGTGGGACAAGCTCGACTGTAGTGGGCCGAGGATCCTCAAGATATCCTCGCGTTCTCGGATCATCGCTGTGAGGGGAGGCTAAAGCCGGGACGAGTCAGTCTGGAATTCTCCGCACGCGTTGGCCTGCACCTCCGGTCCCATTACATCGAGGCTCTCAAGCGGTTCGACCCGACCGAACCTTCATCTATTCGCGGTATATGTTACGTATATCAAAACGAGTTATCGTTCCAGCTTCACAAGGCCAAGCTCTTCTTCCTTCTTATCAGGGACGTACGGGACTCAACGTTCCTCATTCAACCATACAACCCGATCGGACGAGAAGCTTGTATATTGATTGGGCTTCCGTCGTTGACAGTATCAAGCACACTTGCGACATCCAGAAGACCACTCTCCCAGTTCTCGTCTCCGGGAATGGTCAGCCCTCCCCACTGGTATCCCCACATTACAGAGAAATTATCTCACTTCTCCAGGGTGCTAACCCATAATTACACCCTCTACTTGTTGCATGCATATATTGTAGAGAAAACCTCTCAATACCTGTTGGCCAGTTGTATAGTATAAGTTTGTATATTGCACTTGTTTAGCAATGAAATATTCAGTACATGGAATTTGAAGCATAGAAAAAGAGAATACATGTTATATGGATATCTACTAGGGAAATACATGGCTAAAGTCCAGAATCAGTACCTCTCCTGACTTGAAAGAAGCAACCAGATATTGGCCACCCAATTGCACATGGGTTGTCTTCCCAAATCTCCCAGGTAGCTGAAAAACCACCTTCCCAGTGACCACATCCTTCATCCTAGATGTTTCAGTTTCCCACTGTTTGGTTTCATTGAGGTAGAGCATGTCTGGGAGCTCATGGGACAGCTTAACAGGGGATGAGTCTGGAACTCCAAAGTCCCACCCTTGATCTTGATAGTTAACAGCTCCAGCTCCAGCCCCCACCCAGGAATTGACCCAGACTGTTGAGCCATCTAATGCAACAATTTCTGCTGCACCCTGAAGCTCCACCCCACCTGCAGCTTCTCTTGTCCTGATATCCCATGCTTGAATGAATCCCTCATACAAGCAGAAAACCTTAGACCCATCCCCTGATACTCTGAGATCCATAACATGACCTCCAGACACATCTATTGTCTGTAGGAGCTCCCCTTTCTCAGCATCCCAGATATTGATCCTCATGTCTGCATACCAAACAAAGATCAATTTGTTGTCATTCAGTTGGAGGTTGTTTTGGTGGGAATCTTCAGCTGGGGCTTTGAGGGAACCATTGCACGGGCTAGTTGAAATACCCCAGGTCTTCACCACCCCATCTGGCAAATTACTAGGGATGATGGGGCCATTTCTTGCTTTCAGAGTAATGGATTTGGTTGAAGCCAAGGTAAGGGGTGTGGGCATTGGGTTGGTCACAGCTGGGTTTGCTGATGAAGCACCAATCTGCCAGAATTTGACTAGTCTATCATTAGATGCTAAAATGATTGTGTAGGGGGAGAAGAATGCAAAGGAGGTAATGCTGCTGGTGGTATGGCCAACAGAGCTCTCAACAAGGTGAGGTTCTGGGCTAGTGATATCCCAAACACAGACTTTGTTACTAGCAGCAATAGCAATAAACCTGCCATCAGGGGAGAAACAGGAGTAGATATAATAACTGTCAGCTGTGTCAAACTTAGCCACAGCCACTCCAGAATTGGTGTTTTGGATTGCAATGTTACCATCCCCTGTATGTAAAATAAACTGGGTACCATCTGGGGAAAAGGCAATTTGACGACCATCATATGCAGGTCCAACTTTGTGACCATCAACATCCCACTGCTGAACAGTTTCACCAGATACAGATATGAGGGTTTTTGGGTTTTTTGGAGAGAAGCTGATACAGTTTACCCTATTCCCTTGCTCTATGATTTTATAACATGCTCCTGTCCGAATGTCCCACAAACGAAATGTCATGTCCTCAGACCCTGAAGCAATTGTAGTGTAGTCTGCTGAGATTGAAACAGAGTAAATCCAGTTGGTGTGGCCACAGAATGTCTTGACAACACCACCAGTCTGTACATCCCAGAGCTTGACAGTCTTGTCAAAGCTTCCAGAGACAAGTGATGTTCCATCTTGTGAGAAGGTGAGAGATATCACTTGATCTGTATGCCCAGGGAAGACAGCTGTCTGGCTGCCTGTGATTGCATCAAGGATAAAGATGTCCTCATGTGCAGACCCAACTGCAATAGTGTTGTTCCAGAATGAGAGGGTGGATGGATTACTCTCCAATAGAACTGTGTGAGAACACATCCCCCATTCTGTTTGGAGTCCCTCAACCACCCTGACTTCCTGTGAGAGCTCTGCAATATAGCACTCACAGAGCCAAGATGAAGATGGGCAGAATGGGAGGGCAGAATGGTATAGGTAGAAGGGTGAGTTGTAGATGGCATCAAAATGTTCCAAGAGGATTCTCTGGCTGTCATTCATCCACACACATGGAGTACCTGCCTGAATAGGGAGCATGAACACAGGTCTAAGAAAACAGTCACACAGCACTCACCAAAGAATACCATTGTTCAATATCATTCATGGCATAAACCCCAATACCAAGGTTCCCTGTAAGAGCAAGGACCTCAATCCAATACAGCAAATGTGTTCTGAAGAACTTGTCAATTGCTTCCTGCACCTCCTCAGCATGGTGGCTGCTATGAGGGACCTTCAAGAGGTGCTTTGTCCAAAAACAACATGCATATTCTAGAGCATCTCCAATATACTCCCTCTTGCAAGCAGAGAGATCCTTGACCTCACTGAGACTGGCATAGTCTTCCAGGTTGCAGATGTTCCTCTTCAGCCTTTCCCCCATAAGCCTGAGGCAAGAAAGTAGGATTTCTGTATGATGAACTGCAGGCTCCACAAGGAGTCGTTTATCCTTACACCTGACTGGGTCTGTGAGGAAGTCAGGAAATGACTTGTGGAAGGCTCGGATTGGGTCTTCTATATTATCTGGGACAAGGAGGAGAGAATGGAGGGAGCGGAGGGTGGTGGGGATGTTAGACACTCTCAGTAGGCCTGAAAGTGCTGTGGCTGAAAGGGGGTTAAGCACAAGCAATACTGCTCCAACCACAGTCCTGAAATGGGAGTAGATTTCCTCGGCGTCTGTACCCACTTCATCTACTGCTTGCCCTAGGACCTGAGTATAAAGGAAGTCAATCCCGGACCTTCCTTCATGAGCAGTATTTTGTGGGAGATAGACGATCCAGTCCAACTGTTCAGTGGGTGTGCGATTCTTGAATGCAATAAATTTCACAACTGTGGAAGCGTAGATGAAGAGTCCTGCGGCCTTTCTGCAGAGAACATTGATGTCTGATGGCTTCGGCCAGTCTTGGGCGAAATTACAGTCGCTTCGAGTCTTGGCAATATCGGTCAACCGAATCCTGAAGAACAGCTTGATGTCGCTGTCCACCGAGGATCGTTTGACATCATGCAACTTGAGGACTTCGGTGATGGGTCGGAGTGACCTGAGACGAAACCCAGAACGGATCCGAGGCTCTGGGCGTCCGGTGATGAAGAACTTTATGTTCGGGATCTCGTCCGCATACCGGGAGAGCACGGAGAGAATTGCGGAGGCGGGTTCCTCGTCCTTGCATTCGTCAAGGGCGTCAATGATGATAAATGTCCTGACCCGGGCAGCTTTGAGTGGGCCAACGATGATCCTATCCATTTGGGAACAAAGAGAGTCCTGTGCGATGCCAGGCTTGGCCCTCAGGACTCGGAGCAGCGCCTCTCGAAACGGGAGATACCGATAGGCAAGTTGATAGGCAAGAGTGGGAAAGATTGCTTGGAGGTTGCTCCTGTTCTCGAAGTCTCGCGAACAAAAGAAGCTCGCGCCAAGCTTTCCGTCCGCGAAGCTAATCTCAGCGAACGTCTGGGCGATGGTCGACTTCCCTGTCCCCGCGAGACCATTCAGCCAGAACACGCGGTGGTCTCGTTCGTCCTTCAGCCATCGTTCAAGTTGGAGGAGGACATCCGCCCTGGTTCCCTTCAGGCACCCCTGCCTGTTCCCGGAACTGTACCCGGCCTCGTCTGTGTGACGCATATTCTCCAGAAGGTGGCGATCCTCATACCCCTATTCACAAGTCATGACGGAAGCCAGGACCAGAAGGAGTAAGACTCACGATCTGCTGACAGCCCTCGTCGTAGATATCCAGTTGTAACGACGTCTGCAGCAGATGTTAGATATGATGCGAGAAAGCTTTCTTGGGAGCGCGAACCTGATAGTCTGTCAGGGCAGAACGGATGTCTTCCACCAGACCGTTAACTTCTTGTACATTATCGGGGTTCTTGAAGAAATCCGCGAGGTCCTTCCGGGCCGCCACCGAGTCCATAGCCTGGCCAATCTCTTTCAATTTCCTGGTAATCCCTGTGCATCAGGCTCGGTGCTTGATCCCGTAAAGTGTGGGCTTACCGTTCCAGCTTGCTTGTTCTCCCCTTCTCATTGATGTCACCCGGAAGGATGGGCCCGGAGAGTGATTCAGAGAGCGTTTTGACCCTGGGAGCCAACGATTCTACGGCCGGTTCGTTCAGCGTTTGCTAGAAATATTGTAAGCATTGCGGATCGAACGCGTGGAAGAAAGGCCGTACCTCGCAATTGTCGAGGATGAAGCAGAGAGACCTCACAATCGACTTGAGCGGACCGAAGCCAACTGCAGAGTCTCTCACCCCACGAAGCAATTCGATCGTGGCAGATGCGGAGGGCTCGGGGTTCGGTTTGTTCTCCTCCGCAGCGGCGCTTGACTCGGTGGTCTCGTCGGAATGAACAACTTCTGGTCCACGATTGGGAAGGACAGCGGCGTCTACATTGTTAGAAGGAACGATTAGAACCAACGTCCAAAGGAACCACGTTCACGTACTATCGGGTCCCCCACTGTCCAAAGGAAACCGTTCGACCTCTCGACTGGATCCGCTTCCCAACCCAATCTCGCTGTCTGAATGTGGAGGCGGATGGCTTTGGGTGATTTCCGCTTCTTGGTCGTTTTCGCTTCCGTGCGTTGGCGCGGATTCTGACCCATCTGGCTGAGGTCGATCCGTCGAAAACACTTGCTCTCCAACCGTGTTGACTTGGTCGTGACTTTCACCCGCTACGACGTGAGGTTCCGCTGTTTGCGGAAGCGAAGTCGTCGAGTCAACACTCTCCCCACCGGTGCTCGCCCCCATGCCGTCCGGGTTACGTTTGCTCCTTCCTAGACGGTGCTTGATTTTCTTCTTCAGGCCAGAAAACGGGTTTCGTATGTCCATGTTGGTGTCGGATCAACGTAGATGGTGGTGCGATAGTGGATGATTGGCCTCGTGGCGTTTATTTAATTCCACAAGCTCAACCGGCTTCAGCCGGGCTCCGCCCCGGCTTGAATGCGGGCGGGTGGCGATCTGTGGCCTTTAGATCGTGAGGGGATAGGTGGTATCGGGAGGGATGAAAGGGAGGGAGACAGGCGTAAGCCAAGAGGGTGAACGCCTCGTTCGTGCTCCGTGTTTCGTTGATGTTGGTCTCATACTTTGTGGGCTTCCGAGCTGGCGAGCACTTAGGTTCTTCGCACTCGTGGGTGTTGAGGCGGACGATGAACGTTTGGACGTTAACGTCTCCCCCAGGAGTTTACAGGTTACGACTAACTACCCCTCCACGTCCGTCGTGGCCTCTTTCGTATCCTTGCGATCTCTATTGTAATCTCGCAGGCGTGCACTTCCCTACGGATGGACTTCGTGTCACTTCGGCCAGGTATCCCCCCATCTTGCGATACATTCTTGCTCCCCGGTTCCTCTTGTCCGAGTTTGTTCGTGCTTGTCATGTTCTTCTCTGCGCGATTACCTGGCCCCCTATTATATTACCCCCTCCTCTCTCTCTGGTTGAATCCGTTCTTGTGTTGTCTTCATGTTACGACTGCCTGTCTCTTGATGTTTGAATCGTGGTTCGGGGTTTCCATTCCTCCCCCCCTTCAACAGCTAAGCTTGCCCCCCGGCTCAACAGAATACCGTTAAAACGTTGAAGTCTCGTTCAAGTGTTGAGCCACTTGATACTCCATGGATCTCTCTACGGTAGCATAGTTCGATCCTGAATTCTGTATCTCCGGTTCCCGTTTGTGTGTGTTGTACAACACCTGGATGCCTCGTTTAAATACACCAAACACTAACGTCGCGACAGCTCCTTTGCATGGGTGGTGCCCTTGATACATGTCCTCGCTTTCGCATCGCCAATTGCTAGGTGGTGTCAGCTAGTGACAATGAAGGGATATTCGAGAAGGACACACATCGCGGTGCTTTATCGGCGCGTCGATTCCTCTTAAACAAAAATCGAGGGGTGCAAAGGTATCCAACAATTCCTTCGTGACGTCCAGCGCCGCGCCGAGAGAGCAACGACCGTCAACGAGCAGGGCGCCAAGAAAAAGAAAGGGAGGTGAGCCTCTCATTCTCCGCATGCGCTTTCCTCCTTCCTCTTCTCCGCCCACCATCACCTGCACAAACCGTCTGCTTAGATTGCAGGTATCTGTCATCTCCATCTCCCCGTGCAGGTATTCGCCGTCGCTCGACCGTCGTCCTCAAAAACAAACCACCCGCTCAACATTCAGGTACAACTCGTACCACCAAACACCCGTGATCACGACAGATCGACCTCATCTCGCCGTTCTAACGATTCCTTGGCCACCAATCCCGAACTCGAAGGCCAACCTCCAATCATTCCGACGTCTCCACCTACTCCGACCATGTTCCATCCGTCACCTCAGTCGACTCTTTCGGTTCAACAGCATTGACGAGACGGATGATTATCCCGCTCTATAACTTCCAGACCCACAATGTCATGACCAATATCTTCCTAGACGCTGGGGCAGACGCGCGTCGCAAAGTTGGTGAAGCGCGGTCTCAAGGTGGTTTCCCTCAGTCCTACCGGAGATCACACACCGGTTGCGCCTACCAACTCGTTTCAGAGCATCCCAACTGTGGCAAGGAAGTTCTTCGGAAGACTCTTCGGGCGAGGAAGGGCCCCTATTCCTGGAGACGTCAAACCCTCGGAATCTCCTGATTTGTCCCCCTTGAAAACCAGCCTCGATCTACCCACCCCATCTCCACCGACTAGACGCAACTCGCCATCCTGTCCGATCAGCTACTGTCCTCGTTCTTGTCAAAAGATGTAATTTTACAACCAGCGGTCCTCGGTATTCAACCCACACTCGATGCCACATCCTAGCCGCCGACGTGTGGACCGTGGAAAAATAGCTCAAAGATTCCCGGGAGGTTTGTTGGGTAACATCAGAGGGATCTTCAAGGCGGAAAGTCGATTCGAGACGAACTCATGGGCGAGCTCGAGCGCCAGGTCGAGGTCAGATTTGAGTGGACGCGAATGGAGAGGTGGAAAGAATAAATCTCGGAGAACGGGACTGATATGGATCTAAGAACGCGAGTAGGAGGAGCGGTGTCGCTTCGACGAACTCCAACGATCCTTCCGTCAACTCTCTGCCCGACAAGGATAAGAAGGCCAAACGATCGTCGGCCATTGAGGGCGTCCAGTCTGGACTCAGCTTGATCCCGAAGAGGATGATGGCGAGGAAAGCGATCCCGAGGACTCGGAGGTCCCTTGGACGTGTCCTCTTCATGTGGCCAGGAAACCTCCGTTTTCATTGACGACGAACACCCATTCAGGCCCTAGATTTTCCCAGAGGAACAGACAACGGCGGGATCTGAACCTCCCAGGATCTCCTATCCCGGGTCCCACGACGGCTCAATAGCAACAATAAGCATCGGAGGTCAAGTCGATCCAATCGCAAACCACTTCTCCCTCACAAGGTCCTCCACCCCCACATCAGATCAGACTCAAGGTCGCAACGGTCTCTCCGACTCCACATCACCCGAAAGTTGTATCCATCCTCAATATTCCCTTTCCATCCCAGATATCGACGTGCCCTTCGTCATCGCGCGGAAACGCGTCGTGACGCCCGTTGGGGACGGGATGGGGAATTTGAGCATGCAGTCGTTCAGTTTGGATGGGACCAGGGGGAAGCCGAGGGACACTGTATTGGTGCTGACGGCTGAGGAGATTAAGGATTTTGTCGCGAGTACCGTGCTTTGGTTGGTTGTGAGGGAGGCGATGGGTGGTGTAGGAGAGGACAAGAGGAAGGGAGACGGATGGAAACTAAGAGGGTAAATCTCCCGTCCGTGCTCTGCGGTTGGTGTTCCATTAGTGATGGTGAGCCTCTTCTCGTGTTTTGTGGTTTTCCTTGCCTTGGGCTAATGAGCACCTCCTAGGTCCCTCACGCTCATATGTGTCGAGGCGGACGATCAAGATCTCGGGTTACCCCCCTTGTTCGACGCCCGTTTGCCGCCGCTTGTTAACGTCTCTCCTAGAGTTTACGACTGATTACACCTCTTTTCGTATCATTGTGATCTCTGTTGTGATCTCGCGGGTCCTCCCCTCTCGTGCCCCCCACCCTCGCTCGCACGGTTAGGCATCCCTCCATTTTACGCTGCTCTCCTGTTCTGCGGCCCTTGTCTGTTTTTTTTATTCCTGCTTGTCGTGCTCTTCTCTGCGTATTCGATTCGCGATGCCTGACCGCTGATCATTTTACCCTCCCCTCTATCCTTCTCCGGTTGAACGTGTTTCTTGTGTCTTCATCTCACGTCTGCCTGTCCGTCCCTGATACTTATCAATCATGTGTTTATGTAAGTTCGAGGCTTACCTCAGTCCTAAGGCTCCCGCCCACCCCGCGATCCAGCGCAAGTACATCGGTCACCAATCCGACAAGGTAATATTTAAGCCCACCTCTAACCAACGCCCGCTCATTGAGTCCGAGCATTACGAGGGAGATTCGGGTCTGGAATTCACCCTCGGCATCATCGATCGCGTCTTCTGTGATTTTGAACTCATGTACTGGCAGAATACCCCCTTCGTTCCCCCCGACTGGAGCCCCCCCCCCCTCCGGCGCCCGTCGTGACAGACAGTCTGTTTGTCATTAGCTTGTCGCTTGGAATGGAGTTGTATGTCGATGACCTGTTGGTGGTTGACAAGAGGTGAGTTGATCTGACACGCGTTCTCTATGATGTGAGGCTGAATCATTTTGCTACAGTCACGAGTGCAGCTCTCAGATCGCCGGGATCTACGAGAAGTTCATCGCGACGTTCGAGAGCTCCACTCCCACCACCGATTAGATCGATCACGTTCTAGAGGCCATGGAATTGATCGCTCCCCTCTGCGGGAAAAGAGTTATCAGCTGTTCCACGTCGTCATGCGGGACCGTCTCTCTCGTTTGTTCCGGAGAAGAGGTGGGGAGCTTCTCGTGTGACCATCTGGGACAAGTTTCTCGAGGATCCTCAAGATATCCTGGATCATCGCCACGCAGTGATTGAGCTACTTGTATAGCGAGTCTGGTACCGGAGTCGAGCAAAGATCAACCAATGGTTTTCCACAGATACTCCGTCGGAAGCCCCCCACCACATCCTCGTCCCCCGCCACCAAGCTTCCTCTCGAGATCGTCGAAATGATGATCATCGCACACCTTATCTACGACACGGGCAGTCTCCTCGCATGCTCCCTGACCTGTTGCTCCGGGAATACCACTTCTGTCCCTCATCTTCATCACACTCTCACCACTCGGTCTGGTTCGTGGCCCTATGAGTTGAAATCTTGGTGACGCAAATCACTCCAGAACGCGAGCAAGCTTGGTTTGCTTCCCTCTGTCAAGACACTCTGGGTCATCGGACTGTCTATAGCGGTGACGTGGTTTCCTCAAATTGATTCAACCACCGTACCCTGTCTCAATTTTCTGTACTTACCAACGTCTAAGATCTCAGGATAGACAACCTGGACATCCCTAGCTTCATGCCGAGGGCCCGGCGATACTTCGGTCAGTTCTTATCGACAGTCCGGTCTCTCACCCTAAGCTAGCCCGGAGGGTCCTGTCGACAAATTATATTCTTCGTCAGACTGTCCCAGCACCTAGACGATCTCACGGTCTTCAAGTGCGCAGTCAAATCCTTGGATACTGAGCCGATGAACAACCAGACTCCCACCCCGCCCTTCATCCCTCCACTGTGAGGACGACCAGTGATGTGCCGTGTCAAAAGGGTGGGCCTTTTTAAGGTCATGATTAACTTGTCTAGGGGGATCCGATTTCGTTATATGGTCACTTTCAATGTGCGAGAGACGCGGCTCCTTCTGGCCGCCTGCATGAGGACGTTGGAAACATTGCGGTTGTATCCGACTGATCCTTGTGGTGAGCAATCGCATCTGAAGCATGCATTGTCTCCGGCCAACAATCTCACAGCTAGGCCTTCCCTCCCGGACTTTCATCTCTCGCGGAACAAGTCGCTTCGAGCCCTTGAGGTCAGAACAGGGTCCATTATTATAGTAAGCAGGGATATTGTGCGCCAGACCCCGCCATCTCGAGTTTCTTCAGGACCATACTCCCGACCATCGTGTCCCTCGTGTCATCCAAGGTCACTGTCTTTTATCGGGACTCCGACTTTTGTGGCGTGGCATCCCCCCCCCCCCGACCCGCCAAAAATTTACACAAAGACAACACCAGATCAAATAGCAAGAGAGGCCTCATGGCACTGTGGCTAATCAGGATGTTCTGGGAGATGTACGCGGTGCGGGACTTTTGGTTGGTGCTGTGTGTCGAAGTTTGGGACCAGGTGAGGGAGTATGCAATACGAGTGTTGAAAGGGGCTGTCGCGGCTGAAAGGGCAGAAAAACGGTTAGATTATCTCCCCTCGGAATCGCTGGTGATTTACAGTCCTCAGTCATCCCTAGGGGAGTGGCGGAATGTGAGGAGGTGGTAGGCGGGTAGTAGTTGATCCACGGTAGTACAATGAAGTGTGTTTCCTGTATTATATTCGCGCACTTCGCCGCATGGCCGGTTGTTGGACCACAATTTCGCTCGTCTCAGGTAATGTACAACGTCACGTTGGTCTCATTCACCTCGGTTATTCTCCCAAATCATACAGGTGTTACGATCCGACACCCGGGTTATTCACCATCTCTGCACACCAGGGAGTCGTACATACACATAGTAGTTGTCTGAGTGAGTCGCCTGTCTAGGCTCGAGGTCAGGGTAGAGGAAATCGTTTGTAGTATGCCTTAGTGCAAACCGCCCACTTTATCAAACTATGGACGAAGGGGCCGGAACGGCGGCACCGCCGCGAGTATACCGGAAACCATCAAACGATGACATCCTTACGGTTGGTCACCGGCGTCGAGGGGTTAACCTCCCTTCTTTAAGGCGACTTGAATAGGTGCTGCAGGTTCTGTTGCACACGGGAAAATGAAGACGGCATCAAATGTCTGCATAGCTGTGAGCTTAGTGGTTGCTTTGGAACAAAGCAACCGTGTTGGGGCGATCGAGTGACAACCGCAGCCCCAGAACCCAGAAATAAGTATTGGGGGTATTAACCAGAAAAGGGGCGCAACAACGGTGAGAAAGCTGGAAGGCGGAGATTATAACGTCGGCCAGCGGTGGAGATCTCAATGGTGAACCACCGTATTTTACAAATGGTATCGCAGGATCGAAGGTGTGGCTGCACTGGGACTCGGAGCGACGAAACAGAGATACATTTCGTGGCTGGACAAATGATCTTGATATCACTGGGCGCCATCAAAGCCCTCTATCACCATCTCTATTGACTGGCAAAGATGTTGAATGTTCCCAGAACCGACTACTTCTGTGATTGTTGAGCAGGTGCGGTGGTATATTCTAAACTACCACAAGGTACTCTAAGTCTTACCTTTAGGAGAGTGTTATGTGCGTTGCTGGTGGGGGGAAAGAGAAGAAGAGCGATTGTCTATTCTGGTCCATATCCTAGGGTATATATATCTAAGGGTATCTATTGTGGTCACAGAGTGACAATGTGACTGATGTTCCGATGGAAGGCTTAAGGCCACATCATCTCCTACATCATGGTGCACGGACCATCTACATCAAATGCACGGACCATGTAATATAGTCCGGCCTTCAGGTCGCTATAGAGTGTGATCTGGACATCAGGTCACTTATTAGCGTTACCCGGTCATGTGACCTAAGGACTGTAGGGCTAAAGGAAGCCTCCGGTTCAACAGTGATAGCACAAACCCTGAAGTCAATTCAAGTGATTTGAGGCATAAGCAAAGAGAATACATGTCCTATATCTCTGCTAGAGAAATATGTCAGCGCGTTTGCTGTCATGAAGAAAACCCCATTTAAAAATTTATAAAAACAATAAAAATACAAATCATTCAAGAAGTCTCTACGACCAACTTGATTCAACACATTCCTTTCCCTCTTATCCCTCCCTCTTATGACATACGATGCAAGACAAACACAAGATGATTTCATTCGATGACTGCGAACAGTCAAGATACGGTCACATGGCTCTTTGGCCCCACTACAAGAAGTCGATCTAATGGTCATTATTACCGTCGAAGTCGTGCACCTCTCCCTGGTCCTCAGCGAGTAGATCCTCTGCCATCTCCTCCCCCACGGACGAAGGATGCCCAACCAACCCCTCCTCTCGGATAGACCGCTCGTTCAATAGGAAGAGGGCAAGCTGTTGAACCTGGACTGCGTCCATCACCCAGTTCAACGACTCGAGGATCGACCTGATCTGTAGACCCCGAGCCCCCATGTCCATCAGAGTCGCTCTCATCTGCAGCGGACTCGTCGGCATCACTGCCTCGGCTTGAAGCAGATCGGAAGTCCCGACCACAGGTAGCAAGGTACCTTCTTCGAAAGTCCTCGGTTGCTGGAAGACCACGGAGGTTGCCTAGGAAATAGGCGGACGAACGATAGGGATGGAATTTCTTCAGCTTGAGTCCCCCAGCAGATCGAATGCAGCAAGGTCCACTCACTGTGCTGGCAAGAATGGGCTGCTCGTCAAGGACATTCGTCATCAAGTCTTCAGCCTCGGACTCAACGATCCTTGGAAGATCACGAGACCCTTCCCATCCTCCCAAAAGATCCTCCCTGATCTCGCCCATCCTAACGACCCTGATCTTATGCTCCTCCTCCACATGAAGCGGACTCATCGACCTATCTTCACTCGAAGTCGATTCCCCTTCCATTGGAGCATCGGTTGGCACCTCGGCAGAACTAGCATCCGGATGAATTTCCAGATTGGAGATAGGCACCATGAGGACACGACCCGACCCAGCGCTCGGTGGACTATGATAAGAAGAATCGGAGGCGTATTCCAACTCCTCCTCCTCATCAGCTTCGGTTGTCTGCACTAAGAGTCAATCTTGCGTCTAGAGATTGCAAGGAAAGACTCTTACCTCGTCACCACACGTACAGAGCCTATCCTCCATGTGAGACACCGCATTCTTCAAGTCGTTGAATTGCTCCTCCAACGTCTGGATCCTCGTGGCATCAACCCGACCATTGGCTTCGTGGAAGGCAACGGACATTTTGAGATCTTCAATCTTCGACGCCATGATCTTGTTCTCCTCCGAGAGCTTGACAACAGCGTTGAGGAACTGGGCCCGATCTGAATCAATAATCGACTCGGCCATCTCAAACCCATGGCGGAATAATTCAAGCATCTTCACGCGAGCGTCCAACGCACTCAAGTCCTGATCGACACGACCAAAGACCTGAGTGGCGTCCTTCACACTCTGGCGCCATTCCTGCTCTAAAGCGTCTCGCTGTAAACGGCTCAGTTAGTTGTTGAACAATCATCGTTCTACAACAACTGGACCTACCCGCTCTTGGATCTCAAGAACCCTCATCCAGATCCGGAGACTGGTAGCCGTTCCAACCCGAACAGCTTGCTTCGCTTGGTGCATCAGCTTATCTTCCCCTTCCCAGTCAAAAATTCCCATCTTGAAGAGTTGACTCAAGACTGGATCTCTCCAGGCGTCCCTGTCTTGGTTCCTCCAGAAATCGGAACCACGGATCGCGTACCCCCAGAGTCGGTCATCCAAGTGGCACTCTGATAAGGTGTCACTAGTGTCCACCCCCCGCATCCGAGACATGATCTACATTCACGCCCATCAGATCCGATACATCCAAGTACAAGAAGTCAACTTACCTCGAGAGGCTGGGGATAAGCTCCGACCCCGTCGGTCCTACTGGTCGTGTGTCTTCTGTTGTCCCAACGGGTGATATCACCCCAATTATCGGGAGCAACGAATACAGCACGAGAACCGACATCACCAAGATCAGGACTAGCCACATTGCGCATAGACATCAGGTGTGTAGATGAAGAGATGTTGTTGGTGAAGAGTAGCAGAAGGTTTGATGGGGAACGACCGCATGTTTGCCCTGCTTATATGCTTTCCTTCTATCACTCCCATCATTCCCTCGGCCCGAGTCCCTTTCTCAGCATCAAGGGACTACTCTATTCCACATCACTGCCCATCCCTCACATCACCGCTCGTCCAGGATCAATCATCGCTCACGACGTCATCCACTGCCCACCTTGGTCAGCTCTATCGACATCCTCACGCCATAGTCACACCATTGTTCGTCATCATCACACCATCCATTGCATCATCATGACACATTTATGACATCATGACCTGGACTCTGATTCCGGACTCCCTCGGACTTGTTTCACTCTCATCCTTGATGCTCCTTCACATTCATTCCTCCTACACGTTTCACATTCATCAGCATCATTGATCTTTGACCCCTGTTTCACACTGATCACTCATTTATCAGTTCCAACCCCTACCTTCCCATTTTTGGTACAAGTTACCCTTTTAGGTTTTGGTAGTTCTCACACACTCATTTGTTTCTATTCCTTCCCTCCTTTCTCTCCCTCACACTGGTTTCGCATTGTTCCGGTTACATCTGTCACTGTCACGACCACTCTTCCTATATAGGTAGATAGATTGTGGCTGGTGTCTCCTTAGCTTTGCAATTCCAGGAAATCCTCTCCCCTTCTCAGCCCTCTTGCGCTGTTACGGACAAGCCGAGATCTTTCCCTTGGAAGAAACCCCAGCATCCCTCTTGCTCTCCTCCACTCAGTTCTATCTCTTAATCGTTGTCTACCCTTCACTCCCATCGAGTCAAGAACCAACGCTCTTCAAGATAAGCCCTCGGTTTGAGGCTCTCATCGACATAGTCGCTCGAGATTGTCCTACTGGGTTAACCCCTCTGTGCTACAGGAACACCTACCGGAGAAGCGATCACTAGGTTGTGGTTGTGCTTCGTGTCTAGATTGATTTGTTCTCTAGACGAGCACCTTAGGCGCAGTAGAGCTTAGGGTGAAGAGTGGCCCTGACAAAATACATGGCTGAAGTCAAGAATGAATACCTCTCCTGAGCTACAAAAAATAACTACCATGAATGTGGATTTCACCTCTATGAGTGCTGCCTTATGATCTTATACTCTGCTTGTTGTATAACATAGGTTTGTATATTGCACTTTTTGAGCAATGAAATATTCAGTACACAGAACTTCAGACATAAGGAAAGAAAATACATGTCCTATAGATTTCTACTAGAGAAACATATGGCCAAAGTCAAGAATCAATACCTCTTTTGATGGAAAAGAAATGACAAGATACTGGCCACCCCACTGCACATGAACTGGCCTCTCAAATCTCTCAGGCAGCTGAAAAACCACCTTCCCAGTGACAATATCCTTTATCCTAGATGTGCTGATTTCCCACAGCTTGGTATCATTGAGGTGGAGCTCATTTGGGAGCTCATTGGATACCTGAACAGGGGATAGGCCTGGAATCCCAAAGTCCCACCCTTGAGGTTGATTGTAGTAAGAGTAATTTGGTGGGCCCTTAGTCTGGATACCAACCCAGACTGTTGAACCATCTATTACAAGGATTTTACTCCACCTAAGCTCTACCTCACCCACAGTCTCTCTCATCCAGATATCCCATGCTTGTATGGATTTCTCATACTGGCATAAAACCTTGGACCCATCTCCTGATACCCTGAGGTCATAAACAGCATCTCCAGGCATATTTATTGTCTGCAGGAGTTCCCCTTTCTCAGCATCCCAGATGTTAATCTCACTGTCTGTATACCAAACAAAGATTAATTTATTGTGATGGGAATCTTCAGCTGGAATTTGGAGGGATCCCTTGCATAGACCAGTTAAGATCCCCCAGGTCTTCTTCACCCCATCTGGCAAGTCACTAGGGATAATTGGGCCATTTTTTGCTTTCAGAGCAACAGGCTTGGTTGGAGCTGGAGTGAGGGGTATGGATTTTTGGTCAGTCACAACAAGGTCTGTTGATGAGGTATCAAGTTGCCAGAACTTGACTGATCCATCCTCAGATATTGAAATAAGGGTGCTGTGGGAGGAAAATACAAGGGAGGCAATAGCAACACTGTGGTGAACAAGGCTCCCAATAAAGCAAGGGTCTGAGCCAGTGATGTTCCAAATCTTGGTCCTCCTACCATAAGCAACAGCAATAAGCCTGCCATCAGGGGAGAAGCAGCAGGGACCAGCATGTTCATTAAATCTAGCTACAACTGCTCCAGAATTGGTGTTTTGAATTGTGATAGAATCACGTGTACACAACATCAACTGGGTGCCATCTGGGGAAAAAGCAATTTGATAGCCATCATATGTGGGTCCAACTTTTTGACCATCAATGTTCCACTGCTGAATAGTTCCACCAGATACAGATGCAAGGGTTTGAGGGTTTTTGGGAGAGAAGATAACATGACGTATCCAATCCTCTTGCTGTATGGCTTTGTGGCATGCTCCTGTCTGAATGTTCCACAAATAAATTGTCCCCTCCTGAGACCCTAAAGCAATTGTCTCCTGAGACCCTGAAACAATTGTTCCCTCCTGAGACCCTGAAGCAATTGTGGTATTGTCTGCTGAGATTGAAACAGAATAAACTAGATCTTCATGGCTAAAGGTCTTGACAACACCACCAGTTTGCATATCCCAGAGTTTGGCAGTCCTGTCTTCACTCCCAGATACAAGTAATGTCCCATCTGGTGAGAAGGCAACAGACCTTACTCCAGCTGTATGTCCATGGAGGACAGCTGTCTGGCTGCCTGTGATTGCATCAAGGATAAGGATATCATCATTCGCAGATCCAACTGCAATAGTGTTGTTTGAGTATGAGAGGGTCCATGGATCACTATCAAATAGAACTGTACGGGAACACATCCCCCATTCTTCTTGGAGTCCTTCAACCACCCTGACTCCCTGTGAGAGCTCTGCAATGTAGCATTTACAGAGCCAAGATGAAGAGGGGCAGAATGGGAGGGCAGAATAGTATAGGTAGGAGGGGGAGTTGTGGATTGCATCAAAATGTTCTAAGAGGATTCTCTTGGTGTCATTTGTCCACATGCATGAAACATCTGACTGAATAGGGAACATAAACATAGGTCTCAATGGATGGTCTACATAGCACTCACCAAAGAATACCATTGTTCAACATCATTCATGGCATAAACACCAATATCAAGATTCCCTGTGAGAGCAAGGACCTCAATCCAATACAGCAAATGTGTTCTGAAGAACTTGTCAATTGCTTCCCGTACCTCCTCAGTATGGTGGCTGCTATGGGAGACCTTCAAGAGGTGCTTTGTCCAAAAATGGCATGCATATTCTAGAGCATCCCCGATGTACTCCCTCTTGCAAGCAGAGAGATCTTTGACCTCACTGAGACTGGCATAGTCTTCCAGGTTGCAGATGTTCCTCTTCAGCCTTTCCCCCATGAGCCTGAGGCATGAAAGTAGGATTTCTGTGTGATGAACTGCAGGCTCCACAAAGAGCTGTTGATCCTTGCACCTGACTGGATCTGTGAGGAAGTCAGGAAATGACTTGTGGAAGGCTCGAATGGGGTCCTCTGTGCTATCTGGGACAAGGAGGAGAGAATGGAGAGAGCGGAGGGTGGTGAGGATGTTGGATATTCCCAGTAGGTCTGAGAGTGCTGTTATTGAAAGGGGGTTAAGAACAAGTAACACTGCCCCGAGCACAGTCCTAAAGCGGGAGTAGATTTCCTCAGCATCTGTACCCACTTCGTCTACTGCTTGCTCTAGGACCTGGGTGTAGAGGAGATCAATTCCAGACCTTCCTTCATGAGTGGTATCTTGTGGGAGAGAGATGATCCGGTCCAACTGTTCAGTGGGTGTGCGATTCTTGAATGCAATGAATTTTACAACAGTGGAAGCGTAGATGAAGAGCCCTGCTGCCTTTTTGCACAGAATGTCAATGTCTGGTGAATTTGGCCAATCTTGGGAAAAATTGCAGTCACTTCGGGTCTTGGCAATATTGGTCAACCGAATCCTGAAGAACAGCTTGATATCACTGTCCACTGAGGTTTGCTTGACATCATGCAGCCTGAGGACTTCTGTGATGGGTCGGAGTGACCTGAGACGAAACCCAGAACGGATCCGAGGCTCTGGGCGTCCAGTGATGAAGAACTTTGCGTTTGGGATCTCGTCCGCATACCGGGAGAGCACAGAGAGTATGGCAGAGGCGGGTTCCTCGTCCTTGCATTCGTCGAGAGCGTCAATTATGATGAGCGTCCGGACGCGGGAAGCTTTGAGTGGGCCAACAATGATCCTCTCCATTTGGGAACAGAGGGATTCCTGTGCGATGCCAGGCTTGGCCCTTAGGACTCGGAGCAGTGCCTCTCGAAACGGGAGATACCGATAGGCAAACTGGTAGGCGATAGTGGGAAAGATTGCTTGGAGGTTGCTCCTGTTCTCGAAATCTCGTGAGCAAAAGAAGCTTGCGCCAAGCTTTCCGTCGGCGAAGCCAATCTCAGCGAAGGTCTGGGCGATGGTCGACTTCCCTGTCCCTGCGAGACCATTCAACCAGAATACGCGGTGGTCTCGTTCATCCTTCAGCCATCGTTCGAGTTGCAGGAGGACATCCGCTCTAGTTCCCTTCAGGCACCCCTGTCTGTTCCCGGAGCTATACCCGGCCGCGCCGGTGGGACGCATGTTCTCCAGAAGGTGGCGATCCTCGTATCCCTATTCGCAAGTCACGACAGGAGCTGGGACCATAAGGAGTAGAACTCACGATCTGCTGACACCCCTCGTCGTAGATATCCAGTTGTAACGATGTCTGCAGCAGATGTTAGATATGATGCGAGAAAGTTTTCTTGGGAGCGCGAACCTGATAGTCTATCAGGGCAGAACGAATATCTTCTACGAGACCGTTGACTTCCTGTGCATTATCGGGGTTCTTGAAGAAATCCGCGAGGTCCTTCTGGCTCGTCACCAAGTCCATAGCCTGGCCAATATCTTTCAATTTCCTGGTAATTCTCGTGCGTCAGTCTCGGCGCTTGATCCCGTAGAGTGTGGGCTCACTGTTCTAGCTTGGTCGTCCTCTCCTTCTCATTGATGTCACCCGGAAGTATAGGCCCGGAGAGTGATTCAGAAAGCGCTTTGACCCTGGGAGCCAATGATTCTACGGCTGGTTCGTTCAGCGATTGCTAGAAACATTGTAAGCATTGAGGGTCAAATGTGTGGAAGAAAGGCCATACCTCGCAATTGTTGAGGATGAAGCAGAGGGATCTTGCGACAAACTTGAGCGGACCGAAGGCACCTGGGGAGTCTCTCACCCCACGGAGCAATTCTGCCGTGGCGGACGCAGTAGACTTGAGGTTTGGTTTCCTCTTATATGGGGAGGCGCTCGGTTCGACGTTCTTGTCGGGACGAACAACTTCTGGTCCATAGTCAGGAAGGGGGGGGGTGTCTACATCGTCAGAAGGGACAATTAGAGGCAGCGACAAAAAGAATCATGTTCACGCACTACCGGGTCCCCCACCGTCAAGGCTTAGTGGGGGGGCGAGTACAGAGGAAGAAAGTCGTTCGACTTCTTGACCGGGTCCACTCCCCACCCCAATCTCGCTGTCTGAGGGTAGAGGCGGACGGTTCTGGCTGATTTCCGCTTCTTGGTCGTTTTCGCTTCCGTGCGTTGGCGCGGATTCTGATTCATCTGGCTGAGATCGATCCGTAGAAAAAACTTGCTCTCCAACCGTGTTGACTTGATCGTGACTTTTGGCTGCTACGACATGAGGTTCCGCTGGTTGCGGAAGCGAACTCGTCGAGTCAACCCTCTCCCCTCCGGTGTTTGCTCCTATGACGTTCGGGTTACGTTTGTTCTTTCCTAGTCGGTGTTTGATTCTCTTTTTCAGGCCAGAGAACGGGTTTTGTCTGTCCATGTCGGCTTTGGATCAACGTAGATGGTGGTGCGATAGTGGATGATTGGCCTCGTGGCTTTGATCTGATCCCGCAAACTCAGCCGGACTCCGCCCTGGCGACCGCTGCCGGAGCTCAAAATATTGGGCGCCAAATGATCAGGGCTCGGACAGTCCAAGCAAAAAATAGCAAAAGTTCGTTTATTCATGGACTCTACTGCTACAGGTTGATAAATGTTCATACACGAGAGTACCGGACTGTGGGAACCAACACCGACCCTGTATTTGGTGGGGGGGCGTGCTTGAAGACAAGAACGAGCAAGGTAATAAGAGTATAGGATCATCGAACATCAGCTGGCGGTGACGAGAGGATCTTCGAGAAAGACGCACATCACGTTGACTCCTCCTAGCTGCGTGTCGTCAGATCCCGGTTCTCGTTCCGCTGTTCGATGGGGCTGTTTTGGGAGGAGGGTCGTCTGAAACGCAGAGATGTGTGCAATCACAACTGCCCCAGACCGCCGAGTATTTGGTTTCGCGAGAGGCCATCCCGTCGGAATCTTCCGGTGGTAGTCTCCCTCCTTGCAGCCACAGTCCGGCGACTTGACTTGGAGGCACCGCGATTATCGGACACCGATTGTATTGGCCCGCCGTGTTTCAGCTGAGCATTCACTAGCACTTGTCGCGGAGAAAGCCTCACACTGGACGGTTGATTACCGCATACAGGAGAGCGCTCTCCACCCACGGCTGCCAGCTTGTTCCTAGAGTCTGCACCCACGTTTCCCAGGGGCCACTCGAGCAGACTCGCGCGCCCAGTCGCAGATCGCACAGTGCATGCGCCTGCTTTGTCTTTGTTCGAGATTTCAGCAACGAGGACTGACAGGCACCCTGAGCGATCACAAAGTCCGCCTAATGATCGTGCCCGCAAAAGAAATAATCACGATGGCGTTTATTTGTTTTCTCCTGTTCTCCTGATGCGTGCCACGGCTACTTGAGCAGCCCACCATCCCTGCCCCCCTCTTCTCCCATACCCCCCACAGGCCGCAGCGAGTCCCCCCCGGAGGCCTGTCCTGACCAAGCGGAATGAACGTCGACGGGTCCGGACCCGGCCCGATTCCCCTCGTCCCCGAATCGGCTGCCAAGGTCTGTCCCGCAACCGTCAAGGAATTGGGATGGAGAGCTGAACCCGCGAGAAGTACCTGGTAATCAGCTCCATCGCTTTGACACTCTACGACTACACGCTCCTGTTTAATGACGAGGTTTGCTGCCAAATTCACAAGACCCTCCACGTTCTGACGCGCGACCTTGGAAGATTCGTTACGTTTGGAAGGGCCGGAAGACCTGGAGTTCGTTCTCTTATTTGCGCCGAGTGTATCTGAAGCTGACGAGTGGACAGTCTTTTATCTATATATCCTGGTGCGCTCCCTGGGACCTTGCTTCTGATGATCCCTGACCTGGCCCCACGTGGTCGATAGAATCGCATGCTTCTTGTGTGGTACCAGGTTTGGCAGATCTATTATATGAGCAGCCCGAACCACTCCGAGGTCAGCCCACGTACTCGACATCCTTCTCCAACGCTGACACCCTCCATAGACTTTGTGAGAGTTCCGAATGGCCTCGTAAAAGCTTGGCGATTTGTACTGATCCCATACTCTTCAGACAGCTTGTCGCATTCTACAGCCAATTTTTCCTCATCATGTTTTTTCTCTTCTCTTCGGACGTCTTCGTTACGCTGAGGTCGATCCCATTCCTCCACAGCCACCGGAGTCACCCAACTCACGCGATTTATCCCAGGATATATGCTGTCACCCCCGGAAACAAGATCGTCGCCGCGTACTTCGGAGCGCTGGCAGTGGCAAGAGTGGCAATGGCACTCACCACCGCTTTTATTACCTCTCCGGCTGTAGTGGAAAATCTCCAGTTTAAGTTGGTTCCAAACACTATCGGCACCGCCTTTGGTATGTCGCCACGCGCGCTCGTTGGCCCGAAACCTCACGAGAACCCACGTGCAGAAGCGTCAGCGATCCTCGTCATCATTTGGTATACATACCAAAACAATGGTTCCCTAAAGTTGACAGGTCTCATTCGCAAGGTTGTGGCCGCCGCCACCGTGTATTTCTTCGTTATGGTTGCCGCACAGGTGTTTATCCAGCTATCTTTCAACCTTATAAAGGTATAGCATCCCCCCTCTTTTTCTCTTCCCTCTCCGTCTCGTAATGATCATCCGCGATCGCCACAGGGGCCACAGCTTTCGCTTCTGTGAGTGTGCGATCAGCTTGAAAGGTCACTACCTAGAACTGACGTCTCTTCCCTCCGACAAAGCGCATACGGACTGTAAGTTGCCCCATGCATTAGTTCCTTTCAACGAATAACTGATCTTCGCGCCTGCCTACCAGCTTCAACCCCATCCTGACTCTACGGTTTGCGCTCTCGCTGAGAAAGTCCGCGGATCCAGAGGAAGCGCAAGAGTGGCAAATGTCACATTTCAGTAGCCCACAGTTCGTCCGCCCCTTTTCATCTAGTGTGGAGCTATCATGTATCCGCGACACGTTTGAGATGGATCCTATTGGCACCCCGTGTGGGCGGGTACAAATGTGCTAGTTATGACGGGTTGTACCGTCGACCGAGGACTCTTCGTAAGTTATATATATTCCGTGTATGTACAACAGGTCCTGTGATCCCCCCCCCCACACACACACCACCTCATTCGACGACCGAGTCCGACCCCGCACGTACGATTTGGACATTACCGAATAGATTGCAGTGCTTGCGCTCACAGCCCACCCCGCTATTGTATCCAGGGCTCAGGAACCCAGTCAGTCGAAGATAGAGTGTGTATTCTTGACTGTTCTTTATCGGATGCCCTGTAGACAAGACAAGAGATATCTTTGAGAGATGACGGCCTGAGGGCTTTGAGGAAATATCAAAGGTTCGGAAGAAAGGGAGGTGATATTTAGCCTGATCAGTTGTTCATACGCCCTGGGTTGAGATGGTGCTCATGCGCTAGAGGGAAAGAAAAGAGGTGGATACGACAACGAGGAACGCTCATGAGGACGGTCGGACATCCGCCTCCAACGGTCGCTCGACCCACATCCTTCCGATCGACGTTGGGCTCGGACCGAGCACCCAAATAATCTGTTTCCCTCCGTCTCCTCTCGTCATCGATGCTTTCCGTAACCAACCACGTTCACGACAGCTGACGACACGGCAGAGGCATGCATTTCAGCTACCCCCCTGACATACACGTTTGCGTCCGGACAAGCCTGTAGCCGAGGAAGACGGAATATGGTCATGCCACGCGTCAGGCTCTCTCTTGACTCCCTCGTTTGCCTTCTCCTCCATCCCTTGTGTCGCATCGGGCCGCCTTCGAATCGAACGCATTCGCGTGATTCGCGTTGATATTCGCCGGGATGTTTGTCGGGGATGATTGTGAGGTTGGTGTGCGTGAGTTGTCGCTTCAATCTATTTAATGGCTCGACTTATCTCCAAACCCTAGGCATCCAACTACACACCTCGCCCTTCAACCCACCCACCCGCTTCGGCGATTGTCCTCAGCCTCATTGTGAGCCAAAGCGAGTGCATTCACTCAGTGACCCGCATCAACAACTTCGGTCTCGACCAATCTACTGGTCCAGGAACGCTCCTCCGAAGCTCTGGACCGATATTGACACCCGCGTCCTCGGAGCGTGTTCGCATCCGCTCTGCCGCCGGCCCAACTATCGACTACTCCTCCTACCGCCTGAGGTCGTCGCGAGGTGCAGATGATGGGTGGCTGTACGACTGAAGAGTGTTATTGGTTTCTTCTGTATGGTGGGTATCTCGATAGACAGCTTTCGCGTGCTTACAGCGGTTCCTCCCAATAGCCCCAATCGCGTCGCCTCTACCGGGAATATGAACTTGCCACTCATTTTCAAATCAGATACAGTTCGTCATATCCATAGCCATGGGTTCTACACACCTCCCCGGGCCGCCTCCACCCAGATAGTACTTTCCACCTCGGCCCAGGCGAAAGTGACAAATCCACCGGGCACGGTTCGATAACTCGTCTTCCGTGCAAGATCACAATGGGGTGACACGTTAGACGCTATGGAACGACTGTGCCCGGGCTACATCAAAGCGCGCATAAAAATATTCTCTTCGATTGGACCCCAGCGGCTCGCCTTCACGTCTCGAACCGTTCTCCCAGGGAAGCTTGATCGCCGTCTCACCGGTCATCCTGCGCATGATAGCTGGGTCTCTGGACCGAAACCCGAAATCTGTGTTCTGTGATCCAGTATAATCGCATTGGACCTCCCGGCAGTTCAGACGAACATATTTGGGGGTTGTAAAAAGGTTTATAGGGCGCATGCTGCGGAGGTCTTACGAGAAGGAAAGATCGGGTACGGTTTTCTCTCCCTTCACTCTGGATCAAGTGTTTGCTGACATTGTCCTCGCTCGTGTAATAGGTTCTACTACGGCGGCGCGAGCAAGTCTGATGGATCCCCCGTCGGTGAAGATTGGAGCGGCACTGCTCACGCTCAGGCCTCCTATCGGAACGCCACCTCGAGAGAAGAGACTCGAGGTGTAACTGAGGTTTGGGGTTCGGTCCCGATGGGAAGTTGTTCCCTCAGTAGACGTGAATAGTCGATTGTACTCGTGTATGCTTGAAGCTCGAAATCTTGATGACAAATGATACAGCGGTTTGCAATTCGATAGCGCGTTTTTGAAAAAAACACACTCAGGATTTTTTGTTTACGTGCGGAGCTGGGCCCCACCGGCATACTCCGCAGCCTGCTGCTTTGGGGAACCTTTCGTGACCCGCGGCGTCCCTTGAAGTCCACAATATACCGGACACTTTCGAGACGTGGGTCTACCTTCACCGGAATAAATAACGTTGATTACCTCGTACTCGGGAGGGTTGTGTCTATTACCCCCTCTCATTCAGTTCCCCCAGCCCGGTTTGTGAGCGCCACAATTTCCCAGTGGCGGACCATGGAGCATATTGGTGGGGCCGAGCCCCGCACGCAAACAAAAAATACTGTGCGTGTTTTTTCAAAAACGCGCTATCGAATTGCAAACGGCTGTAAGTTTGCGAACGAAACACCCGTGGGGCTTGGAGGTGGTTCGGCAACGACCGGTCGTCGGATGCTATAAGATGGTCGGCTCGATCTTTTCCCTTCTTCTCCAACCACCACAGGCCGAATGCCGTGATGCTCGTTCCGCACAGACTAAGGCTCGTCTCCGACGGCCCGAATCTACTTCACGAGCGGGAAGGTCTGAGTATGTCCAAGTCCCTTCGATAGCTCCCAGCAGTTGCAGGTGTCAAACGCACCTCAGTCGACGTATCAGCGAATGGATGAAGGCCCGGTTTTTATTCCAAAGATGTCAGGGGTAGCCTTGACGGAGGATGGGGCCTCTTCTTGAAAGCGCGTCACGGACTTTGGGTGCCTATCCTCTCGGCGTTTGTCTACCACCACCCACCCTCTCTATCGCAGGGAACGCGTCGTTCTGGAGGTGATATCGATGTATCACGATGACCGAGGCAGATGCTCCGGATGTCGTGTTTTCTTCCGTTGAACTTGGCATCGACGCTTTCGTCATGTTGAGCGATACGCCCTATTCCTGTACGAGGAGGGTTTTGGTGCGGTGGTGCGTTTTGACTGCCGGTGAGGATGGCGCCCTTCAGCGCAATTCGCGGCGCGCGGCATTGTTTTGGCCTCGTTCACTTCATATTCCCGCGGCCCAGCGCCGAGTTTATGTTTGGCGAGGTCCCGCGTAACTCAATTCAGACTAATCTTGGTCTGTGGTGGCCTCTCGTATTTCACTTATTTTTTCCTCCCCCTCCGACTCTTCGAGAGTTGACTACATTCCGGTGTTGTGGGTAGCTTGGCTGTTTGTACTTGGTACCCGCTGCGATGGCGCGTGCGGCACGATACTTATCACTTCATAGTTGACCCATAGGTGGCGTAGGCACAAAACAGATCACATGTATGCGTTAGGGGGATGTCTGTCAGTGCTAGCGCCACCAATCCCACCGTACGTATTGCTGTGGCTATCGCTAGCTACAGTAGGGGTGTAGGTGAAAGCGTAACCCTCTTCAACAAGAACTTGGTGGCTGATACCACGTCCTGCGGGGCAGAAATCGACCCCGTGCTTCCGAGCGAACCGCCCTATCGATGCATACATCGCGAGGTTGGGTAGTTTGTTTTGAACGTCGTGGTCCGGCGTGAAGACGGGGCGTCTGGTGTTGTAAACTTCGTAATACTGAGTCCGTTGAATCTAGTTTTCCATCACGATGGGTAGAGCCTTTGGTCAGCAAATGTGTATCGCAATGCCCCTGAAATGGGCATGACACGTACATTGAGATGACGGGGCCGGTGTTATCGTGCGTCATAATGCGCTCAGGACAAATCACAACATAATCTCCAGCATCGATAACCTCTCCAGCCGGAATTCCACCGGCGCACTTTCGAGCGGCCCTCTAAATCACAGTTTGGGTTGTCTGCGTCGCGAGGAACCTGGCACCACGGGGAATACCGAAGCATTTTCTCCGGTGGGAGGGCTTACGGAACCGCGACCTGCCTCGAGAGATTGAGCGGGGTGGGGGTTTGGATGGAGACGTGACTTCGGACAGCGGAAGTGGCACCGGGTGGCAACATGTCAGACGGATCGGGCTTTCGGAGATTTGACTACTACCTATACCGCATACAAAATTTCGCCGAACTGAAAAGGTCTAAGCAACCTCTACGACGACTCTACCCCTCCTGCACGCCATTACGGTGGACAAGAGCTTCAGACGGGAGACAATCAGACTAACTGTGGGAGTTTGATGACAAGTTTTTTTTGGGGGGGACGCAAGCAAGGTTTGCGCCGACACAGTCTGCGCTTCTCTAGTCTAGTCATATACACTGACTCGGCACGTGGTCAAACTTGTACATGGAATCGACTCAATATGCTCGCCAGTCCCGCCTACACAAAGATTTAGTTCAGAGGACAAACGTTAAGGGTTGACGTGACCTACCATTCGTGATCA
>Ga0307513_10001811_pt1 | contig 30352 bp, 23 predicted proteins | sample 15_EM_MG_FD_202174 | JGI IMG/M metagenome (GOLD analysis project Ga0307513, IMG submission 202174) | Populus trichocarpa ectomycorrhiza microbial communities from riparian zone in the Pacific Northwest, United States - 15_EM | ecosystem: Host-associated > Plants > Roots > Unclassified | place... | reverse complement strand
GTCGCGCACATCAGGGCGACATCCGCGACACCGGTGTGCAGTGCGGAGACCTCGTCGTAGCAGTAGAGCACTTCTACCGGCCCGGATCCAGGCAGCTCGGCGTACGAGCTGAGCAGCCCGGTGAGCACGTTCTGACCGGCGCCGGGCCGAACCGCGAGCTTGAGAGGATCGGACCTGCCGACTCGTTGGGCCCGCCGGATCGCACCGTCCATCTCGGCCAAGAGCCGCCGGCAGTCGGCCAGGAACACCTCGCCCGCCGGCGTCAGCGAGATCCGGCGGGTGGTGCGGTAGAACAAAGGGAAGCCCAGCCGCCGCTCCAGGCGTGCGATGCTGCGCGACAGCGGGGGCTGACTGATGCCGAGCCTTTCTGCGGCGGCGCCGAAGTGCAACTCGTCGGCCACGGTGGTGAAGTGCACCAACTCCCGCACCTCGATCGTATTCATACCTCCCAGGGTATAAGTCGATGTCGAGGTCGTCATTGTCGCGCCGCGTGCTTCGGCATGAGATGGGAGACAGACGGCGGGCCGGCCAGCGTGGCCGAGAAGAACCCGCCGGACCTACCTCGAGCGAAAGGCATGATCATGAAGGCGGTCGTCTACCACAGCTTCGGCGGTCCGGAGGTCCTCGAAGTTGTCGAGGTACCGGAGCCGAAGATGTTCGCCGACCAGGTCCGGATCCGCATCAAGGCCACCGCGCTCAACCCCGCTGATCTGGGCTTCCAGGCCGGCGCCGTGGACGCGCTGGTGGACTCCTTCTTCCCCGTCATCCCCGGCTGGGACGTGGCCGGGATCGTGGAGGAGGTCGGTATCGGCACGACCGGCTTCAAGCCCGGGGACGAGGTCATCGGCTTCGTCCGCGGGGTCATTCAGCGCTACGGCACCTACGCCGAACAGATCACCGCCGAGCCTCGCCAGCTCGCACGCAAACCCGCGAACCTCGACTGGGGTCAGGCGGCGGGGCTGCCTCTGGTGGGATTGACCGCGTACCAGGCCGTGGTCCACGCGCTCGGCGTCCGCGAAGGCGAGACGGTGCTGGTGCACGGCGCGGCCGGCGGCGTCGGGCATCTGGCCGTGCAGATCGCCGCGGCTCGTGGCGCCTCGGTTATCGGTACCGCGTCCGAGTCCAACCATGGCTACCTGCGGTTCCTCGGCGTCCAGCCGGTGACTTATGGCGTCGGCCTCGCGGACCGGGTACGGGCGCTGGCCCCAGGGGGAGTCGATGCTGTCTTGGACACCGCCGGCCGCGGTGCCCTCGCGATCACCCAGCGCATCGGCACCGCCGACGTACGCGCCGCCTCCGTCGCCAACTCGAACGAGCACCCCGGGACCATCCAGGTCTTCGCCCACCTGGACCAAGCCGACCTGGAAGCCCTCGTCGAGCTGGCCGAAGCCGGGAAGCTGTCGGTCCGCGTAGCCTGGTCCTTCCCTCTGGACCAGGCGGCCGACGCCCAGCGGCTCCTCTCCGAGGGACACAGCGGCGGCAAGATCGTGCTCACGGTCGCCTGAGCCGTCGCCACTGGAGGAGTTGCCTTCGATGTCCAATTCCCTCTCGGTGTCTGTACAGACCCGTATCAACGCTCCTTTGGAAAAGGCATGGCAGGTGCTGACCGACTTCGTCAGTTACCACACCTGGCACCCGGTCCTGACCCTGGAGCCTCACGCCGGCCCCCTCGCCGTCGGCACGCTGCTCCAGGGGCAGTCCTTCGGCGGCCCCGCCGGCCAGCAGCCGGTAACGCTCACCATCGCGCGGGTCCAGGAACCGAACCACCTTGCCTGGACGGGCGGCGACCCCGAAGTGCTGGCTGGCCGCCATTCCTTCCAACTCAAACAGCTCGCCGACGGAACCACCGAGTTCATCGAGTCGGAGGTGTTCACCGGCCCGGCGGCACCCGAGGTCATTGGCGGGCAGTTGCCCGAGCTGCAGGCCACGTATGAGACCTTCGCAGCGGCATTCAAGAAGCGCGTCGAAGAGGGTGGTAGCTGAAGCTCCCCATCAGCTCCAGGTTCGCCGCTAGGGAAGCGGCAGAATCGGCGTCGTCGTCGGGCTCGGGCTTTCCGTGGTGGGCTCGGGCTCCTCCGTGGTGGGCGTCGTCTGCTCGCCACCCTTGGAGACGAAGATCGTCACCGTCTCGCCCTGATCCAACTTCGTCCCCGCCTCCGGGTCGGTCCGGGTTACCCGGCCCTTGGGAGACTCGGAGAATTCGGTCTCCGTGTTGACTCTGAAGCCCAGCTTCTTCAGCGCGTTCTTCGCCTGGGACGCGGTCTTGTCGGTCAAGTCCGGCACGGTCTCTTGTCCGGTGGAGATGACGAGGTTCACTGCGGTGTTGCGCGCGACCTGCTCGCCCTTTGTCGGATCGGTCTTGATGACCTTGCCCTTGGGCACGTCGGCGCTGTCTGCCTCGGTCACGTTGCCGACCTTGAGCTTCGCGTCTTCCAACTCCTGCCGCGCGTCCGACTGTGACTCGCCGGTCACATCCGGGACCTCCACCGTGTCCTTTCCGCTGCCGACCGTGAGCACGATCGCGGCGTCCTTCGCCGCCGTTGTCTTGCCCTCCGGATCCTGAGCGATGACCTTGCCGTTCTCGTCGTCCTCGGAGGCTTTCTGCTTCACCGTGACATTGGTGAAGCCGGCTTTCGCCAACTCCTCCTCGGCGAGCGCCTGAACCTTGCCGACAACGTCTGGGACCGGCACGGTAGCCGTCACGTTGGTGTTGTTGCCCGCGTTGCCGTTGCCGAGCTGCTGCGCGACGAAGTAGCCGACCAGCGCAACCACCAGAACGACGGCGACGCCGGCCAGGATCATCTTCCAATTGGAGGACTGCTGGTCCTGCTCGCGCTGCTGACGTCGTCCATAGTCGTTCTGGTTCCCGTTGTACGGATCCTGCTGGTTGTAGCCCTGGTTGTACGGGTCGTAGGGATCGCCTTGACCACCCTGGCCGGCCATCGTGCCGCCGAGCAGAGCGCCACCGGCCATCCCGGCGGCCGGCGCCAGCCGGGTACCGGTCGGGTCCTGCACCGGCACGTACTGGGTGGTCGCGTTGGAACCGTGCATCACCGGGATCGCGACCTGTCGGCCACCCCGAGCGGCCTCGACGTCGGCGCGGAAGTCCGCGGCAGTCTGGTAGCGCTCGTCCCGGCCCTTGGCCAGGGAGTGCAGAACGATCCGGTCGACCGAGTCCGGGATGCCGGGGACCAGCCGGCTCGGCGGGATCGGCGCCTCGCGGACGTGCTGGTAGGCGACCGCCACCGGGGAGTCGGCGACGAACGGCGGACGGCCGGTGAGCAGTTCGTAGAGCAGGCAGCCGGCCGAGTAGAGGTCGCTGCGGGTGTCGACCTGCTCGCCGCGGGCCTGCTCGGGGGACAGGTACTGCGCGGTGCCGATCACGGCCTGGGTCTGGGTCATCGTGGACGAGGCGTCGGACATCGCCCGGGCGATGCCGAAGTCCATCACCTTGACGTCGCCGACCGGGGTGAGCATCACGTTCGCGGGCTTGATGTCGCGGTGCACGATGCCGATCCGGTGGCTGTACTCCAGCGCGGTCAGTACGCCGGTGATGATGTCCAGGGCGGCATCGACGTCGAGATGGTGTCCCTCGGAGAGGACGTCACGCAGGGTCCGGCCCTCAATGTGCTCCATCACGATGTACGGCAGGTTGAAGACCCCGCCTCCGGCCTCCACCACCTGCTCCTCACCGGTGTCGTAGACCGCGACGATCGCCGGATGGTTCAACGCGGCCGCGGACTGTGCCTCACGCCGGAATCGAGCTTGGAACGTCGAGTCCCGGGCCAGGTCGGTACGCAGCAACTTGATCGCGACGGCACGCCCAAGTCGCGCGTCGCGACCCAGATGCACCTCGGCCATCCCACCACGGCCGAGCAGTTCGCCGACCTCGTAGCGGTTGCCGAGCACCCGCGGGCTGTCGTTCACCAGATCCATCCCTCAGTCGTCTTGCTCGTCGTGCCGTCGATCCGGTCGCACGGCAGCATCATCCACCGTCCAGAGTGACGGGTGCCAGTGCGCGTGCTGTGACCTGTGAGTGCGGTGCTCGCATTGAGCCCGGATCGTCCCCGTTGCCTCGGGCCTTGGCCCACAGACTGCCCAGCAGAATGACGACGACCAGGACGATGAGAGCGGCCAGCGGCATCGACACCTTCCGCCGCGGCGGACGCCCACCCGAGCGACCAGCAGGCATTTGAGACGTATTTGGGGACGACAGACCGCGTCGTCCATGATTGCCACGCGGTCGGCTCGGCTGCGCGGTGCCGTCCGAACGGGCACCGCCGTAACCGGCGGCCGGCAGTCCCAGATCCGGAAACGCCGAATCACCGTATCCCGGATCGTTATAACTTGCCGGGGGTCGACTCAAGTCCGGGAACCCCGGTGTTGGTCGTGCCGAATCGTTGTAGCCGGAGGACGACCGCTTCGGTCGGGAGCTCTGGGCGCCGCGACCGGAGCCGCCCGCCTGCCGGTCCAGGGCGGCACTTCGCCGGGTGGCATGCTGCTGCGGGGGTCGGGTCGGCATTCCCCGCGGTGGCGTCGCGGCGTCCGACGGCCAGGCCTGCATCGGTTCCGGTGGGAGGTTGTTCATCCCGCCGGCCAGACCCCGCAGCCGGAGATCTTCCATCAGGGTGGCCAGGGCATTCGCGCCCTGCGGCCGTTCGGCCGGATTCTTCGCCATCGCTGCCACGACGATCGCTCGGACCTGGGACGGGATCGTCTCCGGCAGCGGCGGCGGCTCGTCCTGCAGATGAGCGGTTGCCACCGCGACCTGGTTGTCGCCGTCAAAGGGTCGCCAGCCGGCGAGGCACTCGTACGCCACCACGCCCAGGGCATAGACGTCGGACAGTGGGCTGGCGATCTCGCCGCGAGCAAGTTCTGGCGCCAGATAGTGCGCGGTGCCCATCACCTGGCCGGTAGCGGTCAGCGGCTCGTGATCACGCGGCCGGGCGATGCCGAAGTCGGTGACCTTCACCCGCAGTTCGGGGGTGACCATCAGGTTGGCCGGCTTGATGTCCCGGTGGATCACGCCGTGCCGGTGCGCCGCGTGCAGCGCCCGTGCCGCCTGGCCGACGATCTGCAGGGTGCGGTCGGTGCCCAGGGCGCCCTCGTTGGCGATCATCGCCGAGAGCGGCTCGCCGGGTACCAGTTCCATCACCAGGTACGCGGATCCGAGCACCTCGCCGTAGTCGTAGACCGCCGCGATCCCGCCGTGACTGAGCCCGGCGGCGGTGCGGGCCTCGGCCCGGAACCGGGCCTGGAAGGCGGTGTCCGGTGCCAGGTCGGTGCGCAGCACTTTGACGGCGACCGGACGGTTCAGCACCTCGTCCACCGCCGACCAGACCTCACCCATCCCGCCGACGGCGAGGCGGTCCTGCAGCACGTAGCGCTCACCGAGGCGCAGACCGGAACTGGTGATCATTTGAGCACCGCTTCCATCACTGCCTTGGCAATCGGCGCGGCGACCGTGCCGCCGAAGGCTTCGTTACCGAGCTTGCCGCCGTCCTCGACCACGACCGCCACCGCGATCTGCGCGTCGTCGGAGGGTGCGAAGCAGGTGAACCAGGCGTGCGGCGGCTTGCCCGCGGCATGCTGCGCGGTACCTGTCTTGCCCGCGACCTGGACCCCGTCGATCTGCGCCCGGGTGCCGGTGCCGGAGTTCACCACCGCCTCCATCATGGTGGTCAGCTTCTGGGCCACGTCCGGGGTCACCGCCTCCGACAGTTCCTGGGGCTTGCGCTCTTCAATGATCTTCTGCTGGTCGGTGACCACGCGCCGGATCAGGTTCGGGCGCATCACCACACCCTTGTTGCCGATCCCGGCGGCGATCATGGCCACCTGCAGCGGGGTCACCCGGTCCTCGAACTGGCCGATCGACGACTGCGCGAGCTGGGGCTGGTTCAGGTCGGCCGGGAACGAGCTCGGCGTGACCCGTAGCGGGACCGACAGCTGCTGGTTGAAGCCGAACTTCTGGGCCTGCTCCAGCATCGTCTGGTTGCCCAGCTTCATTCCGAGCGCGGCGTAGGCGGTGTTGCAGGAGATCTCCAGCGCGTGCAGCAGCGTGGTCTTGTTGTTCGCACCGCAGGCCCGGAAATCGTCGTTGTCCAGCGGGTCCCGGACCCCCGGGAGCTTCAGCGCCGCCGGCCCGTCGATCAGGGTGTCCAGGTCGTACCCGTTGGCCAACGCCGCGGCCGACGTGACCAGCTTGAACGTCGACCCCGGCGGGTACAGGTCGCCGCCGATCGCCCGGTTGGTCAGTGGCTCGTCCGGGTCGGCGTTCAGCTTCTTGTAGGCCGCCACCGCATCGTTGCGGTCATGAGTGGCCAGCTGGTCGGGGTCGAACGACGGCTTGCTCACCATTGCCAGGATGTCACCGGTCTTCGGGTTCAGCGCAACCACTGCACCGCGCTGATTCCCCAGTCCCTTCCAGGCGGCCTGCTGCGCCTTCGGGTTGATGGTCAGCTCGACCTGGGCCCCGGCCGGCTCCTTGCCGGTCAGCAGATCGCTGATCCGCCGGTAGAAGAGCTGGTCGGACGTGCCGGACAGGAGATCGTTCTCGGTCGCCTCGAGGCCGTGCGGACCGTAGACCGTGGAGTAGTAGCCGGTCACATGGGCGTACACCTTGTCGCCGGGATACTTGCGGAGGTACTTGTACTGGTCCTTGGACGGGACCGACTCGGCAACCGCCTCACCGCTGACCGTGATCGGCCCGCGTTGGCGGCCGTACTCCTTGTACAAGGTGCGGGTGTTGGTCGGCTTCTCGCTCAGCGCCGAGGCGTCCACCACCTGGATGTAGGTGGTGCTGATCAGCAACGAGGCGAAGAGCACCGCGACGATGGCGGCAAGGCGACGGATCGGGCCGTTCATCGGACCACCACCGTTTCCTGGTTCTCCGAGGCCGCTGCCGGGGGGAGCGGTTCGGAAGTCTGGTCGGGCCGTTCGTCGTCCGGCCCTGGCGGCTCGAACATCGGCACGTCCATTTCTGCTGCTGGGCGCCGGGCGGAATCGGAGATCCGCATCAGCAGGGCGATGATCATCCAGTTGGCCAGCAGCGAGGAGCCACCGTAAGCGAGGAACGGCATGGTCAGACCGGTCAGCGGGATCACCCGGGTGACTCCCCCGGCGACCACGAAGACCTGCAGGGCCATCGTGAACGCGAGGCCGGTGGCAAGCAACTTGCCGAAACCGTCACGCACCCCGATCGCCGTCCGCAGGCCGCGCTCGACGATCAACGCGTAGAGCACGAGGATGGCAAAGACGCCGGTCAGGCCCAGTTCCTCACCGAGCGAGGCGAGGATCATGTCGCTCTCGGAGGCGAACACGATGTCCGGCCTGCCCTCGCCGAGGCCGGTCCCGAGCAGGCCGCCGTTGGCCATCCCGAACATGCCTTGGACGATCTGGGTGCTGTACGGGATGAGGTCCGGGGCGAACGGGTGCAGCCAGAAGTCCACCCGGCGCTGGACGTGAGAGAAGACGGTCCAGGCCATGAACGCGCCACCGCTGAACAGCGCCAGGCCGATCACGACCCAGCTGATCCGTTCGGTGGCCACATAGAGCAGGCCGACGAACAGGCCGAAGAACAGCAGCGAGGTACCGAGGTCGCGCTCGAACACCAGGACGGCGAGGCTCGCCCCCCAGACCACCAGCAAGGGCCCGAGGTCCCGCCCTCGGGGCAACTGCATCGCCAAGATCTTTCGGCCGACCAGCGAGAGCGAATCTCGTGCGGTCACCAGGTACCCGGCGAAGAAGATGGTCAGCGCGATCTTCGCCAGCTCACCCGGCTGGAAGGAGAGCGAGCCGACTCCGATCCAGATCCGGGAGCCGTTGATCTCCTTGCCGATCACCGGCAGCAACGGCAGCAGAAGCAGCGCCAGACCGGCTGCCATCGCGATGTAGGTGTAGCGGCTGAGGATCCGGTGGTCACGCAGCAGCACGATGATGGCGGTGGCTGCGATCACGCCGAGCGTTGTCCACAGCAACTGCTTGAAGGCGTAGGACTCGGCGAAGGACCGGCCTTTGGCCACGTCGATCCGGTGGATCATCACCAGGCCGATGCCGTTGATCAGGGTGGCCATCGGCAACAGGGTCGGGTCGGCGTACCTCGCGAAGCGCCGCAGGGCCAGGTGCAGGACCAGGGCAAGGCCGCCGAGGCCGGCTCCGTAGCCGAGCATCCCTGGCGGCAGTTTGTCGTCGATGGCCAGGCCGACCAGCGCATACGCGCCGACCGACAGTGCCACGGCACACGCCGTGAGCACTGCCTCCAGGTTCCGACCGGTGCGCGGAGCCGCCACCGGTGTCACTACGGCCATCAACCCAACCCCCGGCAATCCTCCGATGTCACGGTGCCATCCGTTCCTGGGATGGCAGAAGAAGTAGTCGTCGGTGTTTCCACCGTCGTTGTCGCGGTACTGCTCGCCGAACTGAGCGTATTCGGAGCCGGGGTGGTGGTCGGCTTGGCCGTCGTTGTCCCCTTGCCGGTGGTCGGCGTGGGTGTGATCGTCGCGGTGGGTGTCGGGGTCGGCGTGGCGAGTGCGGCCCGGCAGCTGGCGGCCTGGACTCGCAGTCGGTCGACAACACCCTCGGCGGCGATCTCGTCGTCCGTGACGATGCCCTGCTCGACCTGGTTGCGGGTGTACGGAGGAAGATCGTCGATCGGTATGTCCGCTGCCACCGAGGCCACGCTGGACAGCGGCACCGGGCCCAGGTCCTGCGGCAAGCCGTGGAAGATCGCCACCGAACCGCTTGAGCTGCCGACGAAGAACTGGCCCTGGCTCCAGCGGTACGCGCCGTAACCGCCGCCGCCCAGCAAGCCGAAGACGACCAGGGTGGCCAGCGTGATCCGGAGGATCCGACCGCGGTCGCGGCGTTGCCGGGGCAGTCGGTCGGTGGCTGCCGACGAGGTCGGTCCGTTCCCGCCCGGCGAGGTCAGTTCGGCTGCTCGTTCGGCCGCCGAGCCGCCGGACGCGGGACGGGTCTGCTGGTGCAGCGATGCCGCACCGACGACCACCGGCACGGTGTCGGTCGGCGTCCCGACCGCGTCCACGATGTCGGCGACGATGCAGGTCACGTTGTCCGGTGCGCCGCTGCGCAGGGCCAGCTGAACGAGCTGTTCACAGGTCGGGCCGGGATCCTTGCCGGCCGCGAGGGTGTCCTGGATGGTCTCGAAGCTGACCACTCCGGAGAGGCCGTCCGAGCACAGCAGGTACCGGTCGCCGAGTTTGGCCTCACGCATCGACAGGTCCGGCTCGACGTCGTCGATCACATCGCTCAGGACGCGCATCAGCACCGACCGCTGAGGGTGCTGCTCCGCCTCCTCCAGGGTGATCCGGCCGTCGTCGACCAGTCGCTGGACGAAGGTGTGGTCACGAGTGATCTGGGCCAGCTGGCCGTCCCGCAATAAATAGGCCCGGGAGTCGCCGATGTGCGCCAGGGCAAGCCGGCCACCGGTCTTCAGCAGGGCGGTCACCGTGGTGCCCATCCCGGACAGCGCGGGCTCTTCGGCAACGCGATCCATGAGTTCCCGGTGAGCGGCATGGATCGCATCGGAGAGGTGGCCGAGCACGGCGTCGGCGCCGTGCGCCGCGCCGTCCAGCGGAGCCATCTCACCAATCGCCAGCGAGGACGCGACGTCCCCACCGGCGTGACCGCCCATTCCGTCCGCAATCACCAGCAGGCTCGGTCCGGCGTAACCCGAGTCCTGGTTGTTGGACCGGACCAGACCTACATCAGAGCGAGCCGCGTAGCGCAACGCGATCGCCATGCCTACCTCCGCAGCTCGAGGACCGTGCGCCCGATCCGGACAGGAGCTCCGGGGGCGATCGGTACCGGATCCTGAACGCGGTTGCGCCCGAGAAAGGTTCCGTTGGTCGAGCCGAGATCTTCGACCATCCAGGTGCCATGCTGCAACGAGAGTCTCGCATGGCGACCTGAGGCGAAGTCGTCTTCAAGTACCAGGGTGCACTCCGGAGCCCGGCCGATCAGAATCGGCGCCTGTCCGAGGGTGATCGTCGTCCCCTTGAGTGACCCTTCGGTGACCACAAGTGTGCGGGGCAGTTGGTTCGGCGCCGGCGCCGGTACGTCCCTGCGACCGCGAGGTGGAGCAGCGGGCATCGGCCCGGCCGAGGCAGGGTTGCGGCGCGTGACCCGAGTGCCGAACAAGTCCCGGCGCAGCACCGCGACCACAGACAGCACAAGAAGCCACAACAACGCCAGGAAACCCAGCCGCAGCAGGGTAAGTGTGAGCTCGCTCATCGGGCGGTGATCACCACGACCCGAAGCGGACGACGATCCGGGTGCGGCCTACCGTGATCCGGCTGCCGTCGGCCAGGGGTGCGCCCTGCTGGCCGACTCGCTCGCCGTCCACGAAGGTGCCGTTGGTTGAGCCCAGGTCGACGACCCGGACCCGGTTACCGTCGGTGTGCACCTCGGCATGTCGCCGGGACACCCCCGCGTCGTCCACCACTACGTCTGCCTCCGCTCCTCGCCCGATCACAGTCACGGGTGAGCTGACCTGATGGCTACGACCTTCTACGTCCAAAGACACGTGCAGAGCGGCGGCTCGGGCCGGCGCCGGGGCTTGCCCGTGCAGCTGGCCAGGTTGACCGCGCAGCTGGCCGGGTGCGGCCTGTGGCGAGGCCTGAACGCGCCCCTTGGTGGTGCTGCTGCGCACCCGGAACAGGCCGGTGTCCAGGTCCTCGGCCTCTTCGAAGGCCACGGTGATCGGCCCGACGAAGGCGTACTGCTGCTGACCGGCGTGCTCGTTGACCACGTCCCGCAGCTCGTCGCCGAGGGCGTCTTCCCACTCGCCGAGCCGACCGTGGTCGGCCGGGCCCAGCTCCACCACGAAGGTGTTGGGTACCAGCGTGCGTCCGCGAGAGACAACGGTTGCCCGGTCGTCGACCTCGCGCTTCAGGGCGCTCGCGATCTCGACCGGTTGTACCTCGCTGCGGAAGGCCTTCGCGAAGGCGCCGTTGACGGCACGCTCGATGCCCTTCTCCATGCGATCGAACATTCCCATCGCTACCTCCTTCCGGTTCCGAGTTCAAGATCTTGCCGCAGTCCTGCCGACAGCACGACCGGCGTGTCGGTTGCGACATCACGGCCCGGCTGGGGCAAGCGTATCGGCGCAGCGGCCGATCGCGGAGATGAGAGGTTCTGGACTGTGGAGATCCCGCTGTCCCTCACGTCCCGGTGTTGTCCTCTCGCCCCCTTGCATCGGTCTTCCCGAGGGGGACGTTACGAACAGGGTCACGCTGCGTGCTAGCTTTGCCTCTGCTCGCGCGAGTGGCGGAATAGGCAGACGCGCACGGTTCAGGTCCGTGTACCCGAAAGGGTGTGGGGGTTCAACTCCCCCCTCGCGCACCACCGGAAGCGCCCCCGAACTGCGGAAACGCACATCGGGGGCGCTTCTGCTTTGCAGTGCCGGGCCTGCGCCCTTGGTTGGCACGTGGTTGTGAGCGATGACCCCGGGAAGGGGCCAAACCGCGAGATGAAGCGAACGGGCTCGCGATGTCTGAGTGAGCGCGGTTTGACCGTTCCTGGTTAAGGGACTGGCAGGTGAGCGTTCACCGCCCGTGCTGCCACCGCCAGTTCAGGGATCTCCACGACTGTTCTACCGGCTGCGACCAGCAGTTCAACGCCGATGCAGTCGTCGACGAAAAGCTCAGGCTCGCGCCAGGCGATAACGATTCGAGGTATCCCTGAGGCGATGATCAGCTCAACACAGGTCGGCCGGAGGGACAAGCGTTCCGAGCACGGCTCGAGCGTGCTGTACGTCGTGGCCGCCTTCAGCCTCGGATCGTCGGCGTCGAGCTTGGCCAGTGCGGATTCCTCGGCGTGAACATGTGAATCGGTCTCTCGGCTGTAGCCGAAGGAAATCTCTGAGCCGTCGGCGCCGACGATGACGGCGCCGACGGAGTACGCCTTCTCAGCCGGAGGGCACAGCCGGGACAATTCGATCGCTCGCTGCATCCACAGGCGATCCGCGGCGGTCGCCGTGCTGTCTGGCTCTACCTTCACGGACGTTCCTTCGGTGCGTAGCGGAGCAGGACGACGTCACCGATGGAACGAGAGTCCACTGGGCGCACTTCCCGAATCTGTGAACAGATCAGTAACCATGGATCCGGGAGACACGGTCACCCCGTCACGGTACCGAGCCTGATGTCTTCCGAGGGCGGAACGAAGCGCCGGCCAAACCCTGGGCTGCCGGTTGATCCGAATGAGGCCGGTGCACGTGTGTGGGGTGTGAATGACGCATGGCGTGATGCACGTCGCTGGGCCCACCCGCAGTCGCGCGACGGGTACGTCATCGGGACGTGCCTGGTCGGGACGCCGGACGGTCCGTGCGGCGGCGAGCTGCGGGCGATCGTCGATTCGGTGAGCGAGGACGGATGGGCCCGCTGCCGGACCTGCAAGACGTCCGCGCTGGTCGATTGGTGGCTCAGGCACGAACCGAACGCGCGGGCCACGGCGTACAGGTAATACGTGTACGCCGACAGACGGGGTGATGGCCATGGGCGCAGACCAGGGTTTGCAGGTGACGTCGGAACCGTTCATCGGCTTGCCTGGGTTCACGGATGTCGTGGCCGTCGCCTCCGGGGCGACGAGCCAGGTGTTCCGGGCCTGCCAGCCGACGATGGATCGCCTGGTTGCGATCAAGGTTCTCGGCCTGACGGTGCATGACGCCCGGGTGCGGGCGCGGTTCGAGCGCGAACTCGCGGTGATGGGACGCCTGTCCCGGCATCCGCTGCTGGTCACGATCCATTCTCATGGCATCTCGCAGGTCGGCTATCCGTATCTCGTGATGCCTTGGTACGAGCGGGGCTCGATGGCGGACGAACTGCGTCTGCGCGGCCCGATGACGGTGCCGGAGGTGCTTCGGACGGGCGTCAAGATTGGTGCGGCGCTGGACTACATGCACGGTCAGGGGATCGTGCATCGCGACGTCAAGCCTGCGAATGTGCTGCTCTCCGACCTGGGCGAGTCAGTGCTCGCAGACTTCGGGGGCGCCATTCGGCTCGATCGGATGGGCACCGCCACCAGCACCTACACACCGATCCATGCCGCGCCGGAGCTGTTCTGCGGCGGGACGGCGAGCCCGAGTTCGGACGTGTGGTCGCTGACGTCGACCCTCTACACAGCACTGACCGGCAAGCCGCCCTTCGCACTCGGATCCGCTCAGGGTGGCCTGATGGCGGAGCTCTCGCAGTTGCTCCAGGAACCGATGCCACTGCTGGGGCGATCCGACGTACCGGATGAACTGGTTGCGCTTCTGCAGGCAGGGCTCGCCAAGCAGGCGGACGACCGCCCGACGGCCCTTGACCTGGCGTCTGGACTGCAAAGGATCCAGGCCGAGCAGGGGACGCCGATGACGGAGATCCCACGGGTGACCGCGTGGCCGGCTGCCGCAGAGGCGAACCCCGAGCCAACCGGTGCGGGGGTGCCGAACCAGGCTTCTGCCGGATCGGTGTCCGTGTCCACCTCCGCGTCCTCAGGCTCGGCCGCTGCCTCTTCGACTGAATCAGGCGAGTCCGCGCCGTCCCCCCTGGTTCCGTTGGTTCCGCAGGGCCACCAGTCAGCCGACCTGCCCGGCGAGGCCACCGTGCTCCGGCACCCGCCTGCTCCGACGACGGACCGCTCGCGGCTGTTCCGGCTCGGCGGCGGCGTCATGGCCGGGACGGCCGCTGGAACCCTCATCCTGGCCGGAGCGCTGTTCGCCTTTCATCCCTGGTCAGCCTCCGCAAACAAGGGCACCGCCAAGCCGCCAACCGTCAGCGCGACCCCGTCCGCCGTGCCGTCGCCCAGCGCCGTTTCGACCAGCCCCGACGCGACTCCGGCCAACCCGGCCAACGGTAAGGCTCGCGCCGGTTCCCTGGCCGTGGTCGGCAGAGGGGCCACAAACATCGCTCTGACCTGGCAAGACACGAATCAGGGCAGGTCCCGCTACTTGGTGATCGTCTCGCCGGCCAACGGAACCAGTTCGACTCAGAGTGCAGACACGAACACGTCACACACCGTCCGCTCATTGGACCCGGGGACGACGTACTGCTTCCGGGTTGCTACCGGCAACGCTCGGGTGGCACCCGTGACGGCTCAGGTCTGCGCCGCCACGTACGACAAAAAGGACTGATGGACCCCGTCCCACCGGGTTCCAGAGGCCGGATAGCACCGGCCGCGCAACAAGGCTCGGCCGAACTCCTCGCGAAAAGCGATTCCCACGCTTCTGGAGCACTTCGGCCGAGTCCTGTTGCGTGCAGCCGAGTACTCATCCGGATCGACCGCGGTCAGGGCGGGCGAAGGACGGTCAGCGGTGCAGCGATGCGGTGAGGACGACGAACCGGGACGGCGTCACTGGTTCGCCTTCCTTCTGCAGGGTAAGGAGGAAGGTGGAGTAGGCCGCCGGATCCACGCCGCTCCACATCGTGATTGGCTTGCCGATCTTGCGTGCATGCAGCGAACCGATCGGCACGGTTCCCCGCGGGCCGCGCAGCCAAGCGATGTAATACGAGCCGAGTGCGGCGGCAGGCAGGTCGTGGGCATCGAGGACAACGGAGAAGCCCGCTCCGGAGGATGCCACGGAGACCGTGGCCCCGGCCTCCGGCGCCAGCGACGTCCCGCTCGCGACGTACGTGAGGCCCTTGGCGGGTCCGCCTTCCAGGGCGCGTTCGACGACGAGCACCGAAAACGTGAGCGTTACCGCCGCGACCGCCGCGACCGGGATCGCCCAGCGCAGCCGAGCTCGACGCTCGGCTGACCGTGGGAGCTGGACTTCTGGTTCGGCTTCAGCCTGCGGTGCAACGGATTTCCCGCCGTCCACTGCCGTCAGGTGCAGCTCGCCGGCGATCGGCGGAGCATCGACCTCCGCCTCGGCGACGGGCTCGCCCACGGGTTCGGTGGCTTCCTCAGCAATGGGCTCCGGGCCGGAATCGGCAATGGGTGCAGAGTCGGCTTCGGCCGGGGCTGCCCGGCCGGCGTCGGCCAGGACCCGGGCCAGCACTGTGGCGCGCAGGTCGGCCGGCGGCTCGATCCAGGTGGAGGAGACCCGCAGCTGGGCGACCACCGCCGTAACGCGGTTGGCGTCGTCCGTGGTGTCCACGGCCGTCGAGACCGCAGCGTCCGGCGTGCCTGCCTGTTCCGCCAGTTGGTCCAGCCGGTCGGCGAGGCGCTGCACGAAGGGGTCATCCCGCGGTTGCGCGTTCACGCTTGGTCGCTCCCTTCGAGTCTCGGCCCATGGTTAGTTCGCGCGCCGGACCCCCTTTGGTTCTCCGATTCTGTCGGCTCGTCACGCAGGTGAGCCAGCAGCTCCGCCAGCCGACGGTGGGCCCGATGAGATCTCGACTTCACCGTCCCGATCGGCAGCCCGAGCCGCTCGGCGATCTGCGCATGCGTCAGGTCCTCGAAGAACGACAGCCGGACGATCAGCTGCTCGTCGTCACTGAGCCTGCGGACCGCCTCCTGAACCTCCCACGCCGTCCAAACCTGGTCGATCCCCGGACCTTCGACGACGGAGTCCTGTTCCTCCTCGTGCCCACCGCGGGTCGGGCGCAGTTCACGGCGGACCAGGTCGAGACAGGCGTGCCGGGCGATGGTCATCAGCCACGGCCCGAGCGGACGCCGGGGATCGTAGCTGTCCGCGGCCTGCCAAGCCCGGATGAAGGTCTCCTGGGTGGCTTCCTGCGCGAGGTGATCGGAGCGGGCGATGGACACCGCCACCGACCAGACCGCCCGGTGGTACCGGTCGAACACCGCCGCCAGCGCGTCGGCGTCCCGGTCGTGGAACCGCTCGAGCGTCTGGGCAGGCAACTCCGACCGCGTGGGTGGTCCGGCAGGTGTCCGAGTCGGCACCGGGCCACCATAACGGCACAGGTACCCCAGGACCGGACAAGTCCCCCGCGGGGGCACCAGGGCGCGCCGGGTGACGGGAGTGTCGGCTGGGCTCAAAGAAATTTCTGGATTGGCGAGAACCAAAGCGGGCAGTGGGAGCGAAAGCCACACGAGTGATCGTGCGGCGGGTCGTCCCAGCCAGAACGGCGGGACGAAATGCCGGTCCTGGGAGGGAGAAGACTCCATGCAAGGACAGCTAAGAGTGACTTCAACCGGAACCAGCAGGAAGCGGACGGTGCTGTACGCGGCCGTCCTGGCTTTCACGATGGTGCTCTCGTCGGGCGCCACCATGATCGGTTTCAAGCTCCTCACCGAACCTCGTCCTCCGGCCAAGACCCTGGACACCGTCAAACTGGCGTCCGGGGCGAGCACCTCAGCAGCCGGCAAGGCGGCCCCGACAAAGCAAGCCGTGGCCTCCACCCGGCTCGTCGTCGCCGGGCCGCAGCGCCTGCTCGACACCCGCCGCACCGGAGCGCTACCGCCCGGCGGCGAAGCCAATATCCCGCTGCCGGCGTCCATCTCACCGGACAGCACCGCCGTTCTGCTCGGGGTGTCGCTGCAGAATGCGACCGGCCCGGGTCAGGTCAGCATCAAGTCCGACGCCGACGACGTTCCCACCCTCCGGGTCGCCGCCAAGAAGTCCGCGACCAGCGCGACAGTCGTTGTACTGCTCGGTTCGGACCAGAAACTGCGGCTCAAGACCGCGGGTGGCGGCCACCTGGTGGTGGATCTGCTGGGGGACTTCGAACCGGCCGACACGGCCGCTGCGGGACGGATCGTCGCGGTGGACCCCGAGCGCGTTCTGCGCTTGCGCCCCGGTGTGGACGGGAATGACGTCGACCTCAAGATCGCCAACATGGCGGCCCTTCGCAAGGCCGGCTCGGTCTCGGCGGTCCTGCTGCACCTTTCCGGAGATGTCGGCGTCCATGGCGGACACGTCTTCTTCGGTCCGTCGAAAGCCCGCCTGAACCAGCAGGTTCTCTGGGGCCCCACGTCGGGCACGGACCGCACCCGGCACGGCTACGTCCTCGTCCCGGTCTCGAAGGGCAAGTTCCACTTGCAGTATCACGCCGGGACGGAATTGCGGGTCGAGCTCGTCGGATACGTCACCGGTGCCAAGGCGGCCAACTCGACTGCCGGGCTGGCTGTACCGCTGCCATACCAGGCAGCCAGCGCGATCCGGGTAGCCACCGCCGGACGCACCAACGTCACGGTGGTCCCGGCGGCCGGTCTGGGTGGCGTGTCACCTGACCGGGTAACGGCAGCCATCTTCGGCCTCAGCGCGGAAAGCAGCAGCCGCGGCGACATCGCCCTCACCACCCCCGGCCGCAAAGCGGGATACCCGATCCTCTCGGTGGCGCCCAACAAGCCACGCTCTGCAGCCACCCTGACCAGGGTCGCCAATGGCCAGGTCACGGTCGCCGGCGTGGTCGGCGCCCAGGTCATCCTGACCCCGCGGGCACTCATTCTCGGCAGCTGACCCCACCTGCACACAGACCGAAAAACGTTGCGGAACAAGGAGTCATCATGGCAGAGCAGTTTGGTGTGGACGCCCAGGCGGCGTCCCGCACCGCAACCGAGCTGGCCCGGATCCGGGCCACCGTGACCGACCTCGGCGGCGTTCTCAACAGCCAGGGCGGGGTCACCGGCTCGGCCCGAGTCCGGGGCGCACTCGACGATTTCGTCTCCGATTCATCGGACGCCCGGAAGAAGATGGACGGCGAACTGGAACGCGCCGCCGGAATGCTGTCCGGTCTGGCCACTGGGGCCACCACCCTCGACGGCTCTCTCGCCGACGCGATCACGGTCGAGCCAACAGCACAGCCGGCGCAGGCCGCACAACCGATGGGGAGTGCTGGCCGATGACAACACCGACCCTCGCCGCACGGATGCCCTTCAGCCTGCAGGTTCCCCCCAGCTGGTTCGAATTCGATGTCTGGCGGGCCACCCGGACCGGCGATCTTGCTCGGCTCGTGGACCGGCGGATCGGCACCGACGCCCGGCTGCGGCCCTGGCGCGGCGTACTGCTCAAGGCGTTGCGGGCGGCGGCCGAGCACGCCGAGCGAGAGGGCGCCGTGATGTGTGCGGCGATGACCGATCCGTTCGGTGACGACGGCGTGCTGGCCGCGCTGCTCACCGTCTTCCACACCCTCGGCGACCCCGACCCGGCAGGCAACACCGTTGAGGAGATCGCCGCCCAGCTCACCGCGATCGCGCCGACCGAGGCGTCCGCCGATCGGCGCCGGGTCGAGATCATCACCCTGGACAGCGGGCCCGCTGTGCGGGTGTACGGCACGGAGACCGTCCAACTGGGCGGGCACCCGGTGGAATCCGTGGTCATGCACACCCTGATCCCCGTCCCTGATGGCGACGGCGTCCTCAATGTGGTTCTGGCGAGCCCTCAGGCGCAGCTCGCCGAGACCATGCTCGGCCTGTTCGAGGCGATCAGCAACACCTTCGCCTGGGCGGAAGAAATGCCCGCCAGCGCCTGATCAGGCACCACCGGCGGCACCACTGGCACCACATCAATCCCAACCCAACCGAGAGGTGAGACAACCATGTCCATCAGCGTGAAGTACGACGACCTGCAGCGCACGGCCGGACAGTTGGTTTCCGGCCGGGAGGAAATGATTTCCCAGCTGACGAAGCTCAAGGGCCAAGTCGACGCCCTGGTCAGCAGCGGGTTCGTCACCGACCAGGCGTCCACCCGGTTCCAGTCGTCTTACCAGCAGTGGAACAGCGGGGCCAGCAACGTCCTGCAGGGCCTGGAGGGGATGAGCTCGTTCCTTACCCAGGCGATCGCCCGGCACCAGCAGTTGGACGCCGAACTGGGCCAGTCCGCCGCCGGCTGATCCATCCGGGTCAGGATCCGAAACCTCCGAACCAACCAGATCACGGATGCACCGTGGCACCGGCCGGCCCGACGTCGGCGAGAAGAAAAGGAGTGAAGCAATGAACGACTGGGCCGTGCTCGACCGCTCCGACCCGGCTCCGGGTGACCCCGAGGGCACCCGGGGGCTGGGCGGGCGAATGTTGCAGGAAGCGCAACGCACCGATGAATCCACCGGTCGGTTGCGCTCGCTCTCGTCCGGCAGCGGCGACCTGAAGATGGCCGGCGACTATGCGTCCGGCTATCTCGACACCCTCGGCACGCTGCCCGTCGACCTCGACAAGCTGGGCCGCGCCTACCGTGGTTGCGGCAGTGCGCTGAACGACTTCGCCGGCACGCTGGCGGAAGCCAAGTCCCGGGCCGGGACTGCCCTGCGCCAGGGATTGGATGCCGAGATCCGGTACCGCTCGGCCATTCGGGAGATGCGGAATCTGCTTCCGGGTCCGCAAGCGGCGATCCTCGGCGGCGGGCTCAGTCTTAGCGAGACAACCATCAACCTGGCGACCACCGGCCTCGACGAGGCGACTCGCGAGCAGGTCCGAGTGGCCGCTCGCCGGGCCCGACTGGCGGACAACGACCTCGACCGGGCTCGCGGCCTGGCCGACCAGGCGGCAGCGCTGCGGGAGCAGGGCGAGGACCGATGCGTCAAGGGCATCAACGACGCACTTTCCGACAGTGGGATCAAGAACAAGGCCTGGTACGAGAAGGCCTGGGATTTCGTCTCGGCGCCGTTCCGGTCCTGGGACGCCTTCATCAGCCTGTGCGGCAAGGTCGCCCTGGTCGCCGGCGTGGCCGCAATGTTCATCTCCGGCCCGGTCGGCTGGGCGTTGATGGCCGCGGCGCTCGTTGCCGGTGCCGCCATCTTCGCCAACGACCTCAACAAGTTCAGCAAGGGCCAGATCGGGATCGGTGGCCTCGCCTTCAGCGCCCTCGGGCTGATTCCCGGCGGCCGCGGAGTTGTCAGCCTCGCCCGGCTGGGCCGAGGAGCGGCCGGGCTCACCCACGCCCTCGCCAGCCCCGGCGGGGCCAGGCTGCTCACCGTCGCCCTGCGCACCGGCGCCGGTTCGCTCGGTCGGGGGATGCGGAACCTGGGCGGTGCCATGCCGTTCGCGCTCGACACCGCCCGGGGGATCCGGGGCGCGATCAAGGATCCCCGGTTGTTCGCCCGGGCCTTCACGTCGCGCTTCCTCGGCCGCGATCCGATCGACCTGGCCACCGGCGAAATGGTCATGCAGATGACCGATTTCGAGCTTCCCGGCCTGCTTCCGCTGACCCTGCAGCGGACCTACTCGTCCGCGTACGGGGTGGGCCGTTGGTTCGGGCCGTCCTGGAGCAGCCTGCTCGACCAACGGTTGGAGGTCGACTCCCGCGGGGTCTGCTTCGCTTACAGCGAGGCGATCCTGCTCTGCTATCCCCGGCTCGCACCCGGGCAGTCGGCCCTGCCCGACGAGGGACCCCGGCTGCTGCTGACCCGCAAGCCCGATGGCGGCTTCGTCGTCCATGATCCGGAGTCCGGCCGGACCATGTTCTTCGCCTCGCCCGAGGCCGATGCGGCACTGGATGCCGGACCCGGGGTCGTTCTGCCAGTGGCCGCGATCGGTGACCGAAACGGCAACCGGATCGACTTCGCCTATGACGCCGAGGGAATGCTGGCCGAGATCCGGCACACCGGCGGCTACATCGTGGACGTTGACACGCTCGGCGGCCGGATCGCCGAGTTCCGGCTGCGCGGGCAGGCGGAACGCCCGGACGTCACGATCGTCCGCTACGAGTACGACGAGCGGGGCCGGCTGACCGAGGTGATCAACTCCTCCGGCCTGCCGCTGCGGTTCGCCTACGACAGCGACAACCGAATCGTCAGCTGGCGGGACCGAATCGGCACCTGGTACCGGTATACGTACGACAACGCCGGCCGAGTGGTCCGAACCTCGGGATCCGCGCACTGCCTCGACGGTGAGATCCGCTACGACCCCGAGAACCGGGTCTCGATCGAGGTGAACTCGCTCGGTGCCGAGACAGTTCGGCACTTCAACGAAGCCTGGCAGGTGGAGCGGGTGGTCGACCCGCTCGGGCAGGTAACGGTGCACCAATGGGACCGCTACGACCGCAAACTGGCCGAGACCGACCCGCTCGGAAACACCACCCGGTTCGCCTATGACCAGGCCGGGAACCTCGCCGAGGTGACCCGCCCGGACGGCCTGCGCACCCGCGTCGAGTACAACAACCTGCACCAGCCGACGCTGGTGACGCAGCCGGACGGCGGGCAGTGGCGGCACGAGTTCGACCGGCGCGGCAACCTGCTCGCCGTCACCGACCCGGCCGGTACGACCACCCGGTATTTCCACGGCGATCGCGGCGCCCTGCTCTCGGTCAGCGATGCTCTCGGTCACACCACCCGCTACCGCTGCGACGCCGCGGGCCTGCCGATCGCGGTGACCGATCCGCTGCGGGCGACGACCACCGCTCAGCGCGACGGGTTCGGTCGGGTTGTCGCCCTGATCGACCCGCTCGGGAATGCCACCCGGTTCGACTGGACCGTGGAGGGCAAGCAGGCCAGCGAGATCCGGCCGGACGGTGGCACCCAGATCTGGCGCTACGACGGCGAGGGCAACCTGATCGAGCACGTTGACGCCCTGGGTCAGTCCACCCGGATCGAGCAGACCTACTTCGATCTGCCAGCGGTTCGAACAGCGCCCGACGGGTCACGCGTTGCCTATACCTACGACACGGAACTGCGGCTGACGTCGGTGACCGATGCGAAGGGCCAGACCTGGCGGTACGAGTACGACCTCGCTGGGCGGCTGGTCCGGGAGGTCGACTATGACGGCCGCGTGCTCCGCTATGCCTATGACGCTTCCGGTCGGTTGATCAAGCGGGTCAATGGTGCCGGAGAGATGATCGAGCTCGACCGCGACGAGCTGGGCCAGGTCGTCCGGCGCCGGTCCGGCTCAGCGGTGACGACCCTGTCCTACGACGCCCAGGGCCGCATCACGCGGGCGGTCAACCCGGACGCCGACGTTGAGTTCGAGCGCGACCGGCTCGGCCGGGTGCTGGCCGAGACAATCAACGGGCGCATGCTGGCCTGCTTCTACGACGTCACCGGCCGGCGGGTCGCTCGCCGAACCCCGTCCGGAGTGGAGAGCCGCTGGGAATACGACGCCGCCGGCCGGCCGGCCGCCTTGCGGATCGATGGCCGGGTGCTGGAATTCGAGCACGACGCCGCCGGCCGGGAGGTCGCCCGCCGCTTCGGGCGCGCGACGCTCGCTCAGGGCTGGGATTCCTCGTCCCGGCTGGTCTCGCAGACCCTGTTCGACGGCCGACCGTTGACCCAAGAGGATGCCGTCTCTACCCGGAAGTTGCAGGAGCGCAACTATTCCTACCGGGCCGATGGCTACGTCACCGGAATCGATGACCGGCTGGCCGGCCGCCGCAGCTACGACGTCGACGGCTGCGGCCAGGTCACGGCCGTGACCGGCACGGGCTGGAGCGAGCGATATGACTACGACCCGGCCGGCAACATCATCAACGCTGTCGGGCCGAACGCCAGTGAGCGCTCTGAGACCGGACGCCGGGAGTTCACCGGCAGCCGGATCAGCCGGGCCGGAAATCTGCACTACGAGCACGACGCCCAGGGCCGGATCACGCTCCGGCGGCAGCGGTTGCTGTCCGGTGGGTCGCGCAGTTGGCGCTACAGCTGGGACGCCGAAGACCGGCTGACGGGGGTGACCACCCCAGATGGCGTTCGCTGGCGATACCAGTACGACGCGCTCGGCCGTCGGATCGCGAAACAGCGCCTCGACCAAGACCATCGGGTGGTGGAGCAGGTCGACTTCTGCTGGGACGGAGCCCTGCTTGCCGAGCAGTCGGTCACGCAACCCGGCCGAGTCCGCGCAACAACGACCTGGGACTGGGAACCGGATGGCGTCCGGCCATTGGTCCAGGTGGATGACAAGTTCCATGCGATCGTCACCGATCTGGTCGGCACTCCGACCGAGCTGGTGAACCAAGCCGGCGAGGTGCTGGCCCAGGACCGGGTGTCGCTCTGGGATGCATTGGCGCCGGACTCACCGTGCCCGTTGCGTTTCCCCGGCCAGTACCATGACCCGGAAACTGGTTTCTACTACAACGTTTTCCGGCACTACGACCCGCACACCGGCGCATACGGCAGCGTCGACCCGATGGGACTCGAACCGGGTGTCAACGCCCGTCGTTATGTGTCTAATCCGCAATTGTTCTGCGATCCACTTGGCCTGGCTCCCTACGCCGGGAAGCCGGTGAATCTGCCGTCTTGGCGGAAGATTGGCATCGACATTGATCATATTGTATCCGGGCACACAGCTGGTGGCTCCCGGGTCAGCCCGCTGAAAGACCTGTTCACCGCGGGAATGTCCAAGCAGCAGATCGCGAATGTTGTCCGGCAGGCGTACCGGCATGCCAGTGTGGCCGGTCCATCGCAGGGCGAGCGGGTGTTCCTGGCCGGTGCGCACGATGGGGTGACCTACGAGATGTGGGTCAACAAGGCGACCAAAATGATTGAATCGGCATGGCCGAAGTACTGACATCAAAGAAGGATGTGACCACGATGAAACTGGTGATCGACTGGGCGACCTTGGCGAGCACCGGGCAGGGCACAATATCCGCCGGAATCTGGCTGGAGGTGGAGACGACCGGCTTCCCGGAACGCCATTGGTCGGATCTCGCGGTCGCCGTCACCAGGGCGTTTGCCGAGGCGACGGATAAGGTCGCGGCGGGACCGGGGGCGAGCGAGCAGGTCTACTTTCTCGATGGTCCGTTCAGTGTCACGCTCAGCTTGATCAACGGCGGACAACTGGTCCTGCGTGGTTTCCGGAGGGAGCAGGACTTCGGTTGGGAAGGCTCGGTGGATCTGGCGGATTGGCGCGAGCACTTGCACGCCGTGAGCCGTCAGCTTCTCGACGAATGCGCGGCCAAGGGGTGGCGGGACGCGGACATTGTGGCGCTCGAATCCTGGCTAAGGTAATCATGTTTCCCGAAGTCAGGAATCGCCATTGTCAACCCATTCCGCTGAGCCGGACGTCATCGACTTCTCGGACCGGGTCTTCCATCTGGAGACGCTCAAGGGTGGGATGAACCGGTTGCTGTTCCGCTCCAACCGAGGCTCGAATTCCCCGACCCGCGTGGAGATCCTGTTCATGAACGTCAAATATCTGGCGCTCGGGACGACATTGGACGGAATGACCGTCCGGGACATCTGTGCCACCGGGACCGGCATCGGCTGGCGGATCGGTGGGCCAGATGACGTTCACGTCTACCGGGTCGAATCGTCCTCCGGGGAGGGTCACGTGGTAGCCGGGTCCGTTACCGTCGATCGGTCCGAGGCCGGTCCTGCCGATCCCAGCCGATTCTTCATGATGGATTGACGCCGACGGCCGAGGGTAAAGTAGCCGTGGCGTCCGCCTACGCCCAACCTCCGGCGACCCGCCCCAGCCGGGTTACCCACGGAGGCAAAGGGAGGTCTACCTCTCGGCGGGAGCATCGTTGTCGATCGTGCGTCCGTCGCATCGGTCGCTGGGGGATCCGTGGACGGGCCGCGGGAGACGATCATGACCAGGCAGGCCGATTTCAAGCAGCGGGTGCGCGCCCGCATGGCGAAGACCGGTGAGTCGTATGCAACCGCCCGAAACCGGCTGCTCGCCGAGCACTCCGGTTCGGCGGCTGCCGGTCCGGCTGATGAGTGGATGACGGCGGCGTTGCATGTGAGCAACGGTGATGCCACGGATCTGTCCGGGACCGGGTTGGCGCGCCATCTTCTGTACTGGCGGGACAGCCTGCACGAAGGACCGGTGCCCCCGGTCGGGGTGGAGGAGCTTCGCCGGATCAGAGCCGGCTTCCTCGTCGGGGCCGATGTCGACGACCGCGGCGAGGGCATGCGGATGTTCGCCGAGCGGGATCGTGTCCTGGACGCCCACCGCGCCGGTGAGTACGTGTTGTGGTTCGAGGCGGACCTGTACGACCAGTTGCAGATCATTCAGATCCTCGCCCGTCTGGCCGACCTCGGCGTGCCGGCGCAGCGCATCACCATGATCTGTATAGGTGAGCATCCGGGTATCGCCCGCTTCGGGGGTCTCGGTGAGTTGACGGCCGAGCAGTTGCGCGAGCTTCCCGCCACGAACGCGTGTGCTCGGTTGACACCGGCCGCACTGCAACTGGCCATCCGTGCCTGGGCCGCGTTCCGGGCGCCGACTCCCCAGGGTCTGGGTGCCATAGCCGCGACTCGCTCGGGTGACCTGCGGTTCCTCGGCGAGGCGTTTGACCGGTTGAGCCGGGAGTACCCATCCACCCGGGAAGGACTGTCGCTGACGGAGCGACGGGTCCTGGCTGCCGTCGCCGACGGTGCGGCGGACGCCGCAACTGCGTTCGTGCGGGCAACGGATCGGGAGCAGCGCCCATACCTGGGTGACACCTGGTGCTTCGCGATGATGAACCAGATGGTGCGTGCACCTGTAGCACTGCTCGACGCGGAGCCGACCGGGCGTCCGATCGACGGCCTGGCCAGACTGCGCCTGACCGCCGCGGGAGCGCAGGTACTTGCCGGCCACGCCGACCACGTCACGCTCAACGGGATCGACCGGTGGATCGGCGGAGTTCACCTGCGCGGCAGGCACGCACCCTGGCGTTGGGATGACGGAACCGAAACCATCACCACGGCGCCCGACGAGGCGTAGCTAACTGGATCAGCTGAGCCGTGCGGCCGGTGATCAGGTAGCCCCGGCCCGGCGGTGCCGGTAGCAATTGGTCTCGCTCGAGCAGGATTCCGAGCTGCTTGGCGGCGTAGGCGGCGGTGGGTGCCAGACAGATCCGGGTGCCGTTGGCGAGCACCGATTCCACCGGTCTGGCCAATGACCTGCGCGCGCCGTCAATGATCGGGCCGGCGTCACCACACAGGATCAGGGCGCAGCGGCCGACAGCCGCAGGGTCGGCGATCTCCTCCAGCAGGGTCGGTCCGGGAACGAAATCAACCATGGACGGCGTCAGCGTCAATTGTTCGCAATCGTCCACCACGACTGCATAGCGGCCACCGTCGAACCGGGACGCTGCCTCGCGAAGTTCGGCGTCCGCCACGGCGGTCTTGGCGATCAGCCGCATCCCGTCGTCCATCGGCAAACTCGCCAGGGGCGATCGCGGTGAGGCGATGACCAGCACTCCGACCCCGATCTCGCGAAGCCCCGCGATCACGGTCGCCGCTGCCGTACTGCGTCCGGTGCCCGATCCGCCGCTGACCAGAAGCAGATTCGGGTCGGCGTCGAAGAAATCCAGGCCGATGGGTTCGACGCCTGGACCGCCGACCCCGATCGGGAACCAGGTGGGCGACGGCGCCAGCGCGCCATCAAGCGTGGTCACTCGGGCGGGCAACGGCGGGAACTGTCGGGGCCCGGCGACCGCTCGATCCGAGGATCGAACCTGGAGAAGATCGGTTGGGGTACGGCGGGTCTCGGCGATCTGGAGATGCTGGCGGGAGCCGGCCTCAATCCCTCGGCCAGGAAGATTCGGCGGGCTGCTGCTGCCGGACGGCAGGTTGGCCCGACGGGTGGTCTCGTTCGGGAAGCGCAGCAGGACCCGGCGGGAGAACGCGTCCGGGAGTCGGCTGGTGAGCATCTGCTGCCCACCGACCGCGACGACGTGGACGCCAACCGGCGGGCCGCTCGCGATCACCTCGCGGATGGTGGACAGGACCGTCGTCTCGTCAAACGGCCCCTCGCCGCGGTTCTCCAGGCCCTCCCAGCCGTCGACGATCACCACGATCCACGGGTTGGTCACGGCGTCGGATCCGTAGCGGGCCAGGGCTCGCCGCCGCACCTCCTCCCCGAGCCAGGTGAAGAGCCGGCGGATCCGGTCCGGTTGTGCCGGTGACATCACCCCGCCGCAGTGCGGCAGCGGCTCGTACTCGGTGAGTCCGGCGGGCCGTTCCTCGATCACGTACAGGTGTGCCTGATCGGGCGTGAACCGGTCGACGAGGCTGGTGATCAGCGTCCGGACCGCGCTGGTCCGCCCGGACTGCGGCCCTCCGGCGATCATCAGGCGCTCGGTGCCGGCCAGGTCCAGGGCGGCCGTTGGCTGCTGCTGCGCGTCCGGGTCATCGGCGAGGCCGAACGGCAAGGCCGTGGCCGGGGCGGGAACGGTAACGATCGCGGCGAGGTCTTCGATCGCCACGGTCGCCGGCAGCGGTGGTAGCAGTGGTCGTGGGGACGGCGGTAGCGCCAGTTCGCCGGACGCCGCGACGATCGCCGCGATCGCCAGGTCCTGATCGGTTTCGACGTCGTTCGAATCGCCCTTGTCCCGTGGCCGGGGCAAACCAACGGCGGGCCAATCGACGAGTCGGACGCGAGCGGGCGGCGCGGCACCGCTCGGCGGCGGGTTGCCGAGATAGCCGGACTGGAAGGTCCGGGGCAGCCGAATCTCGTCCTTGGTGCAGAGGATCATGCCGCGACCATGCAACCGTCCCGGGATGCTGACGGCATCCGGAACCCCAAGAACCTCAACGCTGTCCGCGCGTTCGTTCTGCCGGAGCGTGATCCGCAGGCTGATGTTGTTCTTCATCTCCGCCGACAGTTTCGCCTGCATCGACTGGGTGGCCAGGACCAAGTGCATGCCCAGCGAGCGACCCTTGCCGGCGACGTTGACCAGTTCCTTCGGGAAATCGGGGGACACCTCGATGGCCCGGGCGAATTCGTCAAAGATCATCACCAGCCGGGGCAGCGGCGGCAGGTCCGGACGGCGCTCCCGCTCCGCCCAGTACACGTCGATCTCGCCCTCGAATCGGGCGAGGATCGCCTCCCGGCGCCGGACCTCCGCGCGGATGGACGCCAGCACTCGGGCGGCCGCCGCCTCGTCGAACGCCTTGGCCGGATCGTCCTCGGTGGAACGGATCAGCGCCACGACGTGTGGGCAATGCTCAAACGGCAGGAAGGCGCTGCCGCCCTTGAAGTCCACCAGCACCAGGCTGAGCTCGTCCGGACGGTTGGCCAGCAGCAATGAGGTGACCAGGGTCTGCAGCAGGATGCTCTTGCCGGCCCCGGTCGCCCCGGCGAGCATCGTGTGCGGTCCCTGACCGGCGAGATCGACGCTGACCAGACCGCGGGCATCCGCCCCCAGTGGCACCTCCAGCGTCGGGCCGGCCACCTTCTTCCAGCCGGTCAGCACGTCCTGGGCGGTCGGCTCGATGATCTCCAGCAGGTCGAGGAACCGGACCGGGTACGGGATCGTGGTCGGATCGTCCCGGCGGGTGAGCCGGTCTCGCATCGGCGCCAGCGACCGGGCCAGACGCTCGGCGGCATCCCGGCTCAAGCCCTCCGCCCGAGCGCGTTCGGGATGATCGCTGCGCTGGCGTCGCAGCAGAAGCTCGTCGCCGTCCAACTCGCAGACCCCGCGACATTCGTTCATGTCGCTCGCGTCAACGCAGATGCTGTAGACGCCGACGGCGAAGCCCTCGCGCAGCAGCTCCCGCATCCCGGGCATCTTCCGGCCGGCCAGCGCTCCCTGCAGAACGACGACCACCTCCTCGTCGAAGGTCGTGTCACCTCGCTCCGCCCTGGCCTCCTGCCGGGTCCTGATCAGCTCCTTCAGTTCCTCGATCCGGGCCTGCCGGGTGTCCGGCGTGTTGCCGATCCAGCACGGCGCCGCGCTGCTGTCGGCGGCATCCAGATGCGGCAGCCAGCGGGTCCAGGTGAGGTCCAGGTCGTCGTCCGGGGTGATCACCACGAGCCGCAGGTCATCCGGGCTGCGCAGGGTGGACAGCTGGGCCAGTAGCCAGTTGGTGGTCTGCTGAGTCTGGCCCGCTCGGCCGACCACGCCGAGTACCCCGGTAGCGCGCAGGTCGACGGTGACCGGGACGGAATGCAGCGTGGGTTTGTCGAAACCGGGCCAGGGATCGCCTTTCAGGTTGATCGAGGCCGGTCGGTCGCCGGTGCCGACCCGCAGCACGAGCCCGTCGGGGGAGTCCAGGTTGCGCGGCCATAGACCACGGACGGCGCCGGTGGCGGTCAGCTCGATGCTTGCCACGTCCGGGGCAAGTACCTGACGCAGCCGCTGCTCCCGGTCGACGGCCTGGGTGATCTGTTCTGCCGCAGCGGTTTTCGCCGTATCGAAGGCCTGACCACGGGCCCGGCGTTGGCGTCGCTCCACCAGGTAGGAGACGAGGGCGCTGGCCGGAGCGAATGCGGCGAACATCAGCATGTACACCTGTCGCAGCGCCAAGGCCATCACGACGCCGAGCACAACCGGCGCCACCGCCGCCGTGATCAGCGCCTTCATCCCGCCCTGCCCATCCGGTGCCGCCGGCAACCCGACGTCCGGATGCGGGATCGTCGGTGCCGGTGCGAAGGCCCGGTCGAACTCCAGGCGGCCGTCGGAACTGCGGGCGGCGGGCAGGCCGTCCCGCTGCATCGGAGTGAACTCGAGGACGTCGTCCCCGACCTGGACCTGCTGCCCGGTGGGCACGGCGTGGGCGCCGGTGATCCGGGCGCCCGCGACCTGGGTGCCGTTCGCCGACCCGGCATCGGTGACGCTCAGGGCGTCGGCCGTGACCTGCAGCGTTGCGTGCGAACGGGAGACCATCGAGTCGGTCACCGGGATGTCCGCCTGGGCTGACCGGCCGATCACGTGCTCGCCGATCGGGAGCGGGTAGGCGCGGCCGATATCCGGACCGGCCACCACCCGCAGCAGCCCGGCCGCCGGGGTGCCGCCTCCCGCACCTGGGCGTCCGATCGTGATCTCGGCACCCATCACCAGCGGGCTGTTCTCGATGGTGTCGCCCGGGTCGAGGGGTTCGTCCCCGACGAAGCAGGGCCGGCCGCCGACCCGGAACGGCAGCGCGGCCAGCAAGGATCCGATGCTGCTTGCGGGCTCGGCGGTCATCTCCACGTCGTGCCCCCGGCCGGCCTGTGGGTCCGTCACGGTGAAGCGGAGGATCACTCGCCGGCTCCGATCGCAGTGGTCACGTCCGGCGAAAGCGGGTCCGTCCGGACATTCCCACTCTACCGAGAGCACCGAAACGGGCGTTCCGGGCAACCTGGCCTACGGGTCGGCGGTTGCACCGGCTGGGTTGTCGTCGGTGCCCGGGTAGGTGCCGTGGCCCTCGATCACCAGGTTGTCGTCGAACTTCAGCACCTCGTTGACCAGGCCGCCCTTCTGATTGCGGTAATTGATCACGATGGTCTCGACCCCGGCGTAGACGCCGACCAGCTCGAACCGCAGGTCCGGGATCCGGCGCAGCCCTTCCGTCCAGTAGGCACGCAGCGCCTCCTTGCCCCGGATCACGCCATCGCTGTCCGCAAGGAGTTGGGCGGCGACCGGTGAGGTGAAGACGACCACGTCGGCGAAGTGGGCCAGCAGCGTGTCGAGATCGTGCGCGTTCCAGGCTGCGAGCCACCGGCGGGCGAATTCCTTCGGTTCGGGAACAGTCATGCCCCGATTGTGCCGGGCGGTCGACCCGCCGCCCCGATTAGGGCCTGTCCGGTGGATCTTCATCCGCTGCGGGCCACCCGGTCGGCGGCTCGCGGCGTTGTCGTCGCCCCACATAGCTCCGCTATGAGGGGCTCCTCCGCC
>Ga0307513_10001810_pt1 | contig 30363 bp, 25 predicted proteins | sample 15_EM_MG_FD_202174 | JGI IMG/M metagenome (GOLD analysis project Ga0307513, IMG submission 202174) | Populus trichocarpa ectomycorrhiza microbial communities from riparian zone in the Pacific Northwest, United States - 15_EM | ecosystem: Host-associated > Plants > Roots > Unclassified | place... | reverse complement strand
GCGTCATTAACATGACCGACAAGGCGGGCGGCGAGCCTTACGACGAACTCGACCTGCACTTGCTTGAGTCGATGGCTCCGCAGATGGCTCTCGCGCTCGACCGCGCCGGTTGGCATCAAAAGGCGACGCAGTTCCAGTTGCTCTCCATCACCGACCCGCTGACGGGTCTGCTCAACCGGCGTTACCTCGAAGAGCGTCTGGCCGAGGAGTTCGAGCGTTCAAAACGCCATCGCTTCCCGATGAGCTTTTTGATGATCGATATTGATAATTTCAAAGAGTATAACGACCGCCACGGCCATCAGGCGGGCGACCTCGCTCTTGAGATCACGGCGCAGTGTTTGAAGTCCGCGCTGCGTTCGGCAGACGTGGCCTCGCGCTACGGCGGCGAAGAGTTCAGCATCCTGCTGCCGCAGACGAGCGCGACGGAAGCCCTCGTTATCGCCGAACGCATCCGCGTCCGCGTGGAGAAATTTTCCTACCCGCACGGCGGCAGCCAACCGGGCGGGGCGATCACGGTGAGCATCGGCATCTCGGCTTTCGGCCCGAAACTCGAAACCCCCTCCAGTATCATCGGCGCAGCCGACCACGCGCTCTACGTCGCCAAGAGTCGCGGCAAAAATTGCGTCGTCTCCTACGTTCCTCCTGCCAAAAACACCGCTACCACCCCCGCCCGCGATGTCAACTGAAAACATCTTCAAGGCCACCCCGGCCAGACGCATACTGGGCCGCATCGCACCGGAAAACTTCATCGGGCGAAGCGAGCACCTGCGCGAGATCACCGCACTCGCTCCTTCAACGTCGCCGCGTCGCGGCCTGCTCGTCCACGCCGCGCCCGCCGCCGGAGCGTCGGAACTGTTGCGTCAGGCCTACGACAAACTCTTCCAGCAGCGCGGCCTCGCGTCGCCGATCTATTTCGCTTTCACGCGCCACGAGCAGACCATCGCCGCCGCCGCGCGCCGTTTCCTCCACACGTTCCTTTCGCAACTCGTCGCGCACCGGCGCGGCGACGCCTCGTTCGTCAACGCGCCGCCCTCCCTGCGCGACCTGATCGACCTCGCAGACCCGTCTGACTACGAATGGGTCGAGCGTCTGGTGATGACTTACGAACGCGCACGCGAGGGAGGCGACGAACTCGCGCTCGTGCGACTGTGCTTCAGCGCGCCGGTGCTCGCGGCGTCGCGCGGGGCGCGCTCGGTCGTGATGTTGGATGAGATTCAGAACGTCGAAAAATTGCGCGGCGAGGTCGAACTCGGCAACGAGATCGCGCATGTGTCCATGCACGGCGACGTGCCGTTCGTCCTGTGCGGACTCAGGCGCGGCCTGCTCGACGAGTTGAGCGGCGGCAATGCGCCTCACCGCTTCGACGGCTTTGGCACGATCCACCTCGAAGGCTTGAAGGAGGCCGACGCACGCACGCTCGTCGAGCGTCTGGCCTTCACGGAACGCGTCGCCATCAACGACGAGACGCGTGATCTCATCGTGCAACTGTTCGGCGGCAGCCCGTTCTATATCGCTTCGTTCATGTATGCGGCGCACCTCGACAACGTCTCGCTCACCAGTTTTCTCGAATGCCAGAAAATTTACGTGGACGAACTGTTGGGCGGGCGTATCAACCGACGCTTCAACTCTCTCCTCGAAGAGGTTACGCCCTCGCTCACGATCAGACGCGCTCTGATTCGACTATTGTACGACGCGGCGACGAACGCCGGGGGCAAGTCGCCCGTTGAGGCCTGGCGCAGGCGTCTGGAACTTGAGCCGGACGAACTGTACCCGCTGATGTTCGCCCTGCACGTGCGCGAACTCGCCAGCTTCAACGCCACCTTCATGGAGATCGGCACGGAGAGCCTCTGGCGCGATTACCTGCGCGCGAGCTACCGTCTGCAAGTCGCTGCCGATCCGCGCGCTCTCGTCGTGGCCGACACGTTAGTCGAGACTTTGAAACGCGCGCCGCAGACGATGGCGCGTCATTATCGCCGCGCCGCCGCGCTCAACCTGCGCGAACTGCTCGCGCGCTTCGACGCGCAGCGGGTCGCCGCCAGCCTCTTGCATTACGACCGTTTCAGCCGCATCTATCGCGGCGTCGAGGCCGAAGAGATCGAACTCGGACTTGACGCCGAGACTGATTTAATTCGCCTGCCGCAAGTCGTCCACGCGGCGAGTTGCGCTTCGTTCCACCCGCCGATGCTGCACGTCTGCGACGAGGAACGCTGCGCCGTCGCGCACGGCTTCGACGCGATGCCTTACACGGACGCGAACGAGATCGTCTGGCTCACCGCCGAGATTGATTCCAAACTCGAAGCGGGGCGCGCCGTGACCGAAGTTTGGTGCGACAGGCTGGTGCAGGTCGGTCATTCCTGCGGCTTCAAACGCTTTAAGCTGTGGCTGGTCGCCCCGGAAGGGTTCTCGGCGGAGGCTTCCGAACTGTTGAGCGAGAGAGACGCCTTCAGTTCGAGCCGCCGCCAACTCGAACTTCTGACCGCGCGGCTCAGTCCGGAAGCGACCGACGCGCGCGCCGGTACGGAGACGGAAGCGCCGGACGAGTTTGAGATGGTGATCCCGATGGGGAGCGACACGGAACTGATCGCCGCGCACACGGTGGAGCAGATCGCGCGCCGTCTGGACTTCCCGGCGGAGGCCATCAATCAGATCAAGACCGCGCTCATCGAGGCGTGCATCAACGCCGCCGAGCACAGTCTCAGTCCCGACCGAAAAATTTATCAACGTTTTCGTCTCGAAAGTGATAAATTAGTCGTCACGGTATCAAGCAGGGGTATTATCGTGCCCTCTCCCACGAATGCCGGAACCAACGGCAACGACGCACGAGAAGAGAATAATGGCCGCCGCGGATGGGGTCTCAAGCTGATTCGTACTCTGATGGACGAAGTCGAGTTCGAGCGGGTTGACGACGGCACGCGCCTCCGCATGACGAAATACCTACGTCGATAGAAGGGGTCATAAACAAATGATTGACTCGCACGACCGCTCGCCGGTGCGCTCTGAACGCAGCGGCGACATCGCCGTTATTTACGCCAGCGACTATCTCAACAAGTTAAGCGGCGAACGCATCGAACGCGAATGTCGTGTTGCGCTCGGCGCGGGCTGCCGCGCGCTCGTCGTAGACTTCAAAAACACCGGACTCGTCAACAGCATCGGCGTCTCGATCATGCTCGGCGTCATTGATGCCGCCGAGCGCGCACACGCCCCGCTCGTCTTCTCGAACGTCAACGATCAGGCGGCGCAACTCTTCGAGATACTCGGCCTGACGCTGCACGCCGCGCTGGCGGCAGACGAACACGCCGCGCTCCAGATGTTGTCGGAATTGAACGTGTCCGAACGCTATCCCATCCCGGTCGGCAAGCACACTTGAGTTGATGTCAGACCAAACGACAAAACTGATTCACGCCTTCTCCGCGCTCGCTGACCTCGGTGAAGAACTTGCCGACACGCGCGACTTTGAGGACATGGTGCGCACCACGCTCCACGTCGTACTCGGCGCGCTCGGCGTCCGTCGCGGCGCGGTGGCCGAGTACAGGCAGGGCGAAGATGCTCTGCGCTTCGTCGCCGCTTGGGGCTTGGGCGAGGAGACGCCCGCCGCTCTGCCGTTCGCCCCGGCCAGCGCGGAGATGTTATCCGCCCCGCACCCGCGCGCCCTGTCGCTGAACGAAGACGACCAACTCGAACTCATGCGGCTGCAACTCGGCGAACACCTCATCAAGATGCTCGGCGAACTCCGTCTCCACCTTGCCGTGCCGCTCGTCGTGCATAAAAAGTTCGTCGGTTTCATCCTGCTCGGCGATAAAGCGACGGACGCGGAGTTCACGCCGTATGAGAGGGAAGTGGTGCGCACGATGGCGCGGCACATCGGCGTCGGGATTTATAATCACCGGCTGCTGCGCGAAGTCGAGCAACGCGCGGAGGAGACGCGCGGCCTCTACGAAGACCTGCGCACCATCTACCGCGACACCGTGCGCGCCTTCGCCGCCGCGATTGACTGTAAGGACAAATACACGCAGGGGCATTCGGAGCGCGTCGGCAAGTACAGCGAGATCATCGCGCGCGAGATGGGTTGGAGCGAGGACGAGGTCGAGGGCATCGCCGTCGCGGGCTACCTGCACGACATTGGCAAACTCGTCGTCGAGCGCGACATCATCAACGCGCCTTACAAGATTGACGCCAAGCAGTCGTCCGAACTAAACCGTCATCCCGCCGCCGGTTACGAAATACTCGCACCTATCCATCACCCTTACGCTGACATTCCGCTGATGGCTAAGTATCACCACGAGCGCATCGACGGGCGCGGCTACCCCGAAGGCTTAACCGGCGATCAAATACCGCCCGGTGCGAAGATCGTCTCCGTCGCAGACTCGTTCGACGCGATGACGACCGACCGGACTTACAAGCGGCGCAAAGTTTTCACAGAGGTCGTCGAAGACTTCCGGAAGAACGCGGGCAAGCAATTCGCGCCGGAAGTGTTGGCCGCGCTCTGCCGGGCGATGTTGAAGGAAGTGAACGGCGAGACGAAAGAGCGGTTGATGATGAAGCTGCTCGGCAAAGGCTATCTCGAACCCGAAGAATGCCGCCCGCTTCTCGTCGAACTCATCGCCGAACTCGAATCGAGCGCGACACTGGCCGCCGGAAGCGTCTAGCTATAGCGCCGGTCGCGGAATAAATATAGGGCAGCGGATAAGTCCGCTGCCCTATATTTATGAACGCTCGAAAATCGCTCTAGAGCAATTTTCAGATGGAGGTAGAACAATCGCTATAATTGTAGGGGCAGGGCTTGTCCCTGCCCGTGTGGTTACGTAAGCGCGGGCAGGGACAAGCCCTGCCCCTACAGTTCTACTGCCAATTGAAATTTCTATTGAGCGGCGGGCGTGCAGGCGGGGCCGAGTAGCGCGTCTTTCTTCAAGCTGATGATGGGATGCTTGTCCGCCTCTGCGTTCAACTCAAGCCACTCCTGATACTCGACGGGCAAGGCTGCCTCCGAAAAGATCGCTTCGACCGGACACTCCGGCACGCACGCGTCACAGTCGATGCAAGTCTCCGGGTTGATATACAAACGATCCGGCAGTTCGTGGAACGCTTCGACGGGACAGACCGCCGCGCAGTCCGTGTATTTACAATCAACACAAGCCTCTGTCACGATGTAGGTCATCGTCAAAAGTCTCCTCGGTCAATTCATCTAAGATGATTGTTGCCCGGCGCGGGCGCGCTGGATAGAGTCTCCCCGTCGTCAGCGCGGCTGGATGCGCAGGGTGTAACTGCAAATCTCGATCTTGTCGTCGGGCGCAACCGGCACGCTCTCGTCGCGCGGGGCTTCGATGCCGGAGATGAGCGTGGCATTGCGGCCTTTAGCGGTGAGCCAGTATTTGCCTTCCGGGTCGCGCGAGAGCGTCGCGTGGACGCGGCTCACTTCCGGGTCGCCCTTGATCGGCAGATCGACGGCGACGGACTTCGAGCCGCGCCCGATGGTGATCTCCGGCTTGGTGATCGGCACGACCGTCTGCCTGACTCCACCCCGCCACAACTCGACCGCGTACAACTCTATGACGCGCGGACTGACGCGCGTTACTTCGCCCTCCGGCGAATCGGTTTCCGGCAACTCGCCTGCGTCGGGCGTCGTCGCCGCGCCGACCTCCGCCGCAGCGGGTCGCGCCGTCACCATCGTGTGGCCGCTCTCGGTCGCGTCCCACACGGGCTGCACGCGAAACTGTCCCTTCTCCAGCGTGCCGTCAACACGCAGTTCGACGGCGAAAGATTTCGTGGCGAGTTGCGTCGAACCGCTCAACTCGCGGGCGCGTTCCGAGAGCACGTAGAACAGTCCCTGCTCCAGCCCGCGACGTTTCTCGCCCTGCCAGTCTTTGTCGTCCTCGCCGCTCAGATAGACGATGTACTCCGGCGGAATGTAGGTCTGCCCGCCGGGCGGCGTGAACATCTCGCGCTGCATCACGATCTCGATCTCGCGCGCGACCTTCACCAGAAACTCTTCCCAGACGCGGCGCGGTTTCGCCTGTTCGTCAACGGAGGCGAGCGGGTCTTCCTCGCCCTCGCCATCAATCCACTTGCGAATGGATTCCAGTATGCTCACGTTTCAACCCCTCTCGATCATTAAACGAACAATCCGAACTCGTATAAACTTATCTTAACCGTGTTCCGTCGAGCCAGCCACGGTCGGCAGACTCTTCGGTAATTCTGGGAACGCCCCTCTGAAGTATTTCCACTTCGCACCAGTTGCCGTTCACTTGTAGGATGCGCACGCGCGAACCGCCCTCCACCTCGCCGATACGGTTATAAGTTCGTCCAGGGCCGGTGCGCAAGTTTAAATTAGTCGTCGTCAACATCTCGCGCCCCGCTTGCAGGCTGCCGGTGTTCGCGGCGGGTGCGCCCGTCGTAGTTGACGCGCCGGAGGCCGCGCTCCTTTGACGACTGCGCACCTGATACTGGATGCCGAGCAGCAACAGAGCGAACCCCGCCAGCAGCAACACCGCGACGATCCACGGGCGCGCGTGTTCCGTAAACCAGGTCTTGCGTGGCATCAGCGTGCCGCGCTCTTTCGGCTTCGCCGCAACGTCCTGCTGCTTCGGCGACTTTTGCAGTTTCTGCGCGGGCGACGGCTGCGCGATTGCCTGTCCCGACCTGTTCGTCTGCTCCTGCGGCGGCGGTTGCGCGAGCGCGACGGGAACGACGATGCGCGGGCGCACTTTCGCGCCGCCTATCTGGCGCGGTTGCTCGTCGGGGCGTTCAAACTGCACGGGCGACGGTTCGGGCGGCAGCGGCACGAGGCGTTGGCTGTGACCCTTGATTTGCGAGATGACGCGCGTCTCTTCGCCGTTCGGCTGCGTCAGCAGTTGCGTCTTCGGCATCAACGCGTCGCTCAGTTCGTCCCAGAAAGCGCGCACGCTCTGGTAACGCTTCGCAGGGTTCGTCTCCGTCCCACGCCGCAGCACCCGCAGCACGAACGACGCCCACGGCGCGCCTGCCATGTGCGCAGGCAACTCCGTGATCGGTCGCTGCGAGAAGCGGCGCGGGGCTTCGCCGGTCAGAAGCATGTAGGCCGTTTTGGCGAGCGAGTACACGTCTGCGGCGGGCGTCAGTTGCGTCACCGGACTCGTGAGCGAACCCGTGCCGAGGACGCCCGCCTGCATCAACGGGTGATGCTCCGGCGCGGCGTACACGTCAGTTCCGACGCGCGTGATCAAGCCTTCGCTGGCCTCGATCTTAGCGACGCCGAAGTCCGCGATCTTGACGACCTCCCGGTCCGCCGTCAGCAACAAATTCTGCGGCTTGATGTCGCGGTGAATCACGTCGTGTTCGTGCGCGTGTGCGAGGCCGTCGCAGATTTGATCCAGATAGTAGAGCGCGCGGTCGAGCGAGAGGGGATGGCTGCGGCACAGTGCGGCCATGTCACCGCCGGGCAGGTATTCGAGCACGAGGTAGTGGAATGTCTGTCCCGCCATGTCGATGGCCGTGCCGTGGCCGAGGCGGTTGATGATGTTCGGGTGGCGCACGCGGTCGAGCGCGACTGCCTCGTTGCGGAAATTTTCGATGAGCGTGTGTTCGAGTTCCTGATCAATCGAGCCTTGCAACAAAAGATTGAGAGCTTTGATGACGACCATCTGCGGCGCGCCGCCCCCGGCTGCCGCGTCGCGGGCGAGATAAACTTCGGCATAGCTCCCGCGCCCCAGACATTCGAGAATGTCGTAGCGCCCGTCGAGCCTGCACTGTTGAAGTTTCAATTCACTCATGCGTCCGCAACTTTACTCAGAAACCACCCCCCGCGCATCCAATGCATTCGCCCGCGCGCCTGATCCCGGCGACGCCTAACGCTCCGGCGCGGGAACCGTATCAACCGAAGGGACGGTTGCCGCGCCCGACCCCGGTTCTTCGATGATGTTTCCGAACGAATCGGATGCAAGGCGCATCGCCTCTGTGTTGTTAGCGCGCAGCGCGGCGGCGGCGAGCGTCAGGCGAGCGTCGAGACGGACGGGGTCGCGTCCCGGTGCGCGCTGTGCGTCAATCCTGTCGTTGGCGCGCTTCAAGGCTTCGACCGCCTCCGGGTACTTGCCGGATAAAAAGAGCGCGCGCCCGTAGAGCGCGAGAAATTCCGCGTTGGTCGAGTCGAGCGGTTGCCCGTTGTTCTCGCCCGCCATCCGCTGCGCCTCCGCGCCGGGCGACAGGTCAACCGCCGCACGAAGTCTCGTGTAAGTGTCGTTGATGTTCAGTTCGCTGGCAGGTGTGGGCGTCGCGGTCGCGGTCGGCGCGGGCTGGTTGATGCGCGCGGTCGCCGCTTCCGTCGCCGTCTTGTTCTGCTGGTAGCGGATGCCGCCGTAGAACGCTGCCGCCGACGCGGCCAGCAGAAAGAACAGGACGCCGAACCAGAGGCTCGCGCGGCCTGTCGGGCTGCGTTTCTCGGTTTGCACCGGGCGGGGTTGCGCCGGGGTGGCAGCGTTGGCTGTGGCTTCGTCCGTGTTGATCCGCAACTTGCTGTTTCCGACGCGCGGCGCGGCGTTTGAGTCGGGCAGACTGTGCGAGGCCGACGTGGTGAGCGGATTTTGAAATCGCTTCGCCGCCGACGCCGCGTTCTGCAACTGACCCGCCGCGCCTGCGGACGCTTGCACGGGGCGTTCGGACAGGAGCGTGCGGTCGTCATCTTCCACCGCCGCCGTGTTCGACGCCGTGCGAGCGGACGCGCCGACGCGGACGACGACCGCCGTGAGATTGTCTTCCGCGCCGCGTTCGTAGCAGCGTCGCTTCATCTCGGCGCAGGTCGCTTCGAGCGAGTCGCCGCCATGAAGGAGCGCGTTGATCTCTTCGTCGGGGAGGTGGCGCGTGATGCCGTCGGAGCAGAGCAGGAAGATCGTGCCGTCTTCAACCTCGATGGTCTTCAAGTCAACTTCGACCGCCTGCTCTGCTCCGAGCGCGCGACTGATGACGTTGCGGCTCGGATGATGCGCCGCCTGTTCCGGCGACATCCTCCCGGCGCGAACCTCTTCCTCCACCACGGAATGGTCTTCCGTCTCGCGTTCCAGCCGCCCGTCGGGATGCAGGCGATAGAGACGCGAATCGCCGACGTGGCCGATGGTGGCGCGGTGGCCGTCCAGATGCAGCGCGACGATGGTGGTCGCCATCATCGAGAGTTGCCGTTGCTCGTGCGACATCTGGTAGATGGAAGCGTTGGCGCGCTGGATGGCGATCTCCATCAGGTCTTCGATGTCGTCGCCGTCCTTGTGGTGACGGAAGGCTTCGCCGAGCACCTCGACGGCGGTTTGCGAGGCGACTTCGCCCGCCTGTGCGCCGCCCACGCCATCGGCCACGGCGAAGATCCGCCGCTCGGCGTCGACGAGCATCGAGTCCTCGTTGAGCGGTCGCTTCTGGCTCAGTCCGCGGTCGGTGACGGACGCGATCTCGACTCTTACTTCGGCCTGTTGGTCACTCATTCAACAGCCTCCGGGATGAAAGGTTCGCGGGCAGTGGTGTGCGGCGTTGCTGATTGCGGGCGCGGTTGCGCTGAAGTCGCAGCGGCGTCGCGCGCGTTGCGATTGGAGAACGCCATCAACATGCCGAGCATGGCAAAACTCGTGATCAAACTGAATCCTCCGTGACTCACAAACGGGAGCGTGATGCCCGTCATCGGCAGCGCACGCGTGATGCCGCCGATATTGACGAGAGCTTGAAAACCGATGAAGGCGGTTAAACCGGCTGAACAGAGTTTGGTGAACATGTCGCGCGCGTCAATCGCCGTGCGCATCCCTGCGTTGACAAACACGATCAGCGCGAGGATGACGAGCGCGCCGCCCGCGAGTCCCAACTCTTCGCCGATGGCCGCGTAAATATAATCCGAGTCGGCGACGGGGATCACTTCGGCGAAACCGAGTCCGAGGCCGCGACCCGTCAGACCGCCCGACGCGATGCCGAACGTGGCCTGCGCCGGTTGGAACGCGATGCGGTCGAACCACACGTCAACGTTCACCGTGTCGCGCATGGCCTCGCTCGACGCGGCGAGTTCGCGCATCCGCTCGTTATCCGCGAGCGCGTCGTCGTAGTCTTTCTTCCACCATGATTCGTTGGGCGAAGGCGGGTTGAAGCCGTCGAGCCAGAGGTGGAAACGCTGCTTGATGCGCGCGGGGAGCGCGGCCTGCACGGGGCGCGAGAGCGTCGGCAGGAGCGGTACTTTCTCCTGCACGTTCGGCGGGAGCGACCCGGCGACGAGCACTCCGATGACGAGCACGACCGACCCGACGAAGACGAGCAGTTGCGGCCAACGCCGCACGGCGACGAGGTAGAGCGTCGCGTATGCGCCGCTGAAGACGAGCATCTGCCCGAAGTCCTTCAAAGCGAAAAACGGGATGAAGGGAATCAACGCCATCACGACGAGCGGGATCACGGCCTGCGCGCGGGGCATGCCCCAGTAAGTCTTGGCGAGGTCGCGGTAGTAAGCGGTCAGGATTCCGGCGAAGCCGAGCAGGAAGGGAATCTTCGACGGTTCCCACGGCGTCATGTTGCCGAGCGCCTTGCCCGCGCTCGACGTGATGACCGCCGCCACCAGCGGCACGAGCGTGATGAGCACGATGATAAAGGAGTGTCGCTGCACCCAGTTGAGAAAACTGTCGCGCATGCAAAAGTAGTATGCGATGCCGAAGGCGACGAAGGCGAGCACGGGAATCCATGTGTAACCGGAAACCAGGAGTCGCCCGACCGTGACGCTCGACTGATCGGCAGCCTGATTGAGCAACTGCTGTTCGACCTGTTCGCGGTTCGTCGAGAAGCCGAGCATCTTCTTCTTGTCGTCGTCGTAAAACTTATTGATGAAGCGCAGGCGTTGCACCTGCGTCTTCTCGGCGCGCGCCTCGGCCTTGTTGCGCGAGCCGTATTCCGGGTCGCTGTAGAGGCGATATTGCACGAGCATGCCGAGCGAGAAGAGCAGGATCGCCGTCGTGTACAAAGCCCAGTTGCCGCGAAACTTCATCTGCCGCGCGAGCCAGAGCACGAGGAAGAAGATGGGAACGTAGAGCAGCAGATCGCGCACCGCGCTGGCCGTCGAAGGCTGGTAGCCGCGCAGCAACGCGGCGCGCGTCACCGCCACGTAGCCAGCGATCTGCAAGCCGACGATCAGCAGCAGGATAAAGAGATGTGTCGAGGCACGGTTTTTCATAAATGTCGGGTAAGGCATTCACCACCGCAGGCACAGAGCACACGGAGCGGGCACAGAGCAAACCATGTGAGATTTCAAATTTGAGATTTCAAATTCGAGATCGCTTCCTTTTCTGCTCTGTGCCCCGTCTGCGCCCTCTGTCTCTGCGGTGGTGAATGCCTTCATCTTAAGTCGTACGTAAACGTAAATCCCAATGTAATGATTACGGCTGCTCTTATTGTCTGGCCGCGACCGCGCGCGGCGTCGTCCTCGGCTGCGCCGGACGCGCGGGTGGCGGCGTCTGTCCGGGGCGCGGCTGCGGTTGACGCCCGCCGGGTTGCGCCTGTTGCGGCTGCGGTTGTTGCTGCGACGGCGCAGCCGGGACGTTTCCGAGCAGCCCTAAATCTTTCGCTTTCATCACGAGCGCGGCGGCGATGGGCGCGGCGGCGCGCGAACCGTAGCCGCCGCCTTCGACGATGACGGCCATCGCAAGTTGCGGGTAGTCGAGCGGCGCGATGCAGAGAAACCAACTGTCGATGCGTTTCTCTTCGGAGATCACGATCTGCCTGTACTCGCGGATGATGTTGCCGCGTCGGTCGCGTTCATACTTCTTGACGGTCTTCGGTTCGCCCGTCTTCGGGTCATACTCGGGCACGTCCTTTTGCGCCGTCCCGGTCTTGCCGCCGGAGGTGATCCCTGCGGCCTGCACGGGGCCGAACACGCCACGCGCCGTACCTGATGCGCCGCCCGTGACGAGTCCCATGATGCGACGCATGTCGGCGGCCTTGTCCGGCGAGACGACTTGATTGAACACGGCGGGCGGCTGGTTGAACTCGATCTTCGGCTTCATCAATTTGCCTTCGAGATTGGCGATGACAGCCGCAGCCATCGCCATCTGAAACGGCGTCATCTGTCCCGCGTAGCCCTGTCCGAAACCTTCGATGGCGAGATCGTAAGGGCGCATCTTCGTGCTCGTCACGATGGTCGCCTCGCTCGGCGCGAGGGCGCGCGCGAGAGCCGTGGTGCTGGTGTTCCAGATTTCCGGCTGGCGGCGACCGCGCGTCGCTTCCTCCGGCGTGTCGTATGCGCCGATGCCGATGAGTTGCGCAGCCTGTCGCAGCCGCTCCGCGCCCATCTTCACCGCCGCCTGCGCGAAATACTGGTTGCAGGAAACTTCGTAGGCCGTGTCAACACCGATTGTGCCGTGGACTTCGTTCGCCCCGCCGTCGTCCAAGATCGCTTTCGCGCCGGGCTGCGCGTAATAGCCGCCGCCGCTGCAATGGTATTTCTCGTGCTGCGTCCCGGCGAGATACTGCGCGATCATCGTGACGGTCTTGAAGGTCGAGCCGGGAATGTAGTAGCTGCGGAGCGCGCGATTGACGAGAGGGCTGTCGCGTTTGTCTGCGTCGAGTTTGATCCACGTCGCCTCGTCCTGCACTTCGGAGAGCGTGTAGGAGGGGTTGCTGTACATGGCGAGCACTTCGCCCGTCTGCGGGTTCAAGACGACCACCGCGCCGTGACGGTCGCGCAACTGCTCGACGGCGGCCTTCTGCAACTCGCTGTCAATCGTCAGACGCACGTCGAGATTCGCGGGCTGCTTGATGTCGCGCTCGAAGATCACGTCGAGGGCTTCGGGGGCTGCGCCGCTTTGCACGCCGAACAGCGCGCGTTCGATCCCGGCGTCGCCGCGCTCCGAGCCGAACAACTGCGCCATCTCTCGATCCATCGGATACTCGCGCGTGATGCGCCCGTTGTCGCCGCGTTTATAGAGCGCCAGCGCCTTCTCAAGTGTGCCGGAACGATCCAGAATCCAACCGCGCAGGGTTGATTCCGAGAGTCGCCGGTTGCGCAAATCTTTGTAGTTGAGGTCGGAGAAACGGTCGTTGCGTTCCTCCGCATACTGCGCCCAGTAGACGTGAAAGCCGAAGACGGTCAGGGCGAGTATGAGAAAGAGCCAGCGCAGCGCGTAGAGGCCGCGATTCGTGGAGGTGACGCCGAGCCGCTGCCTGACTTCCGTCGGCAAATCTGCGGGCGCGACCGTCGCCAGAGCCGAACGCCGTCGCCGCATCCCGAACACGAGCGACAGCCCCAGCAGTAAGATCATCAACGCCAGCCCCGCCACGTAAACCAAACTCAACAGCGCGGGCTGCTTCTCAGGAATGACTTCAAGAAACATAATGTTTAGTGAATCGTGAATCGTGAATCGTAAATAGAAAGAACCTGTCTTAATCTATTCACGATTTACGATTCACGATTTACGTCTTTCTAATTACGTCTTTCTAAATCTGACTTCGACATCACCGAAGCCGACGACATCGCCGTCTTCGAGTTGGCGCGCTTCGCCGTAGTTGATGCGCCTGCCGTTTATAAACGTTCCGTTTACCGAACCTGTGTCGGAAACGAGGAGAGTGCCTTCGCGGTTCATCAAAATGGCCGCGTGAATCTTGGAGACGCTCGGGTGCGGCAGCGACAGATCACAGTCCGTCGCGCGCCCGACGCTCAGGCGTCTGCCCCCCGGTTTGAAGTAGAGCGTGCTTTCCTCCGACTCCTTGCCGACGTTGACGCGCGCCTGAACCACGACGTTCTTCGGCGCGCCGAGTCCGGAAGGTATGGACACGCTGACGGCGGCGCGCGCGCGTTCCTCGTCTTCGCGCTGCAACTCTTCCTCGAACGCGCCGTAACCCGGATCGACGGCGATGCCCGTGGTGAAAATATCGACGAGCGTTTCCACCTCGACGGGCGCGAGCGTGCGCAGGCGTTGGTCGTTGATGTGATCGATGGCCGCCGCCAGCACTTCGTTCTCCAACTCCTTGACCGCTTCGGGCGGGGCTTCCGAATGCGTGCCCCATTCGATCTTGAGTTTCATCAAATGCGGGGCGATGCGCCCGCCGCGCCGTGGGTCTTCGCGCACGCGCTCGTCGATCAGACGGTTCATGCGTTCGATCAGGCGAGTCGTGGTGAAACCGCTCTGCGGCTCGACGGCGCGACCCAACGAACGATCAACCACCGCGCCGACGCGATCCAGCACGCGGCGCAACAGTCGCTCGGCCAACGCCTCGTCGCGTTTCGGCACGCTCTCTTTTTTTTCACTCTTGTCCATGCGAATCTATACGTCTACACGCCGACCCGGTTCGATTAGTCAAAACTCTGCTCAGAATAAACTACGGGCACAAAAAGTGCGCGACGCGGGGGAGGGAATTGTAAACATTTTAAGTCGCGGGCTATTTTAAGGGGAAACCGGGAAAAGTAAAAAGGGGAAAGGCAAAAGCGGCGCGCTCAACGCGGTATTCCCGCCTCCCGAGCGATTTTTCAACGCTAAAATTGCTTCGTCCAACCGGCGAAAGCGGAGTCGTCCGCATCACTCTGCCTGCGCTCTTTGCCGCGCGGCCTCGTAGAGTATCACGGCGAGCGCGACGGCGACGTTGAGACTTTCGACGGGCGGTTGCATGGGGATGCGGATGCGTTCGGCGGCGGCGTGTATCTCTTCAACGCCGAGTCCGCCCGCCTCCGCGCCCATCAGGACGGCGCGTGCGCCCGTCCACGCGAGTTCCGTGTGAGTTTGCGTCGCCGCCAGATCGGCGCTCACGGTGCGGATGCCGCGCGCGTCGCACCATGAGATGACCTCCGCGAAGTCTGCGTTTGTCCACAGGGGCAGGCGGAAACTCGACCCCATCGCGCCGCGCAAAGCTCTCGGCGAAAGCAGATCGGTGGTTCCGACTGTCGCGACGACGCCCGTTGCGCCCGCCGCCTCTGCGACGCGCAGCATCGCCCCCGCGTTCGCGGGATTGTTGATGCGATGCAGGACGACGACGAGCGGATCGGGACGAAGCGACTTTTCAAACGCCGCCCGATCCGTCTCGAACCGGCGAGCCAGCAGGACGATGCCCTGCGGGGTTTTCGTGTCGCCGAGCGATGCGAGCACCTGTTCGCTGACGAGTGTGAAGCGCGGGTTGAGTTGTCTCAGTGCATCGAGCAGGCGCGCGGCGCGCTCGTCTGCGGCGAACTTCTCCGTGTAGAGCGCGTCCGTGCAGGCGAGACGCGAGCGCGCGGCCTCTTCGCACAGGCGCAGACCTTCGATAAAGATCGAGTCTTTCGACGCGCCCCGGCTCACGGCGCGCGCGTGCTGGACGAGAGGATTTTGGCGGCTCGTGATCATGACACACCCGGCGAACGAGTTTTCGATCTCTCCCTCCACGCGTTTATGATGAAAGTCCGTGCGCCGCGACTTGATGCCCGCCAGCCGGGGCGGCGCAAAGTTTTCCGTGGCAACTAATTTCCGGGAGAATCATTGTAAATGAAGAGACGCGTGCTTGTGGCCGTTGACGATATTTTTTTCGCCGCGAAGATTCGCACGACGGCGGAGCATCTCGGCGTTGAGGTGGTGTTCCCGCGAAGCCTCGAAGCGTTTGGCGAGGCGGCGAAGGACGGCAGGCACGCGCTCGTCATCGTCGATCTGCATTTGCAGCGTTATGATCCTTTCGCCGTCGCGCGCCAACTCAAAGCGGACGAGGCGTTGCGCGCGACGCCCCTCGTCGGGTTTTTCTCTCACGTTCAGGTCGAGTTGCAAAGACGCGCGGGCGACGCGGGATTCGACCGCGTCCTGCCGCGTTCCGCCTTCACCAAACGCCTGCCGGAAATTTTGCAGGGGCAACTTTAACTCACAAGGTTGAGCACGAAGCCGCCGCAAGGCCGTGCGAGAAGCCGCCGCGAGAGATGGCAGAGTTCGATTCAGAACCTCTCCCGTCCCTCGCGGCGGCTTCTCAATTCTTATACTAAACTTCAGCCGACCGGCGCGGGCGCGATCACTTCATGGATCGCGCGCACTTCCGTTACGAGTTGTTCATACTGTTCGAGCGTGAGCGCTTGCGCGCCGTCCGAGAGCGCGCGTTCCGGTTGGTCGTGAACTTCGATGATCAACCCGTCCGCTCCGGTGGCGACCCCGGCGCGCGCGAGAGGCGTCACCATGTAGTTCTTGCCCGTGCCGTGTGAGGGGTCGATCACGACGGGCAGGTGTGAGACGCGCCGGACGGCGGGGATGGCGGCGAGGTCGAGCGTGTTGCGCGTGTGCTGCGCGAAGGTGCGGATGCCGCGTTCGCAGAGGATGACGTTGTAGTTGCCCTCGGCCATGATGTACTCGGCGGCGAGTAGCCATTCGTCGAGCGTGGCGGCGAGTCCGCGTTTGAGCAGCACGGGCAGCGGCGAACGTCCGGCGCGTTTGAGCAGCGAGAAGTTTTGCATGTTGCGCGCGCCGAGTTGGATCACGTCGCCGTAGCGTTCGACCAGATCGACGCCGTGCTCGTCCAGAGCCTCCGTCACGATCTTCAACCCGTAGGCTTCGCGCACGTCGGCCAGAATCCTCAAGCCCTCTTCGCCCAAACCCTGAAAAGCGTAGGGTGACGTGCGCGGCTTGTACGCGCCGCCGCGAAAGAAACGCGCGCCGCTGCGCCTGACGATCTCGGCAATCGCAAACGCCTGCGCGCGGCTCTCGATGGCGCACGGCCCCGCGATGATCGATAGTTCATCGCCGCCGATGGCCGCGTCGCCGACGCGCACGACCGTTTTCTCCGGCTTCAGATCGAGCGAGATCAGTTTATAAGGCTTGGTGACGCGAATCGCTTCGGCCACGCCGGGCAGCGTTTCGAAGCGCGTGGCATCAACCGCGCCCTGATTGCCCGTCACGCCGATGGCCGTGCGGTTCGCGCCGGGCAGCGCGTGCGCTTTGTATCCGAGTTCCGTGACGACGCGCACCACATTAGCGACATCTCGCTCCGTCGCGTCGGCTTTCATAACGATCAACATATAAATAACTCCAGATAAAACCGTGACAAGTAACAAGTGACAGGTGACGAGCGACAGGCGGTGACGAATTTTGAGTTTAAACTTGTCACTCGTCACTTGTCACTCGTCACTATAATTCTACATCCTTTCGGGGACGCCGATGCCGAGCGTGGCAAGCGCGGCGGTCAACTGGCGGCGAACGATGTCGGCGATATTGATGAGCACGACGCGGCGCGTTGCATTCTCTTCGGCGATGATGCGGTGGCGGTGGTAGAAGAGGTTGAATGACTTCGCCAGTTGGAAAGTGTACTTCGCCAGATACGCGGGTTCGGCCTGCGCGGCGGCCTGTGCCGTCGTCTCTTCCAGCCGCGCCGCCTGTGTCAGCAGCGACCAGAGTTCGTCGCCGCCCTCGCCCGTCAACACCTGTCGCACAGCCCCGGCGTCGGCCTCGCTTTCGGCCAGCCCTGTGGCGAATCCGCGCGCCCGCGCGAGCGTTTCGTCGTCCAACTTGCGAAAGATGGAATTGGCGCGCACGGCGGCATACTGGCAATAAGGTCCGGTTTCGCCCTCGAAGGAGAGGGCTTCTTTGAAGTCGAAGGCGATGAGAGAATTGCGCGTCCACTTCAGGAGAAAGTAGCGCAGCGCGCCCGTGGCAATCGTGCGCGCCGTCTCGAATTTCTCTTCCGGCGAGAGTTCGGCGTGGCGCGTGTCCACTTCCTTGAGGGCGTTCGCTTCCAGACGATCAATCAGGTCGTCAACCTTCACGCCCAGACCCTTGCGCCCGCTCATCTCTATGAATGGCCGCGCGCGATCTTCCGCGCTCAACTCGAAACCGAGTTCCTCGGAGGCGGCGGGCGAGAGCGCGACCATCTCGTATGAGAGGTGGACGCTCGGCTCGCGCGCGAGTCCGGGGACGACGGCCTGCACGCCGCGCTGCACGATGTCCTGCGTGTAGGACTGGCGCGAGTCGATGACGTTATAGACGACGCTTCCGCCGCCGAACTTGGGCGGCTGATTTGCGACCTGCGCCTCGTCGGTCGGCGGCTGGCTCGTCGTCACCCAGACGACGTGGCCGTCCTCGTACTGGTGGAACGGCTTGTAGTAGAAATCGAGTCCGAGTTCGCCGAGTTTCCAGAGTTGGTAGGCGATGTCTTTGCCCGCGTAGGTGACTGTGTTGTTCGAGCGGACGATGATCTTGTCCGCGTCGTGCTCGTCCGTTCCGGTGTGCGAGTCGGAGGGCATCACCCAGCAACCGGCGTTGCGGCCTTCGGTTTCAAAGCGAATCGCTCCCGTCTCTTTCAGCCGCCCGAAGGCGCGATCCCAGAAGCGCAAATGGAGAATTTCCGATTCGCGCGGCAGCACGTCGTAGCGTATGCCGAGCCGCCACATCGTCTTCAAGTGGCACTCGACGATGCGTGTCGCAACGTAGTCGGCCAACTCGGCGGTCGGGTTGCCGCCCGCCTCGATGGCGTGGAGCGTCTCGCCGCGAAGTTTCAAACGCGCAGGGTCTTCTTTGGCCTCCGCGTCGCCGCCGCGATAGAAGAGCCCGACCTGCGCATACAAGTCCCAGCAGTAATAATCGAACGGCCTCTCTTCGGTCAGCGACTCGTCAAGGCGGCGCACGTCTTCGAGCGTCAGCCGCTCGATGTGCATGAAGCCGACGACCACGTCCGCGACCTGCACGCCCGTGTTGTCGATGTAATTCTGCACCTCGACCGTCGCGCCCGGCTCGCGCAGCACGCGCACGAACGTGTCGCCGAGCACGCCGTTGCGCAGGTGGCCGATGTGCGCCGCCTTGTTCGGGTTGATGTTCGTGTGCTCGACGATGACCTTCGACTTTGCGCCCGCGCCCGTTTCACTCTGAACTAACCCGGCGGGCGCATCAGACGACGCGACGAGGTGTTGGAGACTCTTCGCGCGATCATAAAAGACGTTGAGGTAGCCCGCGCCCGCCACTTCGACGCGCGCCACGCCCTCTTCCGCTTCCAGTGCCGCTTTCAATTCCTCTGCGACGGCGCGCGGGTTGGCGCGCTCGCCCTTCTCCTGTTTGAGTCGCTTGACGACCTCGAACGCGACCGGGAAGGCCACGTCGCCAAGTTCCGTGCGCGGCGGTATCTCGCCCTGCACGGGCGGAAACGAAACGAACTTCTCCTCAATCGTGCTGCGCACGCGCGCGCTCAATCGTTGTTGCAGTTCAAGCAGATTCAATGATGGGGTTTCCTCGTCTAGGGTTGATGAAAGCGTCGGCGCGACTCGCACGGGGCGCATCGCCAGCCGCTCTAAAAAGAGAGGAGTATAACGCAGCGTCCAGACGGAGGCTAATCGCCCCGAAACCTCGCGCCTTGACACTTCGTCGGTCGGCTCTGCTACCATCGCCGCCTGAATTTGATGCCGACACAGATCGAGCCAGCTTTGCTCAGTGAGTTGCGCGAGCGTCTGCGAAAGGCGCGCCGCGTGTTCGTTCTGACGGGCGCGGGCGTCTCCGCCGAGAGCGGCGTGCCGACGTTTCGCGGCGGCGGCCAGACGGCGGTCTGGAAAGGAATGCCTTTCGACCTGATCTCTTCCGCCGGGATGCTCGCGCGCGACCTGCCCGCCGTCTGGGAGTGGTTCGATTATCGCCGCGAACTGCTGCGCGACCTGCGACCGAATCCCGCGCACCTGACGCTTGCCGGTTGGCAGGATAACTTTGAAAACTTCCGCCTCGCGACGCAGAACGTTGACGGCCTGCACCTCGCCGCAGGCTCGCGCGGCGTGCTCGAACTTCACGGCAACATCTGGACGGCGCGTTGTACGCAGTGCGGAGCGCGCGCGTCTCTGCGCGGAGAGAGCGGCGCGCGTGAACGCCCGCCCGTCTGCCGTTTGTGCGGCGACGCGATGCGCCCCGACGTGGTCTTGTTCGGCGAGATGTTGCCCGCCGGAGTTTTTGAACAGGCGGCGGAAGACGCGGCGGCGTGCGATCTCTGTTTCGTCGTCGGCACTTCGTCGTACGTCTACCCGGCGATGCGTCTGCCTGAGATCGCGCTCGGAGCGGGCGCGTACACGGTTGAGATCAATCCCGAACAGACGCCGTTTTCCGCGCTGTGCGATGCGGCGATTCAGGCGCGCGCGGGCGAGGTCTTGCCGCAGTTGGATAATTGATGCGCACACTCTATTTCGATTGCTTCGCCGGGGCGAGCGGCGACATGATCCTCGGCGCGCTCGTCGCCGCCGGGGCGGACGCACGCGCCCTGCAAGCACAACTCGCGCTGCTCGACGTGGCGGGATTTGAACTCTCCTTCGAGACGGTTGACCGCTCCGGCATCAGCGCGACGCACGCGCTCGTGCGCACCGCCGACGAGAAACAGCATCGCCACCTCAGCGCGATTCTCAAGATCATCGCGAATTCGCGTCTGGGCGAAACGGTCAAGGCGCGCGCCTCGCGCATCTTCGAGCGGCTTGGCGAGGCCGAAGCGCGCGTCCATAACGTGCCCGTCGAGAAGATTCATTTTCACGAGGTCGGCGCGCTCGACGCCATCGTCGATGTCGTCGGGGCGTGCATCGGTTTTGAATTGCTCGGCGTCGAACGCTTCGTCTCGTCGCCGCTGCACGTCGGGAGCGGCACGGTCGAGATGGCGCACGGGCGTTTTCCCGTTCCGCCGCCCGCCGTCGTGGAACTGCTGCGCGACGTGCCCGTCTACGCGACCGACATCAAAGGCGAACTCGTCACGCCGACGGGCGCGGCCATCATCTCGACCGTCTGTGCGGAGTTCGGCGCGCTGCCCGCGATGCGCGTCGCGGCGACGGGCTACGGGGCAGGGACGCGGCAGTACAAAGATTTTCCAAACGTGCTGCGCGTGATGATCGGCGAGACTGTTGATGGAGCGGAAGCAGCGAGCGAGCGACTTTTCATGATCGAGACGAATCTCGACGACGCCTCGCCGCAGATCGTGGGCTACGCGATGGAGCGCGCGTTCGCGCTCGGCGCGCTCGATTGTTTCCTCGTGCCCGTTCAGATGAAGAAGAATCGTCCGGGCGTGCTCATCTCGATCCTGTGCCGCGCTGCCGAGCGCGAGGCTTTGACGAAGTTGCTGTTTGAAGAGACGACGACGCTCGGCGTGCGCAGTTATGAAGTCGAGCGGCGCGCGCTGGCGCGTGAGTTCGTCGGCGTGGAGACTGAGTTCGGCAAAATCAATGTTAAGGTTGGGCGACGGGGCGACGGCAGTGTGAGCAACGTCGCGCCGGAGTTTGAAGACTGTCGCGCGGCGGCTGTGAGCGCGGGCGTGCCGCTGCACGTGGTCGAAGCGGCAGCGCGGGCGGCTGTTTACGCGTTGACGGGTGAGAATGGAAAAGATGAAATCGAACGAAGTTGATCTCAAGAAGATCGCGGAAGGCATCAGGCTCGTGCTCGAAGGGATCGGCGAAGACCCGGAGCGTCCGGGCTTGCAGCGCACGCCGCAACGCGTGGCGGAGATGTACGCCGAGTTGACCGCCGGGATGCGCGAAGACCCGCACACGCACGTCGAGCCTCTGCCGGGCGACTCGCACGACGAGTTGGTGATCGTCAAAGACATCCACATCGCCTCGATCTGCGAACATCACCTCGCGCCGTTTGTCGGACGCTGCCACATCGCCTACATCCCGAAGGGCGGGCGCATCCTTGGCCTCTCGAAGTTGGCGCGGCTGTCCGACACGTTCGCGCGTCGCTTGCAGGTGCAGGAGCGGCTCACCTCCGAGATCGCCGACACGATCTTCGACGGTCTTCAACCGCTCGGCGTGATGGTCGTCATCGAAGCCGAGCACACGTGCATGACCCTGCGCGGCGTCAAGAAACCCGGCGCGCTCACGATCACCTCCGCCATCCGCGGCGCGTTCCGCAAAGACCCGCGCACCCGCGCCGAAGCTATGTCATTGATACAGGGGCATAGAGCGTGAATCGTCAATCGTGAATAGAGAAAACCTCAGTTCTTTCTATTTACGATTCACGATTTACGCTCCTTAAAGTTATGAAAACTTTTTACGTCACGACGCCGATTTATTACGCGAACAGCCTGCCGCATTTGGGGCATCTCTACACGACCATCGTGGCGGATTGCGTGACGCGTTACCGGCGGCAGCGTGGTTACGAGACGTTTTTCCTGACCGGCACGGATGAGCACGGCATCAACGTCCAACGCGCCGCCGCGCGCAGCGGGCGGACGCCGAAGGAGCACGTCGATTACATCGTCGGCGAGTTGAAGCAGAACTTCGCCGCCTTCGGACTCGACGGCGCGCACGGCGGCTACGACATCTTCATGCGGACGACCGAGCCGTTTCACTACGAGGCCGTCGCCGAATTCTGGCGTCGCATCGCGGCGGCCAAGACGCCGAAGGGGCGCGAGGCGATCTACAAGGGACGCTACGAGGGTTGGTTCTGCGCGCCGTGCGCGACCTTCAAGACGGAGGACGAGTATACAAAGCCGGAGCGCGCGGGCGACCCGCCGTTGTGCCTGATTCACGAAGCCCCGCTCGACCGCGTGGCGGAAGAGAGCTACTTCTTCCGGCTCTCGGATTACGGCGAAGCGTTGCTCGCGCTCTACGAGTCGCGGCCTGATTTCATCCGCCCCGACGCGCGCCGGAACGAGGTCGTCAGTTTCGTCAACAGCGGACTCCAAGACCTCTCGGTGAGCCGTCTGAAAAGTTCCGTCAGTTGGGCGATCCCAGTGCCCGGCGACCCCGAACACACGATCTACATCTGGCTCGACGCGCTCTCGAATTACATCACCGCGCTCGGATGGGGAAGCGCGGAAGGCGAGCGCGAACGCGGCTTCGATAAATTCTGGCCGGGCACGCACCTCATCGGCAAAGACATCCTGCGGCAGCACGCGATCTACTGGCCTGCGTTTCTGCTGGCCGCTGGCGTCGAGCAACCCGCCGCCGTCATCGCGCACGGAACGTGGCTCGATCACGCGGGGCGTAAAATGTCGAAGACGCTCGGCAACTCGATTGAACTGCCGACGCTCAGACGCCATTTCTCGACCGACGTGGTGCGCTACTTCTCCCTGCGCGAGATGGTCTTCGGGCAGGACAGCAAGTTCGGTTACGAGTCGCTCGTCGAACGCGCGAACAGCGATCTGGCGAGCGGCCTCGGCAACTTGTCGAGCCGCACGCTGACCATGATCGGGCGTTACTGCGACGGCCTTGTCCCGTCGCCCGACATCGAAGAGGAGCGACGCTTGCAGGCCAAGCGCGCGGGCGTGGACGCCGACGGGCAAGAACTCGCCAACACACTCGAACACGCGCGCGATTCCTTCGTGCAGCTTTTCGAGGACTACGCATTTCAACGCGCGCTCGAAGTCGTGTGGACGGTCATCGCGCGCGCCGACAAGATGATCTCGGAGGCGAAGCCGTGGGAGTTGGCGAAAGACGAGTCGCAGCGGCAGACGTTGAACGCCGTCCTGTACCGCGCCGCCGAGACGCTGCGCTGGCTCGCCGTCCTGCTGCATCCCGTGATGCCCGACGCCACGCGTGCCATCTGGACGCAACTCGGGCAGGCGGACGACATCTCGCAATATGATCCGGCACAACTTCTCTGGGGAGGCATGCAAGCGGGGGCGCGCATCGGCGAAGTCGCGCCCGTGTTCCCGCGCATTGATAAAGCAAAAATTATGGCTGAGATAGAAAAAGAGAACCAAGCGAAAGAGTCTGCAAACATTGAGACGCCCGCTCCGCATTCGGGCACGCACGCGACCGAGGCGGACGCCGTGCCCGGTTCGACGAACGCCGCCGGAACGAAGCCCGAACCGCCGCAACGCGGCGCGACGGAAGCCGACGCCGTGCCACAGTCGCAAAGCGGCGCACCACAGTCGCCAAGCAGCGCGCCCGAAGGCGTCGCTACGTTCATCGGCATCGAGGACTTCATCAAAGTCGAGATGCGCGTCGGCGAGATACTGACCGCCGAGCGCATCCTGAAGTCGGACAAACTCCTGCGCTTCACGATTGACCTCGGCGAAGCCGCGCCGCGCCAGATTCTCGCGGGCATCGCCGAGTATTACGAACCCGAAACGCTCATTGGCCGCAAGGTCGCGGTGGTGTCGAATCTCAAACCGCGCAAGCTGCGCGGCTTCGAGTCGCAGGGCATGGTGCTGGCCGCTTCCGTCGGCGACGAAGGCCGCCCCGTCCTCGCCACCTTCGCCGAAGACGTGCCGAACGGAGCGAGATTGAAATAGCGATGAGGGATGAAGTGAAACAAGAAACCGGCGAGGGGGCCTCATCCCTCATCCCTCATCCCTCATCCCTTGTCCTCGTCGATTCACACGCGCACATTGACGGTGCGGAGTTCGACGCGGATCGCGACGAGGTGGTTGCGCGCGCGCGCGAGGCCGGGGTCGTGGCGATTTTGAACGTCGGGACGGGCGATCCGCACGGCACGGACTTAGAACGCGCGGTCAGAGTTGCCGAACAATATGAGGGCGTGTATGCGGCGGTCGGGGTTCACCCGCACGACGCGCGCCTGTTTGACGAGCGTGCGGCGGAGCGCGTGAACGAGTTGGCCGGGAGCAGCGAGCGCGTCATCGCGTGGGGCGAGATCGGGTTGGATTATCACTATGACAACTCGCCGCGCGACGTTCAGCGCGAGGTCTTCGCGCGGCAGTTGCGCATGGCGCGCGCGCTCGACCTGCCGGTCATCATCCACTCGCGCGAGGCGGACGAAGAGACGGTTGAGATTCTGCGTGCGGAGTTGGGCGGCGCGGCGCGTGGGGGCATCATGCACTGTTTCGGCGGCGGCTACGAGATGGCAGTGGCCGTGCTGGAACTCGGTTTTATGATCTCGTTCGCGGGCAACGTGACCTTCAAAAAGGCCGGGGCGTTGCGCGATGTGGCGCGGCGCGTGCCCTTAGAACGCATGCTCGTCGAGACTGATTGTCCGTTCCTCACGCCCGTCCCTTTTCGCGGTCGGCGCAACGAACCGGCGCGCGTCGTCGAAACCGCGCGTTGCCTTGCGGAACTGCACGGCGTCGAAGTCTCGGAGTTTGGCCGGATCACGACCGGCAACTTTGAGCGATTCTTCAACCTGTCCATCACGGAATAGCAGCCGAAGGTTTCGCGCGCCCGCATCGTCGCAAACACACGTCCGGGGCAACTTTTACCGCGCGCGCGTTAATGTTATAAATGCTGCGGCGAAGGATGTGAAAAGTTGCTCTAACTCCTTGCCTGCTACTTAACCTATGGCTCAACAAAATTCATTCGACATCGTTTCGCAGGTTGACCGCGCGGAGATCAACAACGCCCTCGACCAGACGATGAAAGAGGTGCGGCAGCGTTTCGACTTCAAGGGCAGCGTGGCTGCCGTGGTGTTGGAAGAGGACGAACTCATCCTCACCGCCGAGGACGAGACGAAACTGCGCAACATGAACGACATCTTGCAGCAGAAACTCGTCAGGCGCAGCGTGCCGCTCAAGGCTTTCAATTACGGGCGCATCGAACCGGCGGCGGGCGGGACGGTGCGTCAGCACGTCGCCATCCAGCAGGGCATCCCGACGGACAAGGCGAAAGAGATCGTCAAGTTTATCAAAGACACGAAAGCCAAAGTGCAAGCCTCGATTCAAGGCGATGTCGTTCGCGTCGCGGGCAAAGACCGCGACACGCTTCAGGACATCATCGCCAAACTCAAGGCCAAAGATTTCAACATCAACATGCAGTACACGAACTACAGGTCGAATTAGTAAATCGTGAATCGTAAATCGAAAATAGAAGAAAGCAGGTTTTCTCTATTTACGATTTACGATTCACGGCTTTCTGCCAGCTTATGAGCCTCTCCAGCCATCCCGCCGCCGTCGAAGCGCCGCAAGTCGCGGCGACGCGCATCTTTAGTTTGATCGCGTCGGAACTGGCTGCCGTCGAGGAAGAGTTCGAGCGGCAGGCGCGCTCTAACATCGAAGTCATCGCCTACATCGGCGACTACCTGCGCGCTTCCGGCGGCAAGCGCGTGCGTCCCGCGCTCACGATCCTGTCCAACTACGCCGCCGGCGGCGACGCCGCGCAGCCCAACGTGATTCGCATGGCGACCGTCATGGAGTTTCTCCACACGGCGACGCTCGTTCACGACGACATCATCGACAACGCCGAGACGCGCCGCAATCGCCCCTCGATCAATCAACGCTTCGGCAATCAGACGGCGGTGCTGATGGGCGACTGGCTCTACATGTCCGCCTTCGAGGCGAGCCTCTCCGAACGCTCTCTGCCCGTGCTCGACATCCTCACCGCCGTCACGCGCCGCATGACCGAGGGCGAGATTTTGCAACTAACGACGCTCGGCCACGCCGATGTCACCGAAGAGCAGTATTTCGACATCCTGATGCGCAAGACGGCGTACCTGTTCAGCGCGTGCGGCGAGATCGGCGCGATGCTCGGCAGCGCGGATGTCGAGACGCAACTCGCGCTGCGCAACTACGGCATGAACCTCGGCGCGGCCTTCCAACTCGTGGACGACCTGCTCGATTTCACCGCCACGGACGACGTGCTCGGCAAGGCCGCCGGAGTTGACCTGCTCGAAGGCAAACTCACGCTGCCGCTCATCTACCTGCTTGAAACTGAACGCGACAAGCGCGTCGCCGTCCAGACCGTGATGCGCGAAGGGACTTACGATGCCATCTCGCGCGCCTCGCTGACGCGCGCCGCAGAGCAGTCGGGCGCGTTAGACCGGGCGCGCAACCGCGCCAACGATTTCGCCTCCGCCGCCAGAAATTCTCTTGACGTGTTGCCCGACACCAAGTACCGTGATGCCTTGAGTTCGATCCCGACTTTCATACTTGAGCGCGACCGTTAAAAAACCGTTGATGCCGTCAAGTCGAAGGATGAAAATCAGCAACGCACAAGCCCGTTTGGCCGGATTACAACCGACGCGTCCCCGTCCCATATCCTCCATCTTTTGCCCTTGCACTTATGCCTGACGATAATCTCTTAGCCACGCTCGAACAGAGCCTGCGCCAGACGCGCGCAACGCGCAACCGTCTGGCCGCGCGCCTCGCCGACCTCGAACTCGAAGCCGAGAAATTGCGCACCGAACTCGGCGAGATGGACGCCATCGCCACGCAGACGGAGGCCGCGATGTTCCGCATTCTCTCGTCCGTGCTCAACAGCGTGCCCTCGCACCAGCAGTCGCCCTCCGACGCCGAGATCGAAGTCGCCCTGCGCCGCGACGATTTTCACGGGCGCAACAACCGCCCGCAGCCATATCAAACCGTGCCACGCTCGACCCTGCCGCCGGTTCGCACGGACGTTGAGGTGACGAGCGAACGTTTTCTCGACCGCACGATCCCGCAGGCGACTGCGCTACTCCTGCGCGAATCGGGCGCGCCGCTCCACGTCAACGAGATTTACAATCGCCTGCTCGAAGGCGGATTTCAGTTCACCGGCCACAACCCCACGATCAGCATCGCCGTCTCTCTCAACCGCAACGGGCGTTTCCGCAAAGTCGCCCCCGGCACGTTCGATCTCACCATCCGCGACGCCGCGCAGGTTTCTTAAAAGTTGCGCCTGTCAAGGTATAAAATTATCGGCGGTCTTGTGTCGTACCGCTTCGCGGATGTGTGTTGACGCCCTCCACAAGTTACACTCGTCTCTACAAAAATTGCCGGTCATCACGAAAGGTTAGTTGAAGTGAAAAAACTTGATCAGGGCTATACGTTCGACCCGCACGCGGGCGCGACTTATAACTTCGTACACATGCCGCTCGCGGAAGCCGAAGCGCGGGCACAGGTGGCCGAGACTCCGCACATCGTCGAGGCCATCAACTGGACAAACTCCGAAGGCGGCGACGTGCATTACAATCGCTACTTCGCGCACAATTTTGACGAGGCGCTCGGACTCGCCGTCCGCCTCAGGATCGGTTTTGAAGAGGGCGTGGAAGAGGTGGTTTCGATCCGTCCGGCCACCAAAAGCGAGGCGGCGGGAGGGAATAAAGCATCCGCACATTTTCTCGAATTGATGCCGCTCGCCATCTCCAGCATTGATAAGTGAGACGCCTCCGGCGCGACCGGCGACTGCGCCAATTCTTGAGTTGAACTTATGCGTGCGATGATCCTTGCCGCCGGTTACGGCACACGCCTCTGGCCGCTGACGCTCGACCGCGCGAAGCCCGCGCTTCCTTTCATGGGACGCCCGCTCGTCGGCTACGTCGCGGAATACTTGGCGCGGTTCGGGTGCGGCGAGATCATCGTCAACCTGCACCACCGCCCGGAGTCCGTGCGCACCGCGCTCGGCGACGGCCACGATTTCGGCGTGCGTCTCAGCTATATCGAAGAGCCGGAAATTCTCGGCACGAGCGGCGCGATTGACAACGCGCGCGCCTTCCTCGACGGCGACACCTTCATCGTCGTCAACGGCAAGATCGCCACCGACATAGACCTCCGCGCCGCTCTCGAAACTCACCGCCGCGAGCGCGCTCTCGCCACGCTCGTCCTTCGCCGCAACGTCGAACGCGAACGCTACAGCAGCGTCGAAGTCGAGAACAATCTGGTCAAAAGTTTTGGCGGCTATCCGGCTTTTACGTCCGATACGTCCGATAACGCCGGAAGCGCGAACCGCGCTTCTGAACAGAGCGGCACGGCTGGCGCAGATGCGCCGCTGATGTTCACGGGCATTCAAATCCTCGAACCGCGAATCTTCGATTACATCCCGCGCGGCGTCTTCTCGCATTCCGTGACGGACGTGTATATCCCGGCCATCGCTCGCGGCGAACGCATCGCGGCGCACGTCGGCGGCGGCATGTGGCACGAACTCTCCACCATCCAACGCTACCGCGACATCAGTCTCGCGCTCATGCGACTCGAAGGGCGCGACGTTCAACGCGGCAGAGACTCCGTCGTCGAACCGGGCGCAGACGTGCGCGAGACGATCCTGTGGGAAGACGCACGCGTCGAAGCGGGCGCGCGCGTGCGCCGCGCGATTCTCGGCGCGGGCGTGCGAATCGCGCGGGGCGAGGTGATTGAGGACGCGGCGGTCGTGCGCACCGCGCTCGTCGGGCGCGAGGAACGACCCGCGAAGGCGCTTGTGGGAGAGGTTCGCGGGGATAATTTTGTCGTCCCCCTCACGCAGTGATACAATCCCACGCGCTCCGAAAAAGCATAGATAGCGGGCAAAAACGAGGCTTACCGTTCGCGAGCCGCCGATAAACGCAACCGATAGTCTCTCTGCCCTGCGCCCCGTACACCCATGAGCCACCCGTCGGGCATCACCGCGAATGCGTTTCTCTCAACAGCGCATGAACGTCTCAGCGACTACCTCGTCCGCGCCCACTTAGACGCGGAGAAAATACTCGCGCTCACGCCCGACGCCTCCACGCGCGAATATTTCCGCCTCCCGTGGAAGAAGGGCAACACAGCCGTCGCCGCCGTCTATCCCGAACCGTTCGACCCGGAGATTCACCCGTTCCTCGACGTCACGCGCCTCTTCGTCGCCGCGCGCCTGCCCGTGCCGGAAATTTTAGACATCGATGCGTCGAACGGGATCATCGTTCAGGAGGACTTGGGCGACCGGCAACTACGGCGCGTTTTCGAGACAGTCAACGACGACGAGCGCGAAGTTTATCTCGAACGCGCCATCGTCCTCATCGCAGACATTCAGGCAGCGACCCCGCTCGCCTTTGAACGCAACTCAATCGCCTCCCGTCTCGCCTTCGACGAAGCCAAGCTCTTCTGGGAGTTGGAATATTTTCTCGAACACTATTTCAAAAGCTACTGCGGCGAGATTCTGAAACACGCCGAACAGGCCGAACTGCGCGCCGAACTCAACGACCTCGCTTCCGAACTGGCCGCCCGCCCGCGCGTCCTCTGTCATCGAGATTTTCACACGTCGAACCTGCTCATCGACGCAGAGAACCGTCTGCGCATCATCGATCATCAGGACGCGCGGATGGGGCCTGCCAGTTACGACCTCGTCTCGCTCCTGCTCGACCGCCAGACCGGCGTGCCCTCACTCGCGGAGATACGCGAGCGCAGGTTATATTTTTTGGAGGAGCGACGACAGCGCGGTCTGGACGCGCTCGACCCCGACGACTTCGGGCGCGAGTTTCGCCTGATGACGGTGCAGCGTTGTTTGAAGGCGGTCGGGACGTTCTCGTATCAAAGCGGCGTGTGCGGGCGGGGCGAAGTCTACGCGCATTTTATCAACCCGGTGCTCAGGATCGTCTTGCAGGCGTTGGAGTGGCTGGCGCGGTTTCCGGTGCTCCGCGAAACCATCCGCGCGCGCGTCGGCGACAAATGAGACGAACGCAATTTATATTTGATCCAAACGTAAATCGAACACATTAGAAGGTAGAAATGGCAACTGAAGAAAACGAGTTGGAACAAGGGGCACAGGCGTTGACCGGCGAGAGTGTGCCGCAGGTTTATATCAATCAACTATCGCAGTACGCAGGCCGCGAGGTGATGTTGCGCGGGTGGCTCTACAACCTTCGTTCGAGCGGTAAACTTCTGTTTCCGCAACTGCGCGACGGG